>Ga0206123_10000820_pt1 | contig 30188 bp, 24 predicted proteins | sample Helgoland_Spring_2_FD_160086 | JGI IMG/M metagenome (GOLD analysis project Ga0206123, IMG submission 160086) | Pelagic subsurface seawater microbial communities from Kabeltonne, Helgoland, North Sea - Helgoland_Spring_Bloom_20160316_1 | ecosystem: Environmental > Aquatic > Marine > Epipelagic ...
CCCTCTAAGATCAGAGGCTTGTCTTCAATCATATGAGCGCTAATAATTGAATCAAACTCATCATTGGAAATTTTACCTTCGATGCAACGCTGGATAACCTCTGCAAAACCGCTACCATTCTGATTTGTGGCGTCCATTTTAGTCATAAGCACTTTGGGGAGGAGTACCTTCTTTGCCTCCTCATCGGTCCATGAGTTGAGATCGTCCGCTATAAATTTGCCACCATAAGCGTTAGCGGCAGCGATTATATTGTTGCAGTGCTCGTCAACGATCTTTTCGTTAATTTCAAAGTAGAAGAGTGGAAAAGAGTAGAATCTAATGAAAGCTTTGAATTTGTTTGATGCGATCATTTCTGGGGACAAGTTGATGGTGAAGAATATGTTCTGCATTTTCTGCCAGGGCAGGTGTGCGATTAGCTTCTGGCAACTTTTGATTGCAGCAAGTGCAAGCATGAATTCCCAAACTTCCTTTGCAATTGGGCTACTTTCCAGCCGAGAATTGATTGCGCCGTAAGATTCTCCATTCGGACCAAGTGCCAGACACTCAAATCCGACACAATAACTTTGACCAGTATCGGAAAACTTGACTATAGGTTCAAACTTTGTGCTGAGTTTACTTAGATAAACCTGGTCACGCTTGTCAAGAGAGTGCCACTCATCGGTCCACCATGATGAAGCAAACTCGATCAAATCTTGCTCAAAGTGTGCAATTGACATTTTTCAGCCTCTACTACAAAAATTTGATAGTATCAAAAGAAAGCAATTTCATGATACCAAAAGAGGAAGTGATGTGAGCTTGTATGGTTTGAATTTCTTAGATTCTAGCGATGTTTCGGTTATTGTCCACATAGATGGCGTTGAGGAGCGTCTAACAAGTTCTCTCACAACATACCTTGATCGATTCTCCGAGCTCTATTATCAAATTTTCCCTCATCTCTCGCTCCTTTTTGATGATGATTTAGATGTAGTGAGGCTGTTGGTTAAAAAAGAAAGTATGAGTATAAAAGAATCAGTGGAGAAATCGCCCGGTTCGACTGAATTGAAATTGTTTCTAGAAATTGAAGATCTAGTTTCTGGTTCTCGTGAACTTTTGGAGCTAGGAGATAGAGCGCTATTGTTGATTCAAGTTGGGTACTCAAACCCTTGGGAGTTTCAATGGAGGGGTAGTTTGCTTGTTTTGTGTACAGCAATAGCGCTCAGTGGAGGGGTTATTGAAATTCCACCGCATAAAGCAACCAACTTTCCGGGAATTAGAGCTGAAGTTCATGGTCTTGCAGATGCAATCGGGAAAGTGAGTAAAGCGTTGGAGAGTGACTCCAATCATATTCCCAGGCATCTTATAGAAACTGCAAGGATTCTAGAAGATTATATGAAGGAACGTGAGCAAGAGCAGGCGCCCTCCTTGTCCAGAGACGCGAATGAAAACTAGAGATGGGAGTTATCCATAATCAAAGGGATATTGACACTCTTTGAAGGTGCCTGGCGCCCTAGTTAAATACCAAATACGGCATTCATGACCTCTCATGTGATGGGCAGCTTAACCGTCTTCACTCTGCTAGAAGCCTTTCTTGTAATCGGCTGTGTAGGCCTTGTAAAGTTTGTTTACATTCTCCGCGACAATATCAAGTAGGTACCCAGCGCCTTGGGGGGTAAGAAACTGGGTGGTATTGTGATCTCTAACGAGGAAGCCGCATTTGAGGCATGCTTGCCTCCCAAGTAATTCTTGTGAGTGGCGTATGGTTTTTGTGTGTCGAGGTCGAACGTGTGAAATATATACGGCGAGTCTGCGAGCGATTGCAAGCTAAAAAACCAGCTACTAGTTTAATTTCCAAATAGTGAATGAACTCGCTGCCTGTAAAAAATATGGCACTGTGTGAAAATAGTGGTTTTTACCACTCCAGTTTGCAGCAAGGAGCTAACGGCTATCTTTGTACTACAAATTGTCCTACATGTTTCACAGTTACTTATTTTGTCCGGAATAAACCTAGCTGATTCAGGTGTTTAGATCTTTGGCTTCAATCTGTTCGATCCCGGTCACCCGCTCCAAGTTTTTAGTGAGTGTACTAATCCATACATGCTGGCGAAAGAACACTAAGAACTGTGCCAAATAGATTGGAAGCCCATTTCGAACTAAGAAGGCAGACTTTAGGTTCATCATCTTCTAACATTGATTAGTTGTCAGATTAAGGTACTTGAAAGTGGCACAGAAATGGCACCAAAAAGCGACGGTACAGGCCGCTTTAGTGACTGGTATGTTTTTGTTAGTAGCTGCTGTGGTTACGGGATTGTTTAGTTATCTTGTTAATGACAGAGACAAAATTCTAATCGAGTCGGGTAACACAGTTGTTTTGGATGCAACTCCACACCCGGCGCAAGGGCCACGAAAACAGAACAAAATTGTATTCGTGACTAGCGAAAAACGACCCGCGAATTTTGGAGGGTTGGCTACTGCGGACGTCATTTGCAAAAACCTAGCGAGAAAAGCTGGTTACAGTGGTGATTTTCTAGCCTGGCTGAGCGATTCAAATGTAGGTCCATCTGATCGATTCAAAGCCAGCTCGGTCGAATATGTTTTACCAAGTACAAAGCGGGTTGCCGCCTCGATGGAGAGCATATTGCGCTGTACAAGCGGCATGGAGTGTCTAGAGCATCCAATTAATGAACATGAAAATGGTGCGCCAGTTGAGATCCCCATCAATTTTAACAGTCCTGAACACCGAATTTGGACAGCTACAACCTCGCGGGGACGACCTGTTGGTAACAGCTGTCACAATTGGTCCGAAGCTGTTGGCACTCCTAGTGGAGCAAACAACACAGTAGTCTCACTTGGAGACCCTAGGATGACTGACCTTTCGTGGACTCAGTCTTACTCTGTAAATTGCGACACGGGGCTTGAGTTGGCTTTTTATTGCTTTGAACAATGAGTATATTCGAATTTGATTCGCAGAGCTGAATATGTGCACAAACCGGTATTCAAGTTTCATGATCGGTAAAAAATTTTTGTTCGATAGCACTCTCACAGATCTGATGACCTTCCAGAACTTAATCTATTCTATCAATGTGACACATCAGGTAACGGCGCAGCTCTGGCTGTTGATTAATTAGTGAATAACTTGAGGCTCTATTTAAAGGTTTTCTGTCGCAAAAATAAGAATTTATGTCCAGTGGCCTTGAGGGATATTGGATTGGTGGAATTGCTTTAAGACTGTTTCCTCGGTTTAGAATTAGAATGGTATTCGCGATTCTCCTCCGTTCTATGATGTTAGGTTTTTTTGGTGCGCAGGACCTTATCGATCAACCGAGATCAGCTGAGTGAGCACGGGCCAAATCTGTACGTTTTTTAAGCGATATTATGCAACTTGTTTTATAGATAACTTATCTGGCACAGTGAGGCTGTATTTACAAGCGGTTCATATAAGGAAAAGAAATTCTCCATGGTACTTAGCGATAACGAAACCAAAGTAGACCTACTCAACAACGAAGCGATAGCAAAAACGATCGAGAAATTGCTGAGAGATCAACCGCAACAGCCAGTCACTATCGGAGTACATGGCGATTGGGGTGCTGGTAAATCGAGTGTGCTGGAGATGCTTGAAGATGGTCTTAGTCAGCAAGCTGATGTTGTCTGTATCAAATTCAACGGTTGGCGCTTTCAGGGTTTTGAAGATTCCAAGATCGCCCTAATCGAGGTCATCGTTTCTGAGTTAATCGAAAATCGGCCAGTGTTAACCAAAGCTAGCGCAGTTGTACAAAATCTATTCGCGAGGATAAATTGGCTAAAAGTTGCGAAGTCAGGGGGGCAGATTGCCTTAGCATCGCAAGGCGTAGTCTTTCCCGATCAATTAGAGGCGCTGATTAAGGCGGTTAAAGAGACCGGCGCCGATCCTGAAGCAAGTATTAGTGCAATCAAGGAGTATCTAGAACCCGCTGAAACCAAGAATATACCTGCTGAAATTTCGGAATTTAGAAAAGCGTTTGATAGCTTGCTGAAGGAGGCAGGAATATCACAACTCATTGTGCTCGTAGATGATCTGGATAGATGCCTCCCCGACACCGCCATTGAAACACTCGAAGCGATAAGATTGTTTGTATTTACATCAAACACAGCGTTCGTCATCGCCGCCGACGAAGCGATGATTGAGTATGCCGTCAGAAAGCATTTCCCTGACTTACCCGAAAGTACTGGTTCTCAATCCTATGCAAGAAATTATCTTGAGAAACTGATTCAGGTCCCTTTCAGAATACCTCCATTGGGTGAGCTGGAGACGCAAGTCTATGTGGCCCTTCTAATGGTTGGTAGTGAAATAGGACAGGAAAATGAAGGTTTTTCAAAACTTATCGCCGAAGCAAGAAATAGGCTGCAAAGGCCGTGGCAAAGCACTTCAATAGATTCAAAAACGCTGAGGGACTCACTTGGTGAGCAATCTTCACAGGCGCAACATGCGCTCACTCTCGCAGATCAAATCAGCCCTTCGCTGGCAAAGGGTTCAAAAGGAAACCCGAGACAGATTAAGAGATTTTTGAACACATTGATTCTGAGACAGAGAACAGCGGATGCACGTGGGTTCGGAGGTGATATTCACCTTCCAATCCTCGCTAAACTTATGTTGGCGGAAGCCTTTCTTCCGCGCTTTTTTGATCAAATAGCATCTATAGCTGCGATGTCCGCTGATGGAATGTGTTCTGAACTCAAACGATTGGAGAACCGAGGTGACGAAGAAATTAAACCGCCAAGAAAAAATCGAAATAACAAAAAACCGAAAAACGATGCTCCGCTTGCTCAGCAAAACGTCAGAAACGAAGTTGGGTCAGATCAGGGCTTGTTTGGCGAGTGGGAGTTGAACGGTGATCTAAAAAAATGGGCAGTAATCGAACCTCGTCTATCAGAGGTGGATCTCAGGCCGTATCTGTTTGTCACAAAAGACAAAAGGGATTACTTTGGTGCCGTCACTACTCTCGGGCATCTGGATTCGGTGGTGGAACAACTTTTTGGTAAAAAACTGTTAGTTCAACAATTAGAGCCTGATTTGAAAAAAATTACCGTAGCGGAGGCGCAACAGGTGTTCAATGCTGTTCGAAGTAGGATTCTCAATAATAGCGATTTTTTGCAGGAGCCTGATGGCATGGCAGGAATAGCTGTTCTTGTTCGGGCTCAGCCAGAACTGCAGGAAACGCTAGTCGACTTTCTAGAAGGGTTACCGATCCAAAACCTAGGAGCTTGGGTTCTGGTGGGCTGGGATACCTCTTTAAAGAGTTCTCGAGTCAAGAGTCGCTTCAATTCACTCGTGAAGAGATGGGCCGAAAGCGATTCAAGCAGCTTCTTGAAAACTGCAGCCCAATCAAATCTCAAAATAATACAGGCAGGACGTTGATGGGTACTTCAAGCGCGTTTGGGGGGCAACTTGGAGGGTCTCTGATACCAAGTTGGTTGGGTGGTGAAGACGGAACACCCGTTGCCAACCCTGATTTGAATCAAACTTCAAGTGACGATAATGCGTCTCAAGAAGTACCGTCAGCGCCATCAGGCAGGACCATTCCCCAAGAGATTGAGCGGAATCAGTTTACGAGCGCGAGGACCAATTTCACCGGCTTCGCGAGTTCGGGTGGTGCGGATCGAGCGAAGTTAGGGCGGGCGGTTTCAAGGTATATTGCTTCTTCCACTGGAGGTGCAAAACAAGCCGCTCTACGAATGGGCACTTCCCGGAGTGCTGGAGCGAACTTAGCCCGTTTTCTCTCGGAAGTTAGGACCGAGGGGATTCAGCATGCGCTAAACACTTTAAATCTTAGTGAGTACGCCGGTCGTCCCATAGAAGAAGTGTTCCTGGGTTTGGCTGATTTTATCTGCCCTGTCAACGGAACTATTGATGAGGGGATTGCCCGAAGTGCCTTCATCGAAACAATTATCGATATGGGTGATGCGGGAATAACAGACCTGAATTTGTTATCCGCCGACCAAATGCAGACTGTCATGGAGCTATACATCACGCACACCATTGAAGCACGACTTTGTAATGATATTGGTACAAAGATCACCATCAAGCCTGACAACATCGCTGCGTTTGAAGTTGCTCATGATCAGCTTCATGATTTTCTTCGGGGAGGAGTATCGGATGCGCTAACACATGCGAGAGCTGACATGGAGTCGTTAACTTTCGAGCATGCAATGCAGTTCATTGACTCAGTTTACGAGCAAGCATTTGGTCTTTTACAAACCCTGGGTGAGAAGGAGGCAAACCGATGAGTAGCCGGCATCTTCTAGTGGGGCGCTTTGGTAGCAAAGATACAATATCGATTCCCCATTCCTCCGACGAAACACTCACAGAGCTGCCTTTAGTGCAGGGCCAGAAAACTCTAAACTTTGGTATTCAGGCGGTTCTGGATGATCTAGAGAAACTTAACGTTTTCCCATCAGAAGTCGGTGTAGATTTACTGATTTTGGCTTCTATTGTCCATGCAGCAGATACGAGGTTATCTCGGGCTAAAGAGTCACAAGACTCTTGGACACGTGAGATCCGATTGGTTGTGCCGGTCAGTAATCTAAAGTTATGGATTAGTGTCCGCGACCTGCTCGTAACCATGCTCAACTTTTTGACGGGCGATAAATGGGATGTGGGCTTCAGGGAAAGACCATCAAAATTTATGCGCACTGTGCATAATTCAGCCCTAATTCCACCAAATTTTGATGCAGTCAACCTCTTCTCTGGCGGTTTGGATAGTCTCATCGGCGCTATCGATTCATTGGAATATGGTGACAGGCCACTTCTTGTGAGTCATGCTGGAGAAGGTTCGACAAGTGATGTTCAAAATAGTTGTTTTAGTGCTTTAGAAGATGAATATCCTTCACGAAGTTTTCAACGTCTTCGTTACTGGTACAATACACCCAAAGCAATTTTCAAAGGAATCGAAGGGGAGGATACTACTAGAGGCAGGTCATTTCTCTTTTTAGCTTTGGGGGTATGTGCTGGTTCAGGGTTACAAAATCAATTTCGGCTACGTGTTCCGGAAAATGGACTGATAGCCTTGAATGTTCCACTTGACGCGCTTAGGTTGGGTTCACTGAGTACGCGAACGACTCATCCTTTCTACATGGCTCGTTGGAATAATCTCATAGATGGGCTTGGCATGAACGGAACAGCGACTAATCCCTACTGGAATAAAACCAAAGGTGAGATGGTCGCAGAATGTAAGAACCAAGACTTGCTTCAAAAGGTCTCGTCAATGTCCTTGTCATGCTCATCGCCGACAAAGAGCAGATGGCTAGGAAGAGGCGTGGAACATTGCGGTTATTGCTTACCTTGTATTATTCGTCGAGCGGCCTTATTGCAAGGTAAAAATGGAATTTATGACCGTACAACTTACACTCTAGAGTCCCTGAAAAATCAGACCATCAATACTGGGAATTCGGAGGGAAAACAGATCAGATCGTTTCAAATAGCTATCGCAAGGCTCGTAAAGGACCCTTCAATTGCAAAAATGTTGATTCATAAGTCGGGATCTCTAATTGATGAAACTAACCATCTGTCGGAACTAGAAAATGTATACCGTCGAGGGATGCAAGAGGTTGGTAACTTACTCAGCTCAACACACACGAAAGCAGATTAGGGTTCTACTTGTCGAAACATAAATATTCTTTGGTAGACTTTCATTGCCATTTAGACCTTTATCCTGATTTCGATCAATCGGTCATAGAAAATGACATTCTTGAAATACATACGTTGACGGTTACAACGACGCCTCGGGCTTGGGCGCGAAATAAAGAACTCGCAGATTCTTCGAGCTATCTGAGAGCCGCCCTAGGATTACATCCGCAACTAGTCGGCGAACGGGCTCATGAAATAGAATTATGGAAAAAATATTTACCCGACGCGCGATATGTAGGAGAGATTGGTTTAGATGCAGGGAAACGTTTCTATCGTTCTTTTGAGCGTCAAGTAGAGATATTCGAATACATACTTACTGAATGTGCCCTGGCAGGAGGAAAGATCCTAACCGTTCACAGTATTAGGTCTGCCCCGAAGGTGCTCGACCTCATCGAAGATAAACTGGGTGGAAGCGATTGTAAGGTTGTTTTGCATTGGTTTACAGGTAGCGCTAAACAGGCAGCACGAGCAGCTGAAATAGGGTGCTATTTCTCAGTCAATTTCGAGATGCTAAAAAAACAAGAGCATCTTGACATGCTATCGAAGATACCGCTAAACCGAATTCTTACGGAGACGGATGGCCCATTCACAGGTCCCGGCCAGCGCATTGAAATTCTTGAGAATACTTTGAATCAATTGGCTGCGCTGAAAGGTTTAACATGTGAACATTTGTGTCGCCGAATAATTGAAAACCTTAATTGTCTTGAACTTTAGTCAAATGTTAGCTCGCCAATTTGTTATAGGGTCCCTTGAAAATGTTTAAAAATAGCAGCAATCTGCTCTGAGCCTTCCAATTGTTGTGGAGGCGGCGGAGATTCTCAGCTGATATTGGTCGACGAAGTTTGCAGACATCTTGAATGAACCAAAATCGTCCTGTGGGAGTTGACTTGAACTTAGGTCTAAGAAAACGACATATTCCCGACCTGTCAACTCGCACATTTTGGAGTAATGGATTGCTGCTCTGTTAATCCAAAGTTGTGAGCGGAATACAGCTCCAAGTTTGCATCACAATTTGTATCTCGTTTTGCATCACAATTTTCACCGCAAGTTTATGGAAATGGAAATGTCTGTTTCTTGTCAATACCTTACGTCCAGCGCCAAGAAGGTTCGAGTCCTTCCGGGATCACCATTTCTTGTGCCTTATAATCGTTCTTCTTTCTCGCTAACCCTCTAAAATAATTGACCAAATCGTCTCTTCTTGACGAAGTGTATTTCTCTGTGCTAACGATACAAGTGTGTTTTGCATCGCAATTTGTACCACGAATTGCATCACATTTTATCTGATTGAGGGCAATGACTTATCTGAAGAAACGAAACAGAAAGTATCACTATCGCCGAAGGGTTCCTCGTAGCGCTCGTCAGTATCATAGCTCTGATTATGTTCAGGTGTCCTTGCAGACTGATAGCCAAAAGCTGGCCGAAGAGAGAAGTAAAGCGCTGACAAATGCACTCGATGAATACTGGGCAAGTGTTCGTCGAGACAAGTCAGCAGATCGAGATGTTTTTAACGATCTAGTTAACATGGCAAAAGATTATGGCTTTCGGTACAAAAGTATTCCGGAAGTTCTAGAGCAGGAAACTGCTGCTGAGGTGCTAACAAGGCTTAATGTGGCTGCCAGATGTAGTGACGCAACTGGCAGAGCCGCAATCTTGGGATCTGCGGAACCTGATGCAAGATTGCGCGTTAGCGACGCGCTTCGTGGTTTTCTCGATCATGAGTCCTCTAATCTTCGCGGTTACTCAGATTCTCAGGAACGCAGTTGGATCAATTCGAAGAATAGAGCGGTACGCAATTTTGTGAAGGTCGTTGGAAACAAACCATTGAACGAAATCTCCCGCGAAGATGTTTTGGCTTTCCGAGAATGGTGGAGTGGAAGGCTTCGAAACGAGGGACTTACTTCCACTAGCGCAAATAAGGAACTAACCAACGTGAAGCTCGTTCTGAGGCTAGCATCAGACAACTTCTCACTTGCTCGCGATTTTGATCAACTGTTTGTCCGCACAAGATTCAAGAAGCAAGCTTCCTCGCGCCTGCCTTTTGAGCCTGAGTTTATTCGCGATGTCCTGTTTAATAGAAATCGAATTGCGATGAATCAAGAGTGCCAGCTTTTGATTTATGCGATGGCAGATACCGGGGCAAGAGTGGGCGAATTGGTTGGTTTGGATTTTGAGGCAGGTGACATCGTTCTCAGCCATGATATCCCTCACATTAAAATTAGACCTAATGGTGTCCGCACTCTTAAAACAGCTCAGAGTGAAAGAGATATTCCTCTTGTCGGGTCATCACTGCTTGCTTTCACAGAGCTAAAGCAGGGATTCCGACGTTATCTTGGCAAAAACAATTTGATCTCCAGCACGATTGGTAAATATTTTCGGGAGAACGAACTGTTGCCAAGCACTAATCACTCTCTCTATTCATTGCGCCATAGTTTTGAGGATCGGCTCACTGCTGTAGAGCCACCTGACAAGGTGCAAGCAGCGTTGATGGGGCATAAATATAGTCGGCCACGCTATGGGCTTGGCCCAAGTCTTGAGCAGAAGCGACTATGGCTGGATAAGATTGCTTTGTTTTAGCGGTAAAGATTGTTCAGCAAGTGTCCTAATGGTTTCGTGCTTTTTACTTCGCTCTTGGAGCAGTCTGATTTCATCAGATATTCTGTCGAAGTAGGGCATGTATTGCTCACCATCCAATTGAATTAACTTCGCGCAAATTATCAGGGCTTCATGTAGTTCACCGAGTTCGATCTCTTGTTTTGGATGAGTTCGTGAGCGCGGCTCCAATTTGGTGTTGGTATCCACCATTTGTCGAACTACCTGATCTGCGTTCCATTTTACTGCATTCCTCTTCATCAATCCTTTTTAGCTTTTCTCATCGTTTGTTCTGGGAAGCTTGTTCCGTTTCCCGGTTTTTGAGTGTTGCAATGTTAAAAATGAAAATCTGAAATTGATGAATAGGAAGTCTGAGTTGTCGGGAAGGAAAAACACTAAAGAAGAAATTGATATTCGAATTCGACCTAAGAGGTCAGCTGCTCGAATAGAACCAATGATGATCCGAATGAAGGACATTCCTCATTTTATGGGTATGGATCGAAACAGATTTAACCGCGAAGTCCGGCCGTTCTTAACGCCTGTTCGCTGGGGGCCACAAACAATAGCTTTTAGACGCGCCGAATTGGAAGCGTGGGTTGATAGCTATATTGAAGAGCACTGCGAGGTGCCAAGAAAGATGAGAGGAAAAAGTGAATGGCCAGCAAAAGACCACCAGGGCTCTTCAAGAGAAAAGGCGTCTGGCACATCGACAAACAAATCGGTGGGGAGCGAATTTGCGAAAGTTGTGGAACAAGTGATCTCGACGAAGCGCAACAATACCTAGCACGGGTTATAGAGGAAAAGCGAAAGGCTAGAATATATGGTGTAAGACCTAGCCGAAGTTTTGAGCAGGCGGCAACTAAATTCATCATCGAAAACCAGCATAAGAAAAGCATTCGTAACGATATCGGTCGTCTCAAAAATTTGATGCCTTGGGTAGGTGATGTTCCTGTTGAGAAGATGCATCGGGGTTTGTTGGATGCCTGGGTGGCTGCGAGAGTTCGGGATAACATTTCAGCAGGAACTATTAATCACGGGATCAAGGTCGTTCGCAGAATAATGAATCTCGCGGCAAGTGAGTGGATAGATGAGAACGGTCTGACCTGGATTGCCTCGACGCCAAAATTTAAGCTTCTCGACGACAGACGTAAAAAACAGCCTTACCCCTTGTCCTGGGATGAAGAGGTTCGGCTCTTCGCGCAATTGCCGGACCATTTGCGAGCGATGGCGATGTTTGCTGTAAACACCGGATGTCGAGATGGTGAAATATGTTCACTGAAATGGAAGTGGGAGATACCCATCCCTTCTCTGAATACGTCGGTGTTCCTAATACCAGGTGAAATGGTTAAAAATGGTGATGACCGATTAGTCGTCTTGAATCGATTTGCCGAAGAGGTTGTGGACAGTCAGCGAGGAATCCACACCGAGAACGTGTTTTCATTTAAAGGTAAGTCTGTCACGAGAATGCTAAACACTGCGTGGTTAAAAGCGAGAGAGCGTGCTCAATTGCATCAGGTTAGAGTACACGATCTAAAGCACACATTTGGTCGGAGGCTACGAGCTTCCGGCGTGAGCTTTGAGGATCGACAGGACTTGCTGGGTCATCGATCAGGAAGAATCACAACGCACTACTCGGCAGCAGAACTCTCAAATTTAATCACGGCAGCCAACACCGTTTGTGCAGAAGGGGAGAATAAACCGGAGATAGTTATTGTTCGACGATTTGGACTTTCTTGATAAATCTGACTAATGTTTACCTGCCTAAACTGCGACGCTAAATCAGTTCTGAAAACCTTCCAAAGCTCTTCCGAAAAATTAAGGTGAAATCTCTTCAAATCAGGTGAATATTGGCACATTGAATATGCTACAGCCCAGGTTTGACGGGCGTTTCAAAGAGGAGTCCCGCAAAAGTCCCGCAAAAATGTGCGCACCATGTTGGGGCGGGCTGCAGCCCTTTAGAAATGGTGGCCGGAGGTGGAATCGAACCACCGACACGGGGATTTTCAATCCCCTGCTCTACCGACTGAGCTATCCGGCCATACAACATCTATTGCTAGTTTCGCTTTCCGCTACCCTTCTTTTGATCAAGTTGGGAGAGCCGAGAAGTGCATCTCTGGAATCAGCGAGGGCGCTATTAAACAGAAGGATGCCGGAGTAGTCAAGATGCGGTTGCAGTTGTTAAAACTGCAGCGGTTCCAATATCACTTTTCAGGCGCGATATAACCGTCCGCCTGATCTGATTCTTGCCCGGAAAGGAATCTATCTCTTTGATCATTAAGGTATTTTCTTGACTCCTTATCCATCATGTTGAGTTGCTTCTCGTTGATCAGCATGGTCTGCATTTTTTGCCATTCCTGCCAGGCCTGTGCAGAAACATTTTCGAATACCTTGATTCCGCCGGGGCCGGGGAAGGGTGGTGCGTCGAGGCCGGGGAGTTCTTTTTTGAGTCTTTGACAGAAAACCATGCGAGTCATGTTGATTTAGATCCCTTCTAAGCGTGTTTTCGAATTTTGAGCAATTTTGTCACGGGTCCAGTCAGACCAATGTCTTTTGACGTATCCCAGTGATCCCAGTGGGTTTGTTCTGGTTCGCTGATAAAGGTTGATGTTCGCCGCAATTGTACGTGAACAGGGGTGATATCTAAATGAAAGTGGGTAAATGTATGTCTGAAGGGCGTTCCCTGTTCGATTTTTGTGATGTCCTGCTGGACGATCTGTAAATTGGTCAGTTGTGTCTCAACTTCCTGCTGCTCGCACTCGGGAAATCCCCAGAGTCCACCCCAGAGACCCTGGCTTGGTCGTCGTTGCAGTAGCACTTCACTTTGTGGTCCTGAAATGACCAACATGTGGGTGTTACGGACCGGCATCACCTTTTTTGGTTTTTTGCCGGGGAAGTTCTTGATTCGCCCTTCCAGGCACGCGATGCATTCGTTAATAAACGGGCATGCTTCGCAGTTCGGGTTTGACCGGGTACAAATTGTGGCGCCAAGGTCCATGATCGCCTGGGTGTAGTCCGCCGTGCGTTGTTGTGCCTGGTCCTGGGCGCTTAGTGCCTCAGCAATTTCCCAGAGCGCTTTAGCGACCCTGTTTTGTCCTGGCCATCCCTCAACCGCATAACATCTCGCGAGCACGCGCTTAACATTTCCATCCAGGATGGTTGCAGGTGCCTTGAAAGCCAGCGCCATGATTGCACCGGCGGTAGAGCGACCAATACCAGGAAGCTTCTGGAGTTGTTCCAGATCTTGCGGAAACTCGCCATTGTGTTCGAGCACCAGTTGTTTGGCTGCCTTCTGAAGGTTTCTGGCACGGGCGTAATATCCCAGGCCTGTCCAGAGGTGGAGGACCTCATCTTCTTCCGCATTTGCCAGGCTTGCGACATCGGGAAAACGTTGGGTAAACCGTTCAAAATAGGGAATGACGGTTGCTACCTGGGTCTGCTGCAGCATGATTTCGGAGAGCCAAACCCGGTAGGGTGTCTGGTTCTGCTGCCAGGGCAGGTGTTTTCGGCCGTGTTGATCAAACCAGGAGAGCAGTTGCTGGCTGAAATCCTGGTTCATATCAATTTAAACTCAAAAAGGTTAGCTAACGGAAAAATATGTTCGCGGACAAATATCCGGGTTCAACAGGGTGTTATTGTTAGGTAATTCCTGGATACGGTTTAGTTAAATAATCCATTCAGGAACTTTTTGCCTTTCTCTTTCAATTTTTCGGTACCCTGGCGCTGCAGTTCCTTCTGTAATATTTGAGCGACAAGTTTTGTTAGAGAATCAGAATTGGGGGTACAAAGTTCGGCAACCGATGCGTCCAGGCTACCGGCACATTGGAGTGGCCATCGAACACCCGCCATGGCCGGGCCCACGGTAAATTGGCCGTCGACTGACTCCTCAAGCGTGACTTCCATATCGTAAGCCAATTGATTATTCCAATAGTCCAATCCGCCAGTGCCTTGTACGGTAAGATTTTCGATGGTCATGTTCAGGCGCTGATTGCTGGCGACACCTTTATTCAACTGGTGGGTGCCGACCATGGATTTAAAAGGCATAGTGTCTGGCCAACTCGCGATGCCCGAGGCTTTTCCTCGCAGACCGTCGATAACCGCAGCAATATTTTTGATGGGTTTAACATCAAGGGTGCCGTCCCTGATTGTGAACTCGCTGTCGCCATCCAGGGTCGCCAGCACATCACTCAACATACTGCCTGAAAAAGTGGTGTTTGAATTAAGCTCGATGGTACCCGTGAGAGCCTCAAACTCGGCGAGTTTGGTCACATCCATACCTTCGATCTGTATCTTTGTTCTACCGGTTGGCCTGCTGCCGGTTTTTGCCACAAACTCCATGTTTGTGCTGCCACCATATCCAGCGCCTGTTACGACGGCCTTAAATTGTTGGCTGGCGTTGTTGATAGTGGTGGTGAATTTGCTAAGTGAGTACGTTTCATAATCCATCCGGGCAATGGTGAATTTTCCGTCGATGTTCATATCGTTAAGCAGTTCAACGGGCAGAACTTCGGAATCAGACGCCGCTACGCTCGAGTTGCTGCCCGCTGCCGTGGCGGTAACTTCAGTCGCGGGCGCGAGATAGTCGCTCACGGATATTTGATCGAGGACAAGGTCAAAACTGGCGGTTAACTTGCCGCTGGTCCGGACTCCCAGGCGGCCGGTGATGGTGCTGCCATCTATCTTGCCGGTAATGTCGTTCAGTTTTATATCTTCAGAGGAGCCACCCAGCTTCGCTGAAAATGAAACGGCACCCAATGCATCAGGATTGGTTGTTTCAATCCCAGGCTGATGGAGGGTTTTCATTAGTGATTTGACGTTGAACGGTGCGATATTGATTTGACCATCCAGCCTGGGGATTGTGTTCATTTCCGTGACATCAACAATAATCGAGCCATTTAGCTCGGCTAATTTGAAATCCAGCTGGCTCAGGCTCGCGGTTCCTTTCGCCGTGTCGACTTTGCCTGAAATCGTGACATCGAGGTCCAGGTCACCCATCTCGCGATCTTTTATTTTGTTCTCGATATTAAGACCGACCAGCCCAAACTCTGTGAACGCGGAGTTGAACGACAAGCCGCCATCACCGTTTATATTTGCGAACAGGCCGGAAACCTTATCCGTCATTTCCAGCTCAAAGGATACAGGCGTAGACTCCGAATAACTCACAGCGCCGGTTTTCAGGCGTATCAACTTAATATCGTAGTCTTCACCTGTCGATTTGTTGAGGTAGGAAATGGCCGCGTCGGTGATCGACATAGCACCAATATCAAGATCGAGGGAATTCTGTGAGCTCGCGTCCTGGCCTGAGTCCGGGCTTGAATCGGTAGCATCAGCAGACCCACCTTTAACCTCCCAGTTACCCCGGCCCTGCTCATCTACGATAGCGTTGACTGTGAGGCCGTCTATGTTGAGCCCGTTAATCGCAATATCTCCGGTGCCGAATATTAAGGGAAGCAGCTTGAGATCTACCGCGGCTGATTTTAATGTCGCCAGTGGTGTGTCTGAACCGGCGGGACGTATGTCAACGTCTTCAATACTGATTGCGATTGGGGGCCAATATCGCCATTTCAGCTCACCTTTTATCTCGATCTCGAATCCGGATTCAGCCTCAACGGTGGTCTTGATTTGTTCCCGGTAGTACTCGGGGTTTTCAAGGGCGACAATGACACCGACAACAATTAAGGCGATCAAGGCGAGTGGAATGATGAGCAGAATCTTTCGTGACATATTGTCTATTTCCTGAAATTTGTTGCGTTCTTGAGAAGAATTGTAAAGGTTTGCCTTTGGCAGCTTTTGCGCGTGCTCTCGGCATGAGCACAAAAAAGCAAGGCATTTAGTGTCTTATTTGTCCCAAATTTTTGTCTTATTGTAAGTCTGTTTTGGCTATCGGGCTGTAAGCCGATTGTAATGTTTGGGTTTATAAATTCCCTTCGGACACTTGATCATGGACTATTGTTCTAATTAGCGCGTATGGACAAACTAGTCCTGATTCTGGGCTTGCTGATTAGCAAGGGCGAGGTTGTTGCGGGTGTATTCGCAGAGTACCTGCACAATCCCCCGGGTAACCTCTTTATTACCGACCATTAGATCGTACAAAGATTCACCTTCGAGTCTCATTAAGGTGCAATCTTCCACCGCGGATACCGAAACAGAACGTGGCTCCGGGTCGAGCGCAGCAAGTTCACCAAATACGGCGCGACCACCTACAACGCCAAGCTCCTTGTCACCATCGAAAAAACGGACTTTTCCATTGGCGAGGATATACATTGAATTACCCAGGTCTCCCTGATTAAGGATAACCTCACCAGCACTATACTCCACAGTTTCGACAACTGTCGCCATATCCACGAGTTGGGCTTCTGGCACCGAAGAGAAAATCTTTACGGATTTGAGAATCAGTACTTTTTCGATGGTTAACAGCATAGGTGGTCAGGACGATTGGTTTGAGCAACCAGCAATTGCCAGGTACAGGGAGTTATTATGCTCAGGTTGACTTGATACTACCAGTACGCGCTGTCAGTATTTTAAGCGCAACCGGCTAGGCGCCCTGGGCCGGCAAACGACTAATAAGTTCGTTCACCGCCAAGGCTACCATTGGACTCGGATCATCCTTGTTGGCCATGAGCGTTTGACGCAGGTCCCTGGGTGCCAGTTGAGCCAGCGCCCAATAGGCGGTTTCCCTGATAATCGGTTCTTCATTCTGCAGTTCATCGTTGACATATTTCAGGTGACTGGTGTTCTTCTGTTTGCCAATTTGATGCAAAAGAGTGGCCTTGGTCCAGAAGAAGGCATGATCAGCATGATAATGCAGCAGGTCCTCAAATCTAAGTTCCGGATTTAGCTTGCGTTGCGGATAACTGGTATTTAATGCCTCAAGCTTGTCGATAGCAGGGATGTCATCGAGAAGCGGAATGACAACCTGTTTGATGTCCGGGGTCAGTAGATTGTCGAGCACCTCCAGGGCGAAAACGCGATGATCCGTGACTTTTGAATCGATGTTCGCCCGGGTTTCCAACATGATTATCGAGGGGAAGAGGAACGACACTATCAGCAGCATATTGTCCAAGCGAACAGCCAGTTCATTGTTGAGGGCGTCCCTTAGGGGGGTGTAATCCGGTTCGAGATTTAGATCGACACTGGCCGCAAGTAATCTTGTGATTGATTTGACCTCTGAGTCGAGAAAATTGGCAAACAGATATTTATCGTCTGTATCTGCCTGGTAGTGAGTACTCGCCAGCGCCAGGAATAGCGCATGCCTGAGTTCAGGTTTGGGGGTCTTCAAATGTCGAATCAGGAATTCCCGGGATCTTTTTGCATCGATCTCCTTGACGATATCAATGATGCGAATTTTTTCTTGTCTGCTGGTTGATGTCGCATTGAATCTGGCTTCCAGTTCGTAAAGCGCAGAGTCACCATATTGGCGCAGCGCAACCCCGGCGACACCATGTAGATTAGGGTTGGAGATGTGAGCTACGATAGCGGACAAAAGGTCAGGGTCTTTTAATTTTCCCGCTGCCAGGATGGCTTCCCTGACGACACTCGTGACTTCATCATTCATCAGGGGTGCGAGGTAAAAAGTAAAATCTGTAGAGCCGATTTCGCCAATGATCTCTGCCGATAGTGAGCGAATGATGGCTTGCGGTGATTGGGTCATTGAAAGCAGCAGGTCTATCGCCGGCTGGAATGTGGGATTAAAGTCCAAAATGCCCACCAGTGCCCCTTTGCGAACATGGGGGTTCGAAATCACCAGAACTTTCCTCAAGCACTCGATCGTATCGCTGGGCCTGAGTGATGAATAGGTTTTTAACGCTTGCCCCAGGACCGCAGGGTCGAGTTCGGTGTCGATCAGTTTGCGCACCTGGGCAGTTAGCGGCTTTAATTGCAGGCGGCGGGTGCGGTTGAGGGCGTCGATTCTGACAGCTTCATTTTCATGGTTGAGGGTTGTCTTGATGAGTTCAGTAATTTCAGGGTGGTCAATTTCTTCCAGCAGGTTCAGACAATAGAATATTTCTGCGGGATAGACGCTTTTTAGTCCGTCTTTAATAATATCCAGGCTGGCGGGGTCCAATTCCTGCAGTGATAGTTCGCCTAATTTTCGTTTCTGGATGTTGATCAGCAAGTTGGACAGGTACATTTTCCTAATCACAACACTGGCCGCGATCCAGACCACCATGATGGCTGCAAGCAGGAGTAAAAAGTATTTTGGAGCCCAGCCGAGCAAATTTGTCAGGCCATAGAGGCAGGCACCGGCGATTCCCCCTGAGATGGGGTCGATAATACCTTCAATCAGGGCAGTACCCTGGGTTCGCTGGCGGTCTGGCAAGACCTGGAACAAAATGGCAACGCTGGGACGCCAGATGGCGGATTGAAGTACAAACCGCATACCATTGGTCAGTACCATGACAATGAAAATAAAGTGGGTGGCAACGCCGTTTAGTTCCATGGCACTGATCGCAACAGAACCTATGCCGATGACAATAGGGAACGCGATCATGCCGCCGAGGACGCCGTATCTTCGAAAGAATGGCGCAAACAAAAAAACCATGGTGACCAGAGTGATGAGTCCCGCAGTAGCGAAAAACTGACCAATGAAGGCCGCCAGGTCAGTTTCATTGGGATATTGTTTAGAGGCGTAGTCGTAGAAGGCGACATCCAGAAAGAAATAAGCAAAGATAAAACCCGCATAGCAGAGTCCAATTAATCTGACGTAGGGGCGTTTAAGCAGTGTCCCAATCCGATCCTCTTTCTTGTCCTTAACAAGATCATCAGAAGTGATGAGCAGACTTTGTTGAAATTTCCTGACTGTAAATTGAACAATAGCCAGAACACCCAGCGTCGCAAACATGGCGACATACAATAAGTCCTGCACCGTCATATAGTTAAGTAACAATACAATACTCAAACCACCGACGATTTCAGCGAGGAACTCGCCAGATCGAGTGATACCCGAGAGTCGTTTAGTCTGTCGTACATTCAATAATCGTGATAGCAGCGATATAAACTGCAGGCTGAATAACATGTAAACGACTTCAAAGAAGAGGGGTAGACAAAAGATCAACAGGTCGTTTTCACTGCCGCCGGTGTTATCGAGGAGTAGCCTGAATCCGATCAAACCAACAAGGATGGTGCCCAGGATGGTTGACAGGTAGCCGTTGATTGAAAAGCTGCGGGTGAAATTACTAATCAGAACGGTGACAAAGGTACCGGTGAATGCAAGCAGTATCGCGATCACTGCCAGTTGGTCGGAACCAAACATGTCGAGAAACAAGGTGAACGCACAGACTCTGATCATGCCGATGGCGAGGCCAGACATAAACATGTTGCTGAAAAGCAGGGCTACCAGTGAAGATTCCTGTGGTCTTACCCCAATTGCCTTGAGCCAACCTGTGTTAGTCGCTGTGTCTTGTTGTGCTGCCAAAAGAATGGTCCGTTGGTTGAGGGCTACATTATGCGTGATTGATACAGCGTCGCAAACCGCACAGTATACCTTGGCCAGACTATTCGTGTTCGAATGTTCGACGACCACCACTTTCGTTTAGGTCGCCGAATCTGATAGTCTTTCACGAGCCATAAACTGGAGTGTTCAATGTCAAAAGTGGGAAGCGAATCTAACCCGTTACGGGTAGCCATAGTAGGGTCAGGGCCGGCGGGCTTTTATACGGTTAGCAATTTTCTTAAACATACGGACCTTTGTGTCGAAATGGATATGTTTGAGCGGTTGCCTACGCCTTTTGGCCTGGTCCGAGCAGGCGTTGCGCCGGATCATCAAAAATACAAGACTGTGACTCGAGCCTATGACAAAAGTGCTCAACATCCCTCGTTTCGGTTTTTTGGCAATGTTGAATACGGCACAGATATTACCCTGGCCGATTTGAAGGAACATTACCATCAGGTAATGTTTGCGACAGGTGCGCCGTCCGATAGAAATCTGGGTATTCCCGGAGAAGATCTCATCGGCAGCCATTCAGCCACAGACTTCGTGGCATGGTACAACGGCCATCCGGATTGTACCGGTTTCGAATTTGACCTTTCTCAGGAAAATGTTGCGGTTATCGGGTTAGGCAACGTGGCGATCGATGTCGCCAGAATTCTCTGTAAGACAGATGCAGAGTTAATGACAACTGATATGGCGGATTACGCGCTGGATGCGTTGCGAGCCAGCAAGGTTAAAAATGTCTATGTACTGGGCAGGCGGGGACCGGCACAGGCCGCGTTTACGCCACCTGAAATCAAGGAGATGGGTGAACTCGAAGATGCTGATGTTTTTGTGCCGGTGGCTGAAGTCACGCTTGACCCTGCCAGCGTCGCAGAGCTTGAAGCATCCGGCGATAAAAATGTCAAAAAGAATGTCGCGGTAATTGAGGAGTTCTCGCAACGTACAGTTCACGATAAAAGCAGGCATTTGACTATCCGGTTTCTGGTTTCGCCGACGGAACTCATTGGCGAGGACGGTAAGGTCACCGCGATTCGGATCGTTAAAAATGAAGCTTATGCAGACGACAAGGGTAATGTAAAAGCCAGGGCAACGGATGAGGAAGAAATTATCCCTGTGGGTATGGTGTTTCGTTCCGTCGGCTATCGTGGAGCACCTGTCGCCGAAATACCCTTTGATGATTACAACGGCACGATTCGTAATATAGAGGGCAGGATCACTGACGATACCGACAATGCCTTGCCAGGGATGTATGTTGCTGGCTGGATCAAACGCGGACCAACCGGGGTCATTGGCACAAATAAGACCGACGCACAGGAGACTGTTAATCACATGGCGGAAGATGCGCGATCAGGTGTTGTTTTTGAAGGAGCCAAATCAGCAGAAGCAATAGTTGCCCTGTTGAAGTCCAGGAAGCTGGATGTCATTACATATAGTGACTGGAACAAGATTGATCAGCATGAAGTCAGCAAAGGTGAGGCGAGCAATCGTCCGAGGGTTAAGCTGACTAACATCGACGAAATGCTTGAAGTTTTGAGCAGCTAGTTAGTTCCCGTCCATAAATAGATGAAATTCAGTCGAAACTGCAAAACTAAATATAAGTTAGGCATATATTACAGGCACTTACGAGGGAAGTAATACCGCCGAAGATAGTTTGTGGATAGACACTAGTTAGTTCCCGTCCAGGAATCGACCAAGTTCAGTTAGAACGGCAAAAGTAAAAATAAGTCAGGCCTATATTAGGGGCACCTACGAGGGAAGTAATACCGCCGAAGATAGTTATTGGATACGCGCGAGTTAAGTTGTCGCTCTGTTAGCAGGTGCTGGTTTGTGAACCTTTTTTGTAAACAGCTTTGTAAACGCAGTTTGTAGCCGCGGTGAGTAGATGTGGCACCAGCCTCAGATTTCATTTGATTCCGGGGGGTGGCAAGACTTGCTCAAGTTCGATGCCATAAATGTCTCCCAGTCCATTGCCGGGGCTGTTGAACTTGTACTTCATCGATTTCGCAGAGTCGATATGATCCAGCTTGCTCCGGCGCTCGCTGGTGAAGAAAAACGTCTGTTGCCAGACATAAGGGCAATAATCCAGTTTGTTTGAGTTAACTGTCTCTGGCAGTAGTACCCCATCGCCAAAGTCACCATTGGATTGCCTGTAACTGATGTAGAGGTCACCCCCGCCGATTTCATCTTCCCTGCCCTGGGATCCAAATATCAGGTAACTTTCGTCCGGTGCAATGAATGCGTTAAATTCATAGGTTTTGGTGTTGAGCTTCCCCGGGACGGGGCTGGCGTCTTCGAATTTTATGACATCGATCGTTTTTAAGTTACGCCGGGCGACATATATGTCTTCCGACCCTTCACCATCTGCCCTTGTCGCGGTGAAATAAAGGTTGCCGTTTGCAGCAACAGAGGGGTAGAACTCATCACCATCAGAATTGACGCTGGCTCCTGCGTTTATGGGCGCTGACCATCCATTTGCGGTACTGGTCATAAACCAGATGTCCCAGTCGGTTCCGTTAAGATCTGTTTTCGGGCGTTTAGAGGCAAAAAATAGTTGCTCTCCATCGGGAGAATACATGGGTTCAATATCAGGGTAAGTTCCTGAAAATGGGGCGAGTTCAGGCTCACTCCAGCGGCCGTTTTTAAGGTGAGATTCGAGAATGACAGCATGATCATTTTTGGGTGAAGTCACCGAGGTATAAAGTGTTTTACCATCCGGGGAAATGGTGATATCCCGGTTGTTGAGTCCCGAGTTGATGGGATGTGACACGGGTGTGGCTGCACCATTGTTTGCAGTAGGTGCAGCGATGGTCACAGCAGCCATACCCGATAAAAAAATCGACAAGCCGAGAACCCGTGAAGCGATTGCCCTCGGCGTTCCTGACCGATCAATGGTGACCTGCTGACGATTAATTGGCGGGATCACTAGTCTTCCCATGATGGGCGCGGGGTGACCAGAGGGTAGCGTCGCTTAAATTGGTCGAACAGACCACCCAGTTGTGCAAGCGCCATCGCATCTCCGTCAATCTTCATGGCCCCTGATGCCAGAAGTTCCGCTGCATCTGCGAGTTTGAGCATAAGACGTTTGAAATCAAGGGTCGCAATTTTTAAGGTCGCAGTAGGCTGTGGGTGTAGTTTGGGGAAGGTGTTCAGGACCGAGTTTTCGATGCTGAGTAATAGCGGCTTGTCGTCAGTGAAATCGAGATTGATATGTAAACCCAGACCATCTGCAAGTTTGCTGTTGAGTCTCACCGCCAGGGTTTGAAACAAATTATCAAGCGGCATCGCTTTTGCCATACTTTCGGTGGCGGTAAAATTGGCACCTGATTTCAGCCCGTTTCTGAGTTCCAGTGCACCACATAAATAGAAGTTCCGCCAGGGTGCTGACTCGGATTGATAACCCAGTTGCTCCAGGGTGTCAGCGAGGAGCGCGCGACCTTGTATATGCTCGGGGTCGGACATGACAACGTGATTTAAAACCTCGGCTACCCAACGATATTCTCCCTTTGCAAAGGATTCCCCCGCCTTTTCAACAACCGCATCGGCACCACCCATATACTCAAGGTAGTGATCAGCGGCTTTAACCTGGGGCAATGGATATAGATTGGAGGGGTTGCCATCAAAATATCCTAGATACTTAACATAGACGGCACGGGTATTGTGGTGCACCGTGCCATAGTAACCCCGGTTGTAAAATTCTTTGCCCAGTGAGTCAGGCAACGAGACCTGTTCCGCGATCTCTTCTTTATTGTATCCGTGATTGGCAAGTCTCAGGGTTTGGTCGTGGATAAACTTGTAAGTATCCCGCTGCTTGTTCATATACTCCCTGACCTTTTCTCGACCCCAGATTGGCCAGTGGTGGCTGGCGAACTGAACTTCGAGTTTGTCCCCAAACAGTTCGACAGATTCGTTGATCTGGGCCGCCCAGGCGAGGGCGTCGCGGACCTGTGCTCCTCTCGGCGTGTAGACATTATGCAGGTGGTGGGAAGTGATTTCTGACATGCACAAGGCTTTAAACTGCGGGAAATAGAACACCATTTCCGCTGGCGCTTCGGTTCCCATTGTCATTTGGAATTCAATCTCGATTCCATCGACCGTTCTTGTTTCGCCGGTTTCCTTAATTGTATCGTTGGGAATAACAAAACCGGTAGAGCCCATGGAGAGTGCCGCACCAAGACCGGTTGTGACCCAACCGGTGGTGGAGGGTTTTAACAAGTTGCCATACATGTAAGTGGCACGTCGGCTCATTGCATTCCCTGCGAGCACATTTTCAGACAGCGACTCATTGACAAAATCAACCGGTGCTATTACCTGTACTTTGCCTGTTTCAGCATCTTCCTGGGTAATAACCCCCAGAACACCGGCGAAGTGATCCGCATGGCTGTGAGTATGAATCACGGCAACAACAGGTCGTTCTCCCAACTGTTCGTTTGCAAGTTTAAGTCCAGCTGCAGAAGTCTCACTTGAGGTCAGCGGGTCAACAATAATCCAGCCAGTCTCCCCCCGAATTAGCGTCATATTGGCGATATCAAATGAGCGAATTTGATAGATGCCATCGACCACTTCATACAGGCCGTGGTGCTGGGCATTAAGTTGTGCCTGGCGCCAGAGCGAGGGATTTACAGTATCGGCTGCGTCGTTGTTTAGGAATTCTGTCTGGGTCAGGTCATAGGCAGGGTGGGGACTCGAATTGTGCGGGATGATCATCGGGTCAATTGTTGCAATAAATCCGCGTTTTGCATCCTCGAAACTGCGAGTGTCTGTAAAATCCAGTGATTCCCTGACCGATTCATTATTCCGTTTGGTGTACTCGGTCGCGGGTTTGGATTGAGCAAGCTGCTCGGGTAGTGGTGAATAAGTCATGCTATTGCCTCGTAATGATGCTGTTTTTAGCCACAATCATGGACCCGGTTTGAGCGATGGGCCCTGGCAGTGGCCTGTTGCGGTGAGACCGCCCACTTAGGGTAGACCGAATGCTGATTCACCTGAACCGAGCGTAACCGTTCGTTTTTGGAACCCGGGCACAATAGTGCCATTTTTTGACGGGGGAACAAAGACTCCGGCGATGGTGATGAGTCATCGCAAGGGTAAAAAGCATTTGGAACTTGAACTTGAGTCGATGACGGGTGAGACTTAACTGCTGGCGCTCTGGCGGGTGCACAAATTGTGGCTCGGCACGGTCGCTGGCAAAAACTATTCAATCCAGATTTATCAAACGATTAATACCCTGAAGAGAGGCAAGCATGACGATACAAGTAGGAGACAAATTACCAAAGGCAACAATGAAGGTAATGGGTGAGAAAGGACCACAGGATATTTCGACAGATGATTTGTTTGCCGGTAAGAAGGTTGTCCTGTTTGCATTGCCGGGGGCTTTTACCCCGACCTGTAGTGCGGCACATTTGCCTGGTTTTGTCGCGAATGCCGACAAAATTAAAGCGAAGGGTGTAGATTCAGTTGTTTGCCTTTCGGTGAATGATGCTTTTGTCATGTCAGCCTGGGGTGAAGACAAGAACGCCGAGGAACTGATTATGCTCGCAGACGGTAACGGCGATTTCACAAGCGCAGTGGGGCTGGAAATGGACGGTTCTGCATTTGGGCTGGGTAAACGTTCGCAACGCTATGCGATGATTGCTGAAGATGGTGTGGTGACCGCGCTTAATGTCGAGGCACCAGGCGCTTTTGAGGTCAGTTCAGCAGACGCAATACTCGCGCTACTCTAGGTTCTTCCAGCGCTGGTGGATTAAACCAGCGCTTTAATGCGTTCAAACCGGGTCAATCGCTGACATAAGCGATTGCACGAACGATTTCAGAAGCAACTACAGATCCACTACAGAAGCCACTACAGAAGCCACTATAGAAGTAAAGGCGATAGTGGCCTCTAATGAAAGTTGTTGCTCCTGATCCGGGTCTTAAATTCAGGATGATGGTTCCCAGCAAATCAGAGCTGGCTAAAACCCGGGAGAATTGATGAGGTGTTTCACAGGAGAACGGACATGATAGGGCACTTGAGACTTTACCAGAGAATAGTTGCGGTGGTTCTACTGGCGGCTATTACGCTGCCGGCAATTTCGGAAGAGCCGGACTGGAGTGTCTATGACCAGATACTGGCTAAATATGTTGCACCTGGCGAGAAAGCCGGAATGATTGTTAACCTGGTTGATTATGAGGCACTGGCGAAGGATCCCGGATTTGCAATTGTCGTTGAACAGGTCAGAAACTTTGATCCCAAACAGCTCCAATCTGAAAACGAAAAGCTGGCATTTTATATTAACGCATACAACATTCTGACTATTCAGCTGATCCTGGATCATTGGCCGACTAAAAGCATTCGTGATATCGGTGGATTTTTCAAAGGCCCCTGGGACATTGTCATGCTGGTCAATGGTGATGGCAAACTGACCCTTGATGATATTGAACACAAAATAATCCGCCCGATTGGCGATCCGAGAATTCACTTTGCGGTAAATTGCGCTTCATTAAGTTGTCCTGATCTGGCATTGACGGCTTTTCGAGGGAATCTGGTGCGAGAGCAGTTGGAAGCAGGCGCCGTACAGTTCTTTCAACATAAAGGTAAAGGCGCCTATCTTGAGGGCAAAGTGTTGCACGTCACCCAGTTGCTCGATTGGTACGGTAAAGATTTTAAAGCAGGCGGCGGGATTGAAAAGTTCCTGAAAAAGTATGTGAGTGGCACAGGTTTCGATGAGGTTGAAACCGATATTGAGTATAACTGGTCGCTTAATTCCAAATAGAACAAGCAAGTTTGCAACTGGGTGCCCCTGGTTAACATGATCAATTTGGGGTTCCCCAGCCACATCAGTCGGTTAGCGGCTTGTGTGCCCTCACTTGTACTCTCTCATTTCTAATCTCTAATTTGTGATTCCGGGCATCTTAATCCGGGCGCCGATGATAAAACTCTCATTGTTGAATCCATCCCGGTTGGCAAAACATTGCAGTTTTAGGCTGTCGTGCTGAAATTGGAATATTCGCCAGGGAACTGTTCATTTGCAGCAGAGTCGGATGCGCGGATTAATGGTTACAATGGGGAGCTATATACGTTGCCGTAGGCAACCCTATCTGATGTATTATGTCGGTACATTTTCTGAAAGGAACAGGGCCAATGGTAAACAACAAAGAGATTCATCTGGTTAAACGGCCGGATGGTATGCCAGTGAACAGTGATTTTGCACTGGTTGAAGGTAGTGTAGATTCCCCGGTTGATGGTCAGGTACTAATTCGCAACATCTATATGTCAGTTGATCCTGCCATGCGACCACCCATGACAAACGGCCAGACAAAGCTTGATCAGGTGATGGAGGGAAGTGCAATTGGGCAGGTGACTGAATCCAGGCATGCGGACTACCCGGAAGGCAGTTATGTATTACATCGTGCGGGTTTCAGGGAGTATTACCTCAGCGATGGGACAGATTTGTCGCTGATTGTGCCAGAGTCCGAGTCTTTAACCGCACATTTACACGTGCTGGGAATGACAGGGTTGACTGCCTATGGTGGTCTGCTGGTAACAGGGGCATTAAAGGACAATGAAAATGTGTTCGTTTCAGCCGCCGCTGGTGCTGTCGGTTCTGTTGCGGTACAGATTGCCAAGATCAAAAACTGTCGAACCGTCGGCAGTTGTGGTTCTGACGAAAAAGTTGATTACCTGGTTAATGAATTGGGTCTGGATGGTGCTTTTAATTACAAGACCCAGTCGATTGCCAAGTCGCTACACCAGCTTTTGCCTGACGGGATCGATGTCTACTTCGAGAATGTTGGTGGTGCACACCTCGACGCTGCAATGGGTCAAATGCGACCGCTTGGGCGGGTACCGGTCTGTGGCATGATTTCGGCGTATAACAACAAGGGTGCCCGATCGGAAGGAGTCACATCCCTGTCCAATATGATCTATAACCGGGTTACGATGAAAGGTTTTGTTGTTTACGAGTTCTTCGATATGCGAGACCAGTTTTTAAGTGATATGCGCCAGTGGATCGGCGAAGGAAAAATGAAGTATCAGGAAACAATCATGCAAGGTATCGAGAATGCACCTAATGCATTGATAGGTCTGTTTCAGGGTGAAAACTCCGGCAAAATGCTGGTTCAGATTAGCCCCGAAAAGGTGTAGGTAAAATCAGTGAGCATTGGAACCTGGGAACCCGGGAATAAGCAGTCGGTTGAACCTGTTGAGCACGATAAGCTAAAAGAACTCATTAGTCTTTATCGGCAGGCAGATCCTGAAAGGTTGGCAGATGTTTTATCGCCGGCCTTGATCCAAAGTGACGCCGGACTGATGAAGCTGGATGAAGCCAGCTGGCAAAACTGCCAAGTGCTGACGGATGATGAGTTTGAACCGTTGGTGCGCTTCTTTACCCTGGCTGAAATGCAGCTGCCGGGGTGGGATGGTGGTGTTCGTTCGCCGGTGATTTACCTGGTGAAGTTGATGAAAGAACGGGGTTTGTTTACTCCGGAACTTCGTAAGTGGATTAAAAAGAATACAGACAATCGCTACTTGCCTAATGGCAGTGTTTTGTAAAATCTTTATAATGCCGGCTTTCCGGGCGCGTGGATTTGATTTGCGCTGCCCGGGTTTGGTTGAAACACGAGGCGATAATGACATCTACAAGAGTGGCTGAAATAACCCGCGATACACTGGAAACCCAAATTGAGGTGGCGATAAACCTCGATGGTACCGGGCAGAAAGACTTTGACACAGGATTACCTTTTCTCGAGCATATGCTTGATCAGATCGCGCGGCATGGTTTGATTGACCTGAAAGTTCATGCTCGTGGTGACCTTGAAATTGATGCTCACCATACGGTTGAAGATATTGGTATCACTATCGGCCAGGCAATCACAAAAGCCGTCGGAGATAAAAAAGGTATCACGCGCTATGGTCATGCTTATGTGCCTCTGGATGAAGCATTGTCACGGGTTGTGGTGGATTTCTCCGGGAGACCCGAGCTTGAGTTCCATGTGGCATTTAAGCGGGCCCAGGTTGGCGGTTTTGATGTGGACCTGTTTCATGAGTTTTTCCAGGGATTGGTCAATCATGCCCAGATCTCGCTGCACATAGATTGTTTACGTGGGGAAAATGCCCACCATCAGGTAGAGACTGTCTTCAAGGCGTTTGGGAGAGCCATCCGAATGGCACTTAGCCTTGACCCCCGTATGGCAGATATAGTGCCATCGACAAAAGGGACATTGTAATTGCAAATTATTCCGGCGATAGATTTTAAAGATGGCAAAGTGGTCAACCTCAAGCAGGGAAGACTGAGTGAGCTGACAGCTTATTCCGATGATCCCGTGGGTATGGCCGCGAAATGGGTTGAGCAGGGTGCCGAGCGACTGCATCTGGTTGATCTTGATGGTGCATTTAATGGATACCCGGTTAATCACGCTGCAATTGCAACCATTGCAAATAACCATCCAGCACTAAAGATTCAGCTGGGGGGTGGCATTCGTAGTGCAGAGATTATCGAGAGCTACCTGAGAGCGGGTGTGGATCAACTTATCATCGGTACCAAGGCCGTAGAATCTCCGGAGTTTGTCGGAGAGATGTGTCGGGCATTCCCTGGTCACATCATGGTGGGACTTGATGGTTTACACGGCATGGTTGCCATTAATGGCTGGAAAGAGGTGACCGAGATTTCTGTCAAGTCACTGGCAACCCTTTTTGAAGCTGATGGCATAGAAGCGATTGTTTTTACTGATATTGGCAAAGACGGGATGATGGGTGGTATCAATCTTCACTCTACCAAAGATCTGGCCGATGGAATTTCAGTGCCTGTTATTGCCTCAGGTGGTGTGACAGATATTCGTGATATCGAAGCTTTGCTTGAGCTTGAAGAACGTGTCGATGGCGGGATTGTCGGGGTAATCACCGGCCGGGCGATATATGAAGGCACGCTGGATCTGGCCGAGGCGATTGCACTCACCCGGGCAAAACGGGTGGTCTGAAGCGCGACCAGGTCAGACACCTTGACCACCTTTATATTTTGGCTTTCCAGCCGGGGTAGTGCCGATTCAAGGTAGGCCAGTGTGGTCGCATGGGGATGGCCAATTGCAATGGCAGTCCCATTGCGATGGGCAACGGTGATCAGTTTGTTGAACGCGATATCGATGGCTGCGGTGTCCAGCTCATTGTCCAGAAATATATCCCGACTTGCGGACCTTACCCTGTGTAGCTGCGCGATATTCGATGCAATACTTTTGCTTGTTGTCCGGGAGTCCACAAAGAAAAGATCCCGGTTTTTAATTTCTTTCATCAGCCATGACATTTGCACAACTTCCTGTGTCAGCGAACTTCCCATGTGGTTGTTGATGCCACTAAGATTTGGAATGTCGTTTATGGCAGCGCCAAGGACTTTTAGGAATTGCGGCTTCTTCTGGGTGGCCGTTAAGGCGCCAGGACCCATTGGATATTCATGGAGGTTCGACATGGGTAAATGCAACATGATCTGCCGACCTTGTTGATAGGCAGATTTTGCCAGATATTGGCCGTAACGGGTGTGAGGTAGTACGGAATAAGTAATCGCC
>Ga0206123_10000821_pt1 | contig 30186 bp, 25 predicted proteins | sample Helgoland_Spring_2_FD_160086 | JGI IMG/M metagenome (GOLD analysis project Ga0206123, IMG submission 160086) | Pelagic subsurface seawater microbial communities from Kabeltonne, Helgoland, North Sea - Helgoland_Spring_Bloom_20160316_1 | ecosystem: Environmental > Aquatic > Marine > Epipelagic ...
GCCCAGCTTTGCAAAAAGTGTAATACCCAGGCTAGCGTCCAGATGGATGGCTGTATGACATGCCTGACCTGTGGTGACAGTAAATGCGGCTAAATCTGCACTAGCACAGCCCAATCACCAACATTTTCCTTGGGGGGAAAGGGAGGCTCGTCTGTATACTCGGCGAGCCACTCCCACATATTGTATGAAGACTTATCTCGATCAACTTCAATATATACTCGACAATGGTACCCGGCGTGAAGATAGAACCGGCGTTGGAACCATCGCATGTTTCGGTCTCAATGGGCGGTATGATCTCCGATGCGGGTTTCCCGCCGTCACAACTAAAAAACTTGTTTGGAAGTCCATGGTTTCTGAACTGCTCTGGTTTGTCAGCGGCTCGGGAAACATCAATGATCTTAAAAACATCTACGCCCACAACAAATTATGGGACCTCAACTATGAGGATTATCTGAGAAGGCACGGGCTGACAACAGACCAGTCCGACGGGGACATGGGACGGGTGTATGGCCAGCAATGGCGGGCCTGGCAAACACCGACGGGAACAAAAGTAGATCAACTGACCGAGGCGATTGAAACGATCAAAGTGAACCCAACTTCCCGAAGAATAATTGTGAACGCATGGAACCCGGGAGAAGTTGATTCCAAAGATGTAGCACTCCCCCCGTGTCATTCTTTTTTTCAGTTTTTTGTCGCTGACGGAACCCTGTCATTACAAATGTACCAACGTTCTGCAGATATGTTTTTGGGTGTACCCTTAAACATAGCCAGCTATTCATTACTGCTTCACATGATAGCCAGGCTAACTAATCTTCAAGCCGGTGAATTTATCCATGCAATCGGCGATGCACATATTTATCTGGACGCACAGGAGCAATGTCGAAAACAATTGTCCCGCGAGCCCTTACCACCACCTCAACTGGTGATTAAAGATCGCGGTCAGTCAACGATTGATGATTTTGTGATGGACGATTTTGAACTCACGCACTATCAGAGTCATGATGCGATCAAAGCCAGAATGGCAGTCTAATACCACTCACGTCCTGACCCGGAACACTATTCAGCCGATAGTGAAGCTAACAATTCTAATCTACCCGGACCTATTGGCATCCTGGACATTGCATTCTGCGAACGGCCACGCAACATAAAACGTAAAACTGTCAAACGAATACGCCAGGAGTTCATAAAGTCACCTGGCTTTTCCAGCAAATTGACTGTACGCATTGCCCCTCGAACCACATCCAGGTCCGTCTGCGCAGCAGCCGAAACCGCGTCACCCACTGCGAGTTTCAACCAGGAGGCAAATGTGTCTGCCTGGTCAAAGGGTTTTCCGTCCCGAATAGCTTTTGCTTTGCTTATGGCTTTTCGGTCATCACTGAGGCTCGATTTAAATATCGGGCGAATCTCCAACTCGGTCTGATCATTGTAGGTTAGTGCGCGCTGCCTTGGGTCGCTGATGTCGTGTAGTATATCTGCCAACATGTGGGCATGCATGGTTCCAATACTACAGCCTCGACCGTACAGGGGATTTGTTCGTATTGCCGCATCCCCAACAGCAAAATAATTGAGTGCAACCGGTTCATTGTCCTTAACAAAATGACGCCACACGGCGCGAATGTCACCAAACCCAAATGACTGGGTTGTCGCCTCTGCCCGATCACTTGCAACCCAGGGTTTCAAGCCGGGGATGGTCATACAAATCTGGTCAAAACTTTCACTCACTTTCACCGCATCGTGAATTTCCGGCTCGGTGTCAGGGATGCAAAGAATCACGGCAAAATGGCCGCTATCGCCGGGAAACACACCATACTTCAGGTAACCAAGGTCACCGGAGGCACGGTTTTCAGCATCCCGCGGCGGCTCCTCGCATCCAGGTAACAGCTTATAATGGCGAGTGTAATAAACCATTTCGGCATCGTCATCCTCGATTTCCAGTTCTATTCCCTGTTCTGCAAACCAACCAGGGAAGCGCGTCCCACGTCCGCTGGCATCGATCACTGTGTCAACAAGGAAATCTCTCTTGGCCCCGTCTTCTCGCACCAACAATCCTTTGACATTGACGCTGGCACCTTCCCTGTCCCCAAGCATACCAAGCACATTGACTGAGTTGCAGATATCGATATTGGGCTGAGATTCAGCAAATCGACGCATCACCGTTTCTATGGTCGCGCGCCGACACAGCAACATCCAGAGTTTCTCATCCCCGGGTTCTGCGGAATAATTTGCGGCAAGTTCCGGACTTAGAAAATCAACAAAATTCACCCGTCGTGCGCCGGCTTGCCAGAATGCTTCTACCAGATCCGGATAATGCTCTTCCAATACATTACACATCAACCCCAGAAATGCGTGGGGATGTCTGAACTGGGCTGCACCCCGACGCTTCCATTCGAAAAAAGCCTCGTCTGCTCCACCTTCTGGCGGGGGAACATCACGCTCAAAAATAGTCACTCGATGTCCTTTCTTTGCCAGGGCCAGCCCAGTTCCGAGACCGCAAATACCTGCGCCAACGATAGCTATACTTTCACTCATAAAATTTTTCACTTAATGACATTAGTCGAATCCTGAATTGGATAAATACGGGACCAGCGGATATTAAACCAGTAATTCTCCATGGTTGGCAGATCATTCCTGGCCTAATACAAGCAAGTACCCGGTTGTGCGATGGCGAATTAATTGACCCGGTCCTGACCGTACTGAACCTAGAGTATAAACAGGAAGCACAAATAACAAACATAAACGACCAATCGCTTTTACCGGCGGGAACGAATTGAGTTATTCTAACCCGTCGTAATTTGCACTATGTGACGCGACTCAATCCTGTGAACAGACTTTTATGATTCGACTTTGGCACCCATTCAACTACTTTGCGCTACTGTTAACGTCTGTTTTTATCATTTCTCCTACTTTTGTGTTTGCCGAGGTCAAGGTACTTAACCTGATCAGCTACATCCAATTGGAACAGGATCATCCTCCCGTTTCGTCAATCGCTTCTACCGATAAAAATTACAACTGGCAAACTGCAGATTTACCCTTTAGCAAACCTCCAATTGGTCAGTCAAAACTTGAAGACTACACAACCTTCTGGTTCAGAATACCCCTGGCTGATCTTCGTGCAACAGCGGCAACAGAGGATCAGATACTTTCAATCTACATCTGGCGGCACAATTTAAGACTTGCAATTTACTACGATAACCAGCGTCTGGGAGGAACAATAAAAAACAGAGCTGATGGAAAACCCGACAGCGGTTGGAATCATCCGGTAATGATCGATATTCCGCCACTCCCAGATTCTGGTTCCGACCCTGCAGGAGACAACCTCGCCGGGAATCATGTCAGCCAGGTTCCACTTGAGGTTGAAAGGGGCAAGTTTTTATACATTCAGCTCGAAAGCGGCCCATCCGGGGCAATACTTTCGCCGCTGGTGATCGGTGCCCGATCAGAAATCCTACCGCTATTTGAGGAACGGTACTTTCTCCAAATCGAAATCACCAGATGGATATTCGCCCTTTGTTCACTACTGTCAGTCTTATCAATATGGTTGTGGACACAGCGAAATCAGGACACGCTTTATCTGCGGTTCTGTGGCATGTCTGTCTGTTCCGCAGTTACATCCTCCTATTTCTTTCTGGATTATATGCCAATTGATGTACATCTCTGGATTGGCATACAGCATGCAGCGTCTGACTGGGGTTTTTACTTCCTGATTAGTTATTTACTGCTGGCGCTCAATTTATCCTTAAATTTATTCTCGAGGATGATTCTCGGTACCACGGTTCTAGCGACGATTGTCTACCTGGTTGCTCCCGAACAAAATCTCCAGCCAATTGCTAACCTGATCCATGTACTGGAAACATTTATAGCTTTTGGATTTTTCCTGTACGTGTTCTGGCTGACATTAAAAGCGCCTGACGCAACCAAACTTTGGTTTAGTTTTGCCCTGTTTGGCTCCTTGATCATTTTTAGTCATGATATTTACTATGTTTTCCTCAGCAACCTTGACGAACACGTTGGGGCATCAAATTGGCTGCAGCTGAATCCCGCCTTCATTGCCCTCGCCTTTTTTGCACACTTGATCCACCGCTTCGTGAGTGCACTGGATGAGTCAGAAGCCTTAAACCGAACACTTGAGCGACGGGTGGAAGATACGCGGCTTGAACTCCAGAAAAGTTTTGACAAAAATCGGAAACTTGACCTCCAGCGCAGCGCAGATGATGAACGTCAAAAAATCTATCGGGACCTCCACGATGATCTCGGTTCCAAACTGGTGTCAATCGTACATGCAAGTGGCTCTGCTAAAGAGTCAAAACTTGCCAGAGGCGCATTGGAAAGCCTGAGGGAGTCTATCTACCGCGCTAACTACCCTGAGCAGTCCCTGGATGGGTTTATGACTCAGGTCAGTGAAGAAGCGGAACTCAGAATAACAAGTGCAGGGATGGGTTTTACTTGCTGGATCGAACCGATACCAGACCTGCCACTTGCCTCCAGAGAAGGGTATCATCTGAGTCGTATTCTTCGGGAGGTTATCTCCAACATCATCCATCACTCGAGAGCAAGTGATGTGAGATTCAGAACAAACCTCAATGCCGGCCACCTTAACATGGAGGTCTGTGACAACGGTATTGGCGGTGTGGACCCGGGTTGCAAAAGTGGAGGTTTGACCAATATCCGCTTTCGAGCCGACCAGATGAAGGCGCAGGTAAACTGGACTAACAACGAACCAGGTTGTTGTTTTAGGTTATCAGTGCCAATGGAGATTCAGCCCTGATTACTGGCTGGGATCTATTTATAAAAACTGCAAAACGATCAGGATGCATGCGTGATGAACAAAGTGGAATTTTTCTTCGATTGTTCGAGCCCGTGGACTTATCTCGCGTTCGAAACTTACCAGGTTTTACAAGACCGACATCCTGAACTCGAGACCAGTTATAGACCCATTCTTGTCGGCGGTATATTTAATACAGTAAATCCGTCGGTTTATGAAAACCGCGGTAATCCTGTTCCAGTAAAACAAAAATACTATGTAAAAGATTTACAAGACTGGGCAAGCTACGTTGGCGTCACAATTGGCCAACCACCGGTATTTCCAGTTAATAGTGTAAAGGCGATGCGGGGAGCTATTTATTCACAGGAACAAGGTTTGCTGACAACATATGTTCGTGCAGTTTTTCACCGCTACTGGACACAGCTAGAGGATATATCACAGGATAGTATACTCGAATCTATCGCTATCGAAGTTGGATTGGACAGCGATAAATTTTTCACGGCTCTGGCAGATCAGCGCTATAAGGATCAGCTCCGGCAAAATACCGAAGAGCTAATCTCCCGCGGCGGCTATGGTACACCAACCTTCTTTCTCAATGAAACGGATATGTATTTCGGCAATGACAGGATCACCCTGCTAGAAGCAAAACTCTAAAGCTGATCGCGTATCCAGCACCCCCAACCTGGACACGTCGACAACCAGAAAGAAAACTAACAACACATAATCTGCCTGGCCTGCATGAGATTCTGCTTCAATACTTCATCGCAAGCATATCTGACAGGTGAACAATGTCTGTCCAAAAAAATATCCATATCAACGGGTTCGTTTGCTGCTTTCTCAAGATTAGCGACAAACCTGCTGGAATGCTCATCATAGGTGTACTGATCACTCAGATTTTTGCCAAAACTAGCAATCAATTCGATTGCAGCAAGAATATATTCGAAGGTTGCGTCGTCAATAAAATAGTTAAAGTTAACCCTGACCCAACCCGGTCGGTTGTAGATACTTCCCCTTAGGATTTGTGCTTCAATTTCCGCGCTTTCAACGTCTTCGATATTTAGCAATGAATGGGCGTACCTACCGGCGCAGGAACAACCACCTCGCGCCTGAATCCCAAATAGATCATTCAAAAGCGCAACTACCAGGCCATAATGCAAGGCATCACTGCCGCTACCAACTTGAAAGGAAATTATCGAAAGTCGATCTGCAGCAGGATTACCTAAAACATGAACATTGGGGTGCCGCTCGAGTCGATCCAGGGCGCGTCTGGTCAGACCTGCTTCCAGATTTCCTATCTGCTCCGTACCAACAGACTGCTGTAACTTTATTGCCAGCCCGGCACGGATGGAACCCACTATATCCGGGGTTCCCGCCTCCTCTCGTCGAACAATATCATCCGTATAAACATGACGATCTCCAGCGACAAAGCGAACAGTTCCGCCACCGGGTATTGTTGGCGTTTCCTTGGCTATCACATCTTTATTAATGACCAGAACGCCAGGTGTTCCCGGGCCACCAACAAATTTATGGGGAGAAAAAAAGACCGCATCTATGCCGCCGCCAATAGACATGTCGATCTGCATGTAAGGTGCCGCCGCTGCATAATCCCAGCAGCTAAGTGCACCGTAGCTATTCAATAGCGCGGTGATCTGCTCAACTTCCGATTTTATTCCGGTTACATTTGAGGCAGCTGAGAAACTCCCAATGATTAGGCTTCGATCTTTCGTCCGGGCGAGTATCTGCTTAATTTGAGCTTGATCGAGCATACCGTCTTCATCCAGACCAATCACATTCAAATCGACATCGAGCTCTCGCCAGGGTAAATCATTAGAGTGGTGTTCGTATTCGCCTATAAGCACGACGGGTTTATCGGCAGGTTTGCTATTGTTTCGCTGTCTCAGATCAAGCAGATCAATCCACTTGGCAATACCGGCCGTCGCGCCTGATCCACAAAAAATTATCCGGTCCTGGTCACGACCTCTCACTGCTTGCTTGATGATTTTTCTGGCTTCCTCACGCAAACGGGTCGATCTTGCCCCACAGAATGAACTTTCCGAGTGAGTATTGGCATAATAAGGCAACACCTCTAACCGGATATAATCCTCAATCAAATTAAGCGACCGACCAGAAGCGGTGTAGTCTGCATAAACTAAGGGCTTTAACCCGAAGGGCGTTTCCACCAACTGCCTGTCACCAATAACTGAACTGCGAATCTGCTCTACTAGGTTTTCCATAGAATGGGGTACTGAAACTGTGAGGGTGAAGTGCATATTAGGCGCTTGACTCTAAAACATTGTTCCCTTTTGTTAACTAATATAGTGCATATGGTGAACAAACGTTCTATATTTTACCTGCAATCAACACGCTTGGCTCGCGAGCTTGATGATACCCCGCTAATTTCAGTGATAAGTTATTCCGGATAAATCGGTTTGTTGCCATAACTTCTGCTGGCCTGCGTCCCTCGGCATTTGCACTAAATGCCTCAAACTGGATTCAATCGCAGGATAAATCAGGAAAAAGAACGGGAGAACGACCATGCTAGACAAATTTAACCAGACTATCCTGGATCAACTTCAGGGTGATGCAACGCTATCCGTGGCGGATCTTGCCGACGCGATTGGGGTTTCGAAGTCTGCTTGTTGGCGAAGGTTACAGAAGCTGAACGAAGAAGGATTTATTGAAGGTAGAGTGACGCTGCTGAATCAGGAAAAACTGAACCTCTCCTTAACGGTGTACATCTCGATACGGACAAATCAGCACAACGACGACTGGGCTGAACAGTTTCGACAAGTGGTGTCCGGACTCCCCCAGGTCCTGGAGGTTAGTCGAATGAGCGGTGATCTCGACTATCTCATCAAAGCGGTTGTGCCTGATATGAAAGGCTACGATCTGCTCTATAAAAAATTGATCAAGGCTGACCTGTTCGATGTGAGCTCGAGTTTTGTTATGGAGAAAATGAAGCACACTACCCGTTTACCGCTGGATCAGGCTTAGAGAAACAGGCTAATTATCAATTGGAGGAGTATCACTGTTTCGACTGGCAGAACGGTCATAGTTGTTGCACACTAAAACAATGGACATAGGTTTAATTGAACTTTACCGAAATGGAATATTCAGTAATTGTAGCTCGCACCGGTATATGGATCTTGCTCTCAGATTACGAATTAATTAATGGGATGTACCGGTACTTATGGAATCGAGCAAGCAATCGGCAGGTCAGGTAATTTCCCTCACTCCGGGCTTCAGGGCAAAGCGAAGAATGACAAACAGACTGCAGGATTTTTGATCGCCTCAGTTAACAGTTAGCAAAGGTTCAAATGAAAGAGCAAACACAGGATTACGATGTCATCGTTGTTGGTGCCGGAAATGCAGCATTTTGTGCAGCACTGTCAGCCAGGGAAAAAGGCGCCAGGGTATTAATGTTGGAACGGGCACCAATGGAAGAGAATGGGGGTAACTCCAGGTTTACCGCGGGTGCAATGAGGTTCGCCTACGACGGGGCGGAAGATATAAAGGCACTGTGTCCCGATCTTTCCAGCGAGCAATTTAGCATTACTGACTTCGGATCCTACACGACTGATCAGTTCTACGACGATATGTTCAGAGTCACCAGGTATCGCACCGACCCGGCATTATGTGAGCGTCTGGTTATGTCGTCGCGGGAAACGATGCACTGGTTGCAGCAAAATGACATTCGTTTCATGCCAATCTATGGACGTCAGGCATTTAAGGTTGACGGCAGATTTCAATTCTGGGGAGGTCTAACACTGGAGGCATGGGGCGGTGGCCCAGGGCTGGTAGATCAACTGACAAAAACCGCACTGACCAGGGGGATTGAAATCAGATATTCAAGCCCTGTCACCAGTCTTTTATTTGACGGCCATACCATCAACGGGGTATGCGTGAAATCCGGTGGCAAGATTGTGGCATTGAAATCGAATTCCGTGGTCCTTGCCTGTGGCGGCTTTGAAGCAAATACGGAGTGGCGGACTCGTTATCTTGGCCCCGGGTGGGAGATGGCACGGGTCAGGGGAAGCCGGTTTAATCAGGGTGATGGTATTCGTATGGCCCTGGAGATTGGCGCTTCACCCTACGGCAACTGGTCAGGATGTCACGCAGTCGGCTGGGACTTTAATGCGCCGGAATTTGGTGATTTGAGTGTTGGAGACAACTTTCAAAAGCATTCCTACCCATGGGGCATCATGATTAATGCTGATGGTAAACGATTTGTCGATGAAGGTGCGGACTTTCGAAACTACACCTACGCAAAATATGGCCGCATTATTCTTAATCAACCAGATCAATTTGCCTGGCAAATCTTTGACCAGAAGGTGAGTCATCTGCTCAGGGATGAATATCGAATCAAACGAGCGACTAAGGTTACCGGGAAAACATTAGCGGAGTTGGCAGAGCGAATGGAAGGTGTGGACGCTTCCGGCTTTCTGAATGAAATTGAGATTTACAACAAGTCGATACAATTACACACCCCCTTCGACCCAAACATTAAGGATGGCCGGGGTACCACTGGACTGGCAATCCAGAAATCGAACTGGGCAAACACCATCGACGAAGGGCCATTCGAGGCCTACCAGGTTGGGTGCGGCATCACTTTTACTTTTGGCGGCTTGCGCATCAATCCTGAAACGGGTCAGGTACTAGATACTGATCTAGTCCCCATGCCTGGTTTGTTCGCAGCAGGTGAGCTTGTCGGAGGTATATTTTACTTCAACTATCCGGGTGGTACCGGCTTGATGTCAGGATCAGTCTTTGGTCGTTTGGCAGGTGAGCATGCTGCCAATTAACCGGTCATGGAGTGGCTATCCCTCCCCGCCCTCGTCCTCCATGATATAGCTTTCCAATTCCGCGATCACAATCTGCTGATCTTTAATCGTAAATTTGAGGAGATCATCGACAGTAACCATACCGACGGGCTTATCATCCCTAACAACCGGTAGATGCCGGATTTTCTTCTGGCTCATTAGCGACATACACGTATCCATCGAGGTTGACTCGTCGACGAAAACCACATCCCTGGTCATGATTTCCCGGATTTTTGTATCCCTGGATGCTTTGTTCTTCAGTATCACTTTTCTTGCATAATCCCGTTCCGAGATGATCCCCGCTAGTCGTTGACTTGCCGAAACAACGATCAGGGCACCAACTTCTTTCTCTGCCATCATTTCTACCGCTTCGTACACGGATGCCTCGGAATTTATTGAAAAAACCTCATGTCCCTTTATACCCAACATTGTCTCAACTGTGCTCATCTGCAGACCCCTTCACGATTATCTAATTATTATTAACCACTGCACGGATTATTAAGACAAAGCACCCAACAATGCAAATGCAGATAACTCAGCTCCCAATCCCAAAACGTGAGCCCATTTCCTAGATACCTGACATCCATGTTCCATTTCCTGACATCCATGTTCCATTTCCAGCTTAATTTCGTGCCAGCCATGTAATATGGGATGCCGTGTCAACTGACAGGCGATTTTTGGTTATAAAGATGAGGGGAAAGTCGTAATTCGGGCTCTGTGTTCGTCGTACTCAGGCAAAATTTGAGGCAGGCCAAATTTCAGAGTGTATCCGGGGTAACACAGCTGGCTAGAATCCACTAAATGACGTCTTGCTGAAAGGCTACACAGAGGACAACGTCATAGAGGACAACATCAACGTCCCAGGCGAGCGCCGGTTCTCCGTCGAATCCAGTGTTGACCAATTGAAGCGGCATATTCATTCAAATTCGCGCTGCTTCCAATCGCGCGTTGCCAGCAATCTGGTTTAGGGAGGTGATCCTGAAACCAACTATCGTTGCTGGTATGGTTTTGTCGAAGACACTGTAAAATCCTGCCTGACAGTCCGATATTCTTACCTTCTCTGCTATTTACAGTCCAGAGGATCAATTCCAGGTAACAATCCAAAGATATTGGCGAAATGGCGGTAATATTCTTGCGCTCACCTAAAACGGTCAAAGGGTCGGACGCGTTTCCGATACGCAACCGCCGTTGCACCGATGTGTAGTTGCTATCCTCAAGATTATCAGTCATCTTGGCGCGGATCGGATTGAGATCGACGTACACCATACACGCAAGAATCGATGCGTCATCCAAAAGAGCCTGAGACTTAAAACGACCCTCCCAAAAGCGACCACTGCACTCATCCTCAGCATTTGCCATGCGTGCAAGCGGTTCATTAAGAAACCGCATAAACCAGGAAATTGAACTCAAGCGGGCGCGAACTACCTGAAGTCGAAGTTGATCCTCAAGCAATGCCAGCTTCTGGGCTTCGCGAGCGCCTTCTTTCTGTCGGACCGCCAATCGACCAGGACACAACTGAAGCCAGCGGTCAGCAACTACTTCGTTCGATATCTCCTCGTGTTCAATATTTAGAATTAGGTGGTAGTGATTGTTCATAATTGAGTACGCGTACACTGAAATAGAAAATAGCTCGCTAAGTTCGATGATTCGCTGTTCGATCCAATCCCGGCGATGTGAAAAATCGCGCCCGGTGTTCGCGTCGACCCCGAACAGGAACGATTTGCGAACGCAACGTGAACAAACATGATAAGTTCCGCCGGTTGGATCAATGAGGTGACTACGTTTATATGGCATGGCGGTAATGTACCGCCCGGGTAAATCTGCCGCTGTAAGCATTCTCTGAAGGAACACAGGGTAATGTCTCAAATTTCTGTAGGATATTTACCCGACAGAGGCTTACCTGGAGAAGGAGGGATGCAGATTAATCCAAAATTTAGTTGAAACGTGGATGCCACGAACTTAACATCGCCACCCCCTAGCTATGACAACCTCAAGGCGACCAGATGGCGATCCATTGGTATCCAGGCCATATGAACAAAGCCAGTCATGAGATGACGTCGATCCTGAAGGACGTTGATCTCATCATTGAACTGCTTGATGCACGATTACCCTACAGTAGCCAAAACCCTACCATAAAGGACCTGAGCGCTAATAAGCCGTGTATCAAGGTACTGAGCAAGTCTGATTTGGCAGATCCTCTGGTCACCAGGGCCTGGCAGACTCATTTCGAAACGACCGAGTCGATCAAAACCATTGCAACAACCCAGGATGCCAGATACAAAGCTGAAATGGTGCTTCATCTGTGCCAAAAGTTATCGCCCAAGGAACTGAGATCAACACGAACAGTTGTTGCGATGATCACAGGGATTCCAAATGTTGGAAAATCCACACTGATTAACGCCCTGAGTGGAAGAAAAATCGCAAAAACCGGTAACGAACCCGCAATAACCAAGGGTCAACAACGAATAAAGCTTAACGATCAGCTTACCCTGGTGGACACGCCTGGGATCCTCTGGCCCAAAATACATAATGAAAACAGCGGCTATCGCCTCGCTGCATCCGGCGCTATTAAAGACACAGCAATGAGTATCGAAGATGTTGCGTTCTATTTAGGTCAGTATCTGCTCGATAAGTATCCAGAAAATCTCTCCCAGGTTTTGGGATTAGCAGATATGCCACAAAGTGAAATTGAACTGCTTGAGATATTAGGGAAGAAACGGGGCTGTCTCCGCAAAGGAGGATCGGTAGACCTGGAAAAGGTTTCCTCGATATTTGTGAATGAATTTCGAACCGGTAAGCTTGGTCGCATATCCCTGGAATCTCCTTCGATGATTCCAGCGGAGGAAGAAGCAGTACGACTTGCCCAGGAAGAGAAGCTTCAGCGAGATAAGCTGCGAAAGCTCAATTTCCCGAAAAAGAAAAATCGATAGGCCCGGAAAACGCGTATTCATTAAAAACATGGCTGTCATGATCTTGCGGCAGTAAAAACATGGCTGTCATGATCTTGCGTCAGTAAAAACATGGCTGTCATGATCACTATTCCGCTTCGAGTTCTTCCCAGCGATCCATTAGCCGTTCAATCTGCTGTTCCAGTTGTTTCACCTGGCTGAATACTTCATCTTGAGCAGCCTGTGGTTGCTGGTAGAAGCTTGCTTGCGAAATCTTGTCATTACATGCCTGAAGTTCAACTTCCAGCTTTTCGATCTGTGCAGGCAATTTCTCAAGTTCCTTTTTCTGCCTCTGGTTCTCAGATTTTCGTTTCTTCCGCTTTTCGAAACCGGGATTTTCAGCTGAGCCCTGAACCACGCCAGAATCGCGTTTCCCTTTCAATTGTCGGGTTTCCGATGCCTTTTCCACAAGCTTTGTATTGCGTGCGGCTTCGCTACTTTTTTTCTGCCAATCTGAATAACCACCGACATGTTCGGTTACCTTTCCAGACCCGTTTGGATCAAAGATCAACAGGCTCGATACGACATTGTCCATAAATGCCCGATCGTGCGAAACCAGCAGCACCGTACCGGTATAATCGAGCAACATTTCCTCAAGTAACTCCAGACTCTCGACATCAAGGTCATTTGTCGGCTCGTCCAGGATGAGTAAATTGGCGGGTTGGGAAAATATCCGTGCCATCAATAACCGATTCTGTTCCCCACCAGACAATCGATGTATGGGTCCCCGTGCCTGATCGGCGTTGAACATAAAATTAGCCAGGTAGCTGACAACGTGAATTTCCTTATCATTGATTTCAATGTACTCACGTCCATCGGAAATATAGTCAGCAACTTTCATTGAGGGATTCAGCTGTCTCCTTGCCTGATCAAAGTAGGCCACATCCAGCTTTGTTCCTGTTTTTATCACACCGGTATCGGGCTCAAGTTCGCCCAACAACATCTTGATCAGGGTAGATTTACCGCAACCGTTTGGACCCAAAAACCCTATTCGATCACCTCGGCGGACAATCAAATCAAGATCTCGAATCAGGTTTTTCCCATCAAAAGATTTTGATACGCCCGACAATTCCTTGACCACCTTGCCTGAATTTGAACCTGTGTCGACTTCAAGCTTGAGGTTGGAAACCGTTCTTCGTTGCCGTCTCACCTCACGAAGTTTTTCCAGATCACGGACCCGCCCCTCGTTTCGTGTTCTTCTCGCCTTGATCCCTTCTCTTATCCAGGCTTCTTCTTTTCGAAGTTTATCGTCAAATTTCTTTTCATGGAGCGATTGAACTTCCCGTTCGTGATCACGTCTCTCAATAAAATCATCGTAGCCACAATTCCACAGCGTCACTGCTCCACGATCGATGTCTACCAGGCTAGTGGCAACCGACCGCAATAAGTGACGATCGTGTGAGACAAATATGATAGTGCCGGGAAACTCCATCATCCGTTGTTCCAGCCATTCTATGGCAGGTATATCCAGATGATTAGTTGGCTCATCCACCAGCCATACATCCGGTTCGGTTACTAACGATTTAGCGATGGCAACGCGTTTCAGCCACCCTCCTGACAATCGAGTAAGCGGAATATCAGGGTCTAACTCCATTCGCTGTAGCGTTGCGTCTATCCGGTGATTGATTGACCAACCATCTGCGGCTTCGATCTTGTGCTGTAACTTATCCATCTTCACAACGATATTGTCATGATCGGCGTCAGGGTTACCGAGCTCGACTGAAAGATCGTGATACTCACTCAAAAGTCTACCCGTGGTTTCAAATGCCGTGGCCACGGCACTGAAAATTGTAACGTCAGTCGATGCAGGTAGCTCTTGATCGAGAAAGGCGTAGGTAAGATCACCGGAACGCCAGATTGTCCCTTCATCAGGCTGCAGTTCTCCCGAGAGTAATCGCATCAGCGTGCTCTTCCCTGAGCCGTTCCTGCCGGTCAAGCACAATCGTTCACCCTGATCCAGTATGAGGTCGACATGATCCAGAACCCGGTCGGTGCCAAAGGTGACGGTGACATTTTTAAGCGTGGCTACTGGTGGCATTTTACTAAACTCAATTGAACACTAATGGATGAATATCGAAGCCGATAATGGCCGATTTGCGGACTATGGATGTTTTTCATTAAATTTTTTCTGTTGTTCCGGTGTCGCTTCAGTTTGATACTTCTTTTTCCAGTCAGCGTAGGGCTCACCGTAAATGCGCTCTCGAACTGCTTCATATTCAAGCGCGATTCCTTTATCCTCAGCCGCCGATTTATACCATTTGCTCAGGCAATTACGACAAAAGCTCGCCAGATTCATTAAATCGATATTCTGAACGTCTTTATTTTCATCAAGATGCTCAACCAGACGACGAAAGGCTGCAGCTTCCAGCTCAAGAATGGTTTGCTTGTCTAACGACTGAAGTTTAGAGATTTGAGTGTCCAATACGGGCTCCTTATAATTCAAAGTCATCAGGGTGTAATCACCCATTTTTAAAAAGAACGAAGGTTAACATGGTTTACGATGAGTGAGTTCAATATAGGTCAAAAGTGGATCAGCAATGCAGAACCCGAGCTTGGTATGGGGGAGATAACCGGTTCTGATTTTCGTAGTGTTGTCATTCATTACTCCCGTGCGGGGGAACAAAGAACCTACGCGAGCAAACAGGCACCTTTAACCCGGGTGAAGTTTAGCATTGGCGACGAGATTTCCGACCAAACTGGCAGATCCCTGATCGTTGAAAAGATATCAACACGGGATGGCCTCTTCCTTTATCACGGGGTTGAAGGGGCTTCGGGTGCGACCATTGCCGAATCAGAACTAAACCCAAATTTGCAATTTAGCAAACCTGAAGACCGGCTCTTTACCCATCAATTTGATCCAAATGAACGTTTTAACCTGAGATATCACTCACTCACCCATATCGCAGAACTATCCGACTCAAAAGCCAGGGGACTATACGGACCCAGAATTTCACTGATACCTCATCAACTCTATATCGCAAATGAAGTCGCCAGCCGATTTGCACCCAGAGTGCTCCTGGCTGATGAAGTCGGTCTGGGGAAAACAATAGAGGCAGGTGCCATTATCCATCAGCAACTGGCTACTCATCGAGCCAGACGCGTACTTATTGTGGTCCCCCCTGCCCTGACTTTTCAGTGGTTCGTCGAAATGATCAGGCGATTTAACCTTCATTTTACAGTCATGGACGAAAACCGCTGCCAGAATATCGTTGCGGACAATACCGAAGCGGGAGCTTTAAATTCAGAAGAAGAGAAGCCTGACGAAAACAATCCGGAACAGGTGGCGTCAGCTGATCGTCCCTGGCGATTCAACCCTTTTGAGGCACATCAACTGATGTTATGTTCCCTCGACTTATTTCTAGATAACCCAACCAGGCTTGATCAGGCATTGGCGACTGATTGGGATCTGATGGTAGTCGATGAAGCACATCACCTGACCTGGACAGAGCAGCAAGCGAGCCCCGAATACCTGGTTGTCGAACAATTGGGACAAGTCAGCAAAGGTTTACTGTTGCTGACTGCAACGCCTGAACAACTCGGTCGAGCCGGACATTTCGCAAGGCTAAGGCTGCTGGACCCAACCAGATATCATCACTATGAGACATTTATTGAAGAGGAGAGCCGCTTCGAGCTTATTGCAGACAAGCTTGATACCTTATTATCCAGGGCCAGTGAGGACAGCCAGGCACTTCCGCCAACAAAAGGTTTGGCGACCGACAACGCCAGGACAGCTCGATCAGAAATTATCTCCTTATTATCTCTGGATGAATCACAATTTGAATCACCCGACTCCACCAACAATCTGGTTAATGCGGTACTGGATCGGCACGGCACCGGACGTGTGCTATTCAGAAACGTCAGAGCATCAATAAAGGGATTTCCCAGTCGAGTCCTGAAAAAATACAGTCTGCCGCTTCCAGAGTTATACCGCAGCCTTGCAACACCCTACCCTGAAACAGCAATCTCAGGCTGGACCAAAATCGATCCTCGCGTTGATTGGTTAGCCACGCAGGTTCTGAGCCGACCACTCGACAAGTTTCTAGTGATTTGCGCTCATCAGCAAACGGCACTTGATTTAGAGGCACAACTCAGCAAGACGACAACGATCAGACTTGCACTGTTCCACGAAGGCATGGACCTCGTCGCTCGTGATAGAGCGGCAAACTATTTCTCGGAGACAGAGCGCGGTGCGCAGTTGCTTATCTGCTCTGAAATTGGCAGTGAGGGCAGAAATTTTCAGTTTGCAAGCGATATTGTGATGTTTGACCTTCCTCAAAGTCCCGACCTTCTGGAACAACGTATAGGTCGGCTTGATCGAATAGGCCAAAAGAATGACGTAACTATCCATGTGCCTTACCTTGACTCAACTCCCCAGGCAACGTTGTTACAAATTTTCGATCGAGGTTTAGGTATTTTTGATGCACCAAATCCTGTCGCTCAAAGTGTATTCGATGAACTGGTTGATCAGCTGCCGACAGACGACCCAACGGCTTTGATAGAACGGTTGCAAAACTTAAACGCCCAGAGACAGCGGGACGTGAGAAACGGCCGTGACCGACTGCTGGAATTGAATTCCCATCGCCCGGCCGTATCGGAAAGCCTGATAGCAGATATTCAGCAACATCAGGGAGGTGAAAAGCTGGCAGCCTACATGGAAAGTTCTTTCGAAGCCTGGGGCCTGGAATCTGACCCCCTTGAGGACAATATTCTATTGATCAAACCAACCCAGACGATGATTCGGAACGAGTCAATCAGCGTCGAAACCCTTGACCACAATCATTACCCTGAACTGCCTGAAGACGGTATTAGGGTAACCTATAATCGTGACGTTGCACTGTCTCGGGAAGACGTGAATTTTCTGACCTGGGAGAATCCCATCGTACAACAGGCACTCGATCTTGTTGTCACCGATATTATTGGTAACAACACAATGATTGCGGTGAAACACGAGTCGCTACCTGCTGGTACATTATTGTTGGAAACACTTTATATCGCGAACTGCGTTGCTCCCGCAGAATTGATGACCGACAAATATCTCCCGCCCCGGGTCATCCGGATTGTCATTGCACCAAACTTAATGGATATCACCGATAAACTACCATGGTCAGATTTTATCGATGAGAAACTGGACATTGCAAATGAACCACTGGGTAAAATCCTTGATTCCCAACAACAGGGAATAAGGCAGATGTTAGAGGCATCCCGCAATATCGCTGACAGGCAAATGGTACATTTTAAAAATTCAGCTAACCAAAAGGCTTCCGGCGCTTATGACGCTGAACTGGAAAGACTCCTGGAGTTGCGAAAGGTAAATTCAACCGTACGTGATGACGAGATTGCACACTTCTCCGCATTCCGTCAAATGACACTCGAGGTGATTGGCCAATCAACGGCTCGACTGGACGCCGTTCGGGTTATTGTCGCTGCGTGATTTGCCTAACTTTCCAGCACCATTTACATAATGCCAATTTGATCAATCACAATGAGCGTAATAACCACAACCAAAAAAGTAAGACTGGTCAGGATGCGAGTCTTCCGGCAAAATTCACAGGGCTGTTTCTCTAATTTTTCACTCATCATAAGAAAAGTGTAGTTCAAAAGTGAAAATTTGGATAAGAAGGTTTAGAAAAGTGGGCATAGAAAAGAGAGCTCAAAAACGAGTGCTCAAAAACGAGAGTTCAGAAACGGTGGTCAAGGTGGGTATTTCAATCAATCAGCTAAAATATATCAGTTGACGGGCATATCCCGAACTTCCAACTCTTCCCGGGTTGCTTCCCTACTTTCAATAACGGAAACCTCAAAGTGAAAAGAGACACCCGCTAATGGATGGTTGGAATCTATCGTGACGCCACCATCATCAACCTCGATGACTCTGGCAACCTCGGTTTCACTGCCCGAACCAACCTGAAAGATCATTCCAACCTGTATCTCATCAATATCCATTGTAAACATGCCCGGAGAGACAGTCTTGATCAAAGAGCGCTGTGAAAAACCGTAAGCCTTCTCTGGACCAATCTTGATTTCAAATTCATCACCTTCTTCTTTGCCAATAACTGCCGCCTCAAGCCCCGGGACCATGGTTCCATCGCCCTCAACAAAAGCCATTGGGTTGCCCCCGGCGGAAGAATCAACTTCTTCGCCCAATGGGTTAAGCAGCACATAATCCAGTTTGTAAAATCTAGGCATTTTTTGTTCCTGTGTTGTGTTCAGATTGCACGCGATCGATGTGTCTTCTCCAGGGCAAGCGCTGATTGTCCCATGACAATTGCATAACATCCGGCGCGGCGGGCATTGTATCAGCCTCAAAGCTATCGGCCAGACTTATCAACGCTGTTCCCGCATCAGCGCATGAATCGTATCGGAATTGGGCTGGCACAAACTCACGGTAAGCCAAAGCATTGGGAACCAGCGGGATACAACCACAGGCAATGGCTTCAAGCACCGCAATCCCCTGGAATTCGTGAATCGCAGTTGAAAGCACAACATGGCTGTCACGTAATAAGTTGAGGTAATCCCCCCTGGAATCCAGATAACCAAATTCGCCCAGAGAACCGTGTTGATGGAGGGATGTTTTTATGCCCCGCAATTGCGGGGGAATCCGCCGGAACGATTGACCAATCACGTGAACTCGGACAGATTCCGGCCCCAGATTGGTCACTATGTCATTTATGATCGTTTCCAATTCATCCAGGCCCTTGTCGTATTCCCAACGGTGATTCCAGACGATATTCAAACATTTTTGCGCCTGCCCCGGACCAGCCTTTTTCCGTTCACAACTCGCAGCGAAAGTGTCTTGCCAGAGTGGCACTGATTGAACGCTCGTTTTTTTGGCCAGTTTTTCTATCACTCCCGGGGGAACCGCATCCGGCATCCTGGCCAGCAGTTGCGCTGCACCCGTTAAAAAGGTATCGCGATTAAAATTGGAATTGAACAGGAGCTCGTCCGCAGAGATAGCCGAATATATGCTCGTAATCTGTCGCTCAACCAATCGTTCCATCTGTGAGGTCTTTCCATCGGGTTCGGCAGGATTTTCGGGGTATGCAAACTGATTCTCGTGGAAATAAATAATCGTCGGAATTGAGCAGAGTGACGGACACATGCCGCGCAATGAAGAGAGATCGGTCATGGAGGTTGCGATCAAAAGATCATAGCGCTCGCGAATTCTCTCATCAAAGGCGAAGCTGAGACTATTACCTCGAAAACGCCAGCTGAAGTATCTGGCGGCCAGAGTCACAACCGTAATTTCGTGCTCAGAAAGATTGGCTTTCAGGCCCTGCCACCAGTACTGATGGCTTTTTGCGTCATAGGGGGAAAGTAGCAGGATTTTCATATTGTAAAAGCACAGATCTGAAGCAGGAAACGGTCGGGTGATTTACTGGACTCTTTACCGACCTATTTACTTGTCAATGGTACCCGTAATACCTCGGCTTCTGTAGAATAGCCTTTTATTTTAAGCATACCGAGGAAGATATGGCAGGGATAGTAATTATAGGCGCCGGACAAGGTGCAGGACAGGCAGCAGCGAGCTTACGTCAACAAGGGTATGAAGGATCTGTGACGATTTTAGGCGAAGAGCCGTATCCACCCTATCAGCGCCCGCCTCTGTCAAAACAGTATCTTGCCGGTGAACTACCCCTGGAACGTGTTTATGTACGCGCCGAAAAGTTCTATGCAGATAAGAATATCGATCTTCGAACGAATACCCGAGTGACTGCACTCGATGTAAATGCCAAAACTGTTACGACCGAAGCCGGCGAATCTATCCCGTACGACAAACTTATGATTGCAACTGGTAGTCGTCCAAGACAACTCAACATTGAGGGTTCCAATCTAAACGGCATCCACTATTTACGAACTATCGCCGATGTTGATGGCATCGCGGCAGCAATGAAGTCTGCTAAAAATCTTGTGATTGTGGGTGGCGGCTATATTGGTCTGGAAGTGGCCTCTGTCGCCGCCACTGCCGGGATGAATGTGAGTGTCCTTGAGATGGAAGACCGTATTCTGCAACGGGTTACTACCCCCGAGATGAGCGCATATTATGATCAACTCCACACGGGTCGTGGTGTAAAAATCATGACCAACACAGCCGTCAGTGGATTCTCCGGATCAAGCGATGGCCACGTTGAAAAAGTACTCTGTGGCGATACATCCATAGATGCTGACCTTGTGATCGTAGGCATTGGCATTATCCCTAACATTGAACTCGCCGCTGACGTGGGGATCACCTGTGATAATGGCATTGTCGTGAATGATCATTGCCAAACTTCAAATCCCGATGTCTATGCAATTGGGGACTGCACCAATCACCCCAATCCAATTTTAAATCGCCGCCTGCGGCTCGAATCTGTGCCCAATGCCATGGAACAAGCGCGTGTCGCCAGCGCAAATATGTGCGGCGATGATAAGGTTTATGCTGCTGTACCCTGGTTCTGGTCCGATCAGTATGAACTTAAACTTCAGATGGTTGGCTTCTCCTCCGATGGCGACACCCAGGTATTGCGTGGCGACCAGGAGAAAAACCAGTTTGCGGTGTTTTATCTAAAAGATGGTGCAGTTGTTGCCGTTGATGCCGTAAACAGCCCACGGGAATTTATGATATGTAAACAGCTTTACGGCAAGCAGGTAGACGCAGTAAAACTTGGCGATCCGGAAGTCGATTTAAAAACACTTCTCTAATTGTGAGCGAAAAGGTCCGATGGAATTTTCACCGCAGGAAATAGTCGAGGTGTACGCCGAGATTTCCCCATATATCGTCGATACTCCCATTACCCATTCCGCTACACTCTCGGACCTTTGTAACTGTCAGACTCTGTTCAAACTGGAAAATCTTCAGATGACAGGGTCCTTCAAGGAACGAGGTGCGTTAAATCGCCTTAACCAGTTATCTGATTCCGAGCGCAAGCGAGGAGTCATCGCCGCGAGTGCAGGTAACCATGCCCAGGCGGTTGCCTACCACGCAAATCGAATGGGGATCTCGGCAAAAATTGTGATGCCGAAACACAGCCCTATGGTGAAAATCCGCTCGACCGAACACTGGGGTGCAAAGGTTGTTCTTGCAGGTGAGACATTTAGTGAAGCTTTTGATCATTCACAGGATCTCATCGCAGAGGAGAACCGGGTCTATATTCATCCATTTGATGACATCCACGTAATTAAGGGCCAGGCAACCCTCGCCCTGGAGATACTCAATCACGAAACCACCAAAGATCTCGATGCGATTATTGTACCGATCGGTGGCGGAGGCCTGATCGCAGGTATCGCCAATTATGTGAAACAGGTGAATCCAGGGATCAAAATTATCGGGGTTGAAGAAAACAGTTACAATGGGATGCAACAGTCCAGGGCCGCGGGACACGTTGTTACGCTTGGTTCGCAACCCATGATCGCCGACGGCATTGCCGTAGGTCGCGTAGCGGAGAGAAATCTGAACTCTGTCCGCGAATGTGTTGACGATATCGTCACGGTCACCAGCGATGAAATAGCAAATGCAATACTCTTGATGCTGGAAGTGGAAAAGATGCTCGTTGAAGGTGCCGCGGCTGTCACGCTTGCTGCCCTGTTAAACCAACGAATCCCTTATATCCAGAACAATGGAAAGCAAAAAGTCCTGTCGGTGATCTCCGGGGGAAATATCGACGTTAATTTGCTCTCTCGCATTATTAATCGTGGCCTGGCTTTTGATGGCAGGGCAGTGAAGCTTGATGCAACGATCAAAGATCAACCGGGCGGGCTTGAGAAACTACTTGGACTCTTCAGACACAGTGGGGCTAACGTACTGGAAGTACACCATCATAGATTTGGTAGCGAGGCACCCATCGGACTCATTAAGGTTTCAGTGACTGTTGAAACACGCGACAAGGAACATATTGAGGAATTAAAACTGCAATTAATTGCTGAAGGACTTCAGACCACTCTTGTCGGTGCTAACCAGAGACCAACAGTCTAATTACCGTATTAACCAGGCCACAATCACAAAATAGCCTTGGGCATATTTATGGTGCATTAATAATAAATTTTATATTGTGGAATTGTAGAATATCCCCATCTTTTAAAGACTGCTTTTCAATTTTCTTAGCGTTGACATAGGTGCCGTTAGCGGAACCCAGATCCTCGACAATCAGATCTCCATTGTCGATATATAGCTCGGCATGCTTTCTGGATAGACTCGGTTCCAGAATCGAAATATCACACTCCAGTGCCCTGCCAATTTCAGTTCGCTCTTTGATCGGAATTATTTGCCCTTTTTCTGGACCTGAGTCCGCAACCAACGACCAACCACCGGAACCCATATCCATTAATGCGGTGCCGGAGAGTACCAGCGTCTTGGCACCACCACTGAGGTCTTCCTCGACAACTTCCAGTTCGACACTGCCAACCCTGACCGTGTCTCCGGCCCGCAGTGGCATGGGGGCGAGAATCTTTTCACCGTTTACATAGGTACCGGATTCGGTATTAACGTCGCTAATTGTCACTTGATTGGCTTCAACTTTGAGATCTGCGTGAAATCCATTAACTTCTTGTTCATCAATGACAACATCATTCACATTACCCTTACCGATAGTAATACCAGGGGGTTCAAGGCGAACGGCTTCCGATCTTCCATCCCGGAATTGGATTTTGAGCATGTCTAGCCCTTCTTTTTAACGTGATTTCAACGAGTTAGTGCAGAATTCTAATCGTTTTTCCACTCTCTCGCAATTGTCCCGTGTTCATCCTGCAACCTTCCCGACCGCAGGCCCATACCCGCCTATTCCGCTGCCGAGCCAGGATGATCCACTAACCAATGGCGACAAATCCCAGGTTTCACCTCAGGTAGTCCTTTATTTTGGTGCCCGTTTGAGTCAAAGTTGAGGAAACTCTGAAAGAATTTAAATCTAGAATACCAGAGTAACCAGTTATGCCAAACGACGCTAAAAGCTCAAAAGTCCGATCATTCTGGGAGGAATGGAGATCCCTGATCTTTTTTCTGATCATTATGGTGTTGTTCCGATCTGCAATCGCAGACTGGAACGGGGTACCGACCGGGTCAATGAAACCCACAATTCTTGAAGGCGATCGAGTTGTGGTCAACAAGGTTGCCTATGACCTAAAAGTCCCGTTCACCAGTTGGCATCTCGCTATGTGGGACAGTCCCAAACGTGGGGAAATTGTGACATTCTATTCACCCGACGATGAAACACTGCTGATTAAACGGGTTATTGGTGTTCCCGGCGACACCATCAGCATGCATAACAATCAGCTCTTTGTGAATGGAAAATCCGCGACTTACAGCCGTCTCGATGACGAAATTGTAAAACAGCTTGATGATTGGCAGCGTCGACATCATGCTTTCTACTACGAAGCATTTGCCGGTATGACACCCCACGCGGTAATGCTCAGATCCACATCAGGCAATGCCTACGGTAGTTTTGAACCGGTTGAAATACCCCCTGACAAGTATCTGATGCTGGGGGACAATCGTGACAATAGTAAAGACTCCCGCCGAATAGGCCTTGTGGACAGGTCTCGCATCACCGGGAGAGCCCACACTGTGGCTTTTTCATATGACGAGTCCTACATTCCCCGCCTTGACAGATTTATTATGCCGCTGGATTAGTTTTTGCTATGGGATGTTGGATGAATTTTTTCAGATTCCAACACCTTCGGTTTTTCTGATTTCACCTCGGTTTCCAGTAAATCAATATTATCAAGCATCCCGCCACGGGAGCCGCGAAGATATTTCAAGACAAATGAAAATATAAAGGCCAACCCAATCAGTAAAATCACAAGCAACCCGGACATGATTGCGAGCACCCGCAGCACTTCAGTCTCCACATCAAAAAAATAGATCGCCAGCCAAATAAATGCACCAGCGAACAAGGCACCGGACAGAAATCTTCGAATTAGTGGGTCTGTAAAAATCTTGAACAAGGGAGCTTCCACTTGGTATTTAATTGCCCCGTAGCTTACACTTCAAACTCAAAAAGGTTCACTATTTCTGGCAACACCAGCGACATTTTCGAAGGTTTTAGCTTCGACTTCATATATCCCGGGCTGCTGCAGAATACAATAGAAATCGACTAAAGGAGTTACCCATGCCGCTAAATCCAATTCTGGCTGCCGTATTGAGCCAAATGGCTGAAGCCAAAGCCCCTGCCCTACACGAAATGTCTCCCAGCGATGGCAGGGACATGTATCGAGCAATGAACGCAGAAAATACCCGGGAAGCTGTCAAACAGGTGACAGATGACGTTGCTAATCAAACCCCAATCAGAATTTACAATCCTGACCCGGATGCAGTGCTCCCCTGTCTTGTGTACCTCCACGGCGGCGGTTGGGTCATCGGTGATCTTGAAACACATGACCATATTTGTCGAAAGCTCGCAAACATGGCTCACTGTGTCGTTGTTGCAGTCGACTATCGCCTGGCACCGGAACACCCTTACCCTGCTCCCATGAACGACTGTTACGCTGCACTTGAGTGGGTTGCACAAAACGCAGATCAACTTGGTATCAACCCTGCCAGGATCGCCGTGGGTGGTGACAGTGCCGGTGGCAACCTTAGTGCCGTATTAACAATTCGGGCACGGGACGAAAACGGGCCGGCTATCTGTCACCAATTACTGCTGTATCCGGTGACGAATGCCAGTTTCGACACTCCTTCCTACACAGAAAATGCCGAGGGGTATATGTTGACCAAAGCAAGTATGCAATGGTTTTGGCATCACTATATTGGGGACGAAACGGATCCTGCAACGACTTATGTTTCTCCTCAATGCTCGCAGAATATGGCTAATTTACCGCCCGCCACTGTAATTACCGCCGAATTTGACCCGCTCCGGGATGAGGGTGAGGCCTACGCCGACAAGCTCAGGAAGGCGGGCAACAAAGTGACCCTGAAGCGGTATGATGGTGTCGTCCATGGCTTCTTCGCGATGGCGGACCTATTGGAAGAAGCACAGGATGCATTCGATCTTGCGGCAGAAGAGCTCAAGACATCCTTTGCGACTGCTGCTGCCAATTAAGTGTTGAACAGACAAGCCAGTCTGCTTCTGAAACTGCATCAGGGCCAGAAGACTAAATGACACACTATCTGGGTTCTGACGCCGACACCCTGGAGCATGCTGATGCCGAGTATGCACGGGATGACTTTGAAGGTTTTGTCTGGGATTTCGACAGCACTGACCTTATCTTTGATGAGTGCAAATTCCAGAATATGCAATTCAGGGAGCGAGCATTTGAGCTTTGTGTCTTTAAGAATTGCATATTTTTGGATTCCAGTTTTGATAGCACCCAGATCAAAGAGTGCCAGTTCACGGATTGCCAGTTCTATGAGCGGGAGTCTGAGCGGGCGTGCAGCTTCAAGTTCTCGGATCTAACCGCAACCATATTCACCCGTTGTGACCTGTCTATGTGCAATTTCTCGCGCTCGCAGATCTATCGAGCAGAATTTCTTCAATGCCAGGCCCAGGGAATAGATTTCTCACATGCCCAGGCGACAAGCACCGTCGGCGCCACGGTTGTACTGCGCGGTACAAAAATGAACGACTGTAACTTTGCGTACGCTGATTTTAGCGGTGCCGACCTTGCGGAATCCGATATGATGGAAAACAGAATGTCCCATGCGGCTTTAAACAGGACAGATTTGACCAACAGCATCCTCTCTGATTGTGAGCTTCACGGCATCGAGGCTGAAGGAGCCATTATTCTGGGAGCAGATCTAAGAGGATCGGACCTGACTGGTTTGGATATTCGGCAAATAGATATGAACGGAGTAAGAATCAACAGTTTCCAGCAACAGGCGTTACTGGAAACTCTTGGCATTATTGTCGATGAAATATAAGACTATTTTATACTGAGCAATTCAACCTCAAAAACGAGTACCGAATTAGGTGGGATACCCCGGGTGCCACCAGGACCGTAACCCAGATCTGAAGGGATGAAGAAACGGGTTTTGCCACCAACTCTCATGAGCTGAAGCCCTTCGGTCCAACCGGGAATCACCTGGCCAAGACCAAAAGTTGCGGGCTGGCCTCTTTTAATCGAAGAATCGAATTCCGTTCCATCCAGCAAAGTCCCAACATAATGAACCTCGACCGTATCTGCAGCGGTAGGCATGCCACCCTCACCTTCAACCAAATGTAGATACTGAAGGCCGCTTGCGGTGGATTTCACCCCTGGTTTACTTGAATTCTCGGCCAGGAAGGCTTCACCCTTAACTTTCTGCTCGTTCGAAAGTTGATTTTGCATTTGGGTTCTTTGCTGTTGGACCTCAATTTGTTTTGCACGCACCGCAACTGCAACTGCCGCCTGTGCTTCAGGAGATATCGTCGGTGCTATGCCATTCATTGAATCTGCCATGCCTTTATTGAGGGCTTCGAAATCGACATCGGTTGTGCCACCTTCCTTGAGCATATTGCCAAAGGAGTAGCCGAAGAAGTAGCCCATTTCAGCAGCGGTCGCTTTTCTCTGCTCGGCCACCGGTGCTGGCTGGTTTGAGTCTGTAGCTTCTGCTGACGCCTTTTGAACCAGCAAGAGACTTGAAATCACTAATAGTAATGGCCATAAGGTATTGATATTTATATTTTTAATCATATTTTCCTTGTGCTTGTTACAAACTGTCGAAATTTTTGAAAACGCATTATTACACAATTGCTCAATAGCACCGAGTCAGTTCAACGGGTATTTAGCCCGATGGGGCTGAAAATCACTACCAAACACAAGCCAGCGCAGTTTATTTTGCTCAAAATCAAAGCACGACCGTTGTTTAATCCGAAATTTGCAGTTGATTGGATGATGAGTAAACCTGCCTGCTAGTGCAGAACAGGATTCACATTGCGACCTTAGTCCCGTTTATTTGATACTCTAGGCGTTCAGATTAACCTCCGACGGATAATCACTAAATACCCTTGGGATGATACCCTCAGAAAAACTTTCGGCGCTGACGCCTGTTCAAAAAAAGTGACCTGACGAAAAATGATGAAAGAACGATATGGCTTTGCCTGCAGCACACAGTCGATTCGTGCACTGGATTACTATGTGGAGGCAGTGGATATTCTGCTCTCAGCACAGGCCGGGGCATTAGAAAAGCTGCAATTGGCGATTGTGGAAGATAGAAATTTTGCTCTTGCGCATATCACACTGGCAGGAACCTACCAGATGATGTCCAGGACATTTGATGCGGAGGCATCACTTAATACCGGGCTAGCGCTGGCAAATCAGACTTCCGAGTGGGAACAATCTCACATTCGGGTTGCTACCCTGATTTTCAATAGCAGCACCGCGGTTGCCCATCAGGGGGCGCTCGACCATCTTAAAAAGTATCCGCGGGATGCCTTGATCGCCAACTCGATTTGCGGTGCCTTCGGCTTGATTGGTTTCAGCGGTCGAGCGGGTCGAGAGCAGGAGAATCTCCGGTTTATGGAGAGTCTAACGAGGCACTATGGTGATGATTGGTGGTTCAATAGTCAGTTCGCCTTTGCGATCTGTGAAGCCGGTGACCCATTCAGAGCACAACCCATTATCGAACTCGCACTAGCGGCCAACCCAAATAATGCCGACGCTATCCATAATTCTGCCCATATACATTACGAATCGGGTGAATCACGTACCGGCCTGGCTGCATTGGAGCGCTGGCGAACCAGCTACGATCGGGGCGGCATACTGTACGGCCATATCGCCTGGCACTGTGCCCTCTGGCATCTTGAATTTGGTGAATTTGACCGTGCAATGGAAATCTTTGATAAAGATATTAACCCTGATATCAATCTCTCACCCCCAATTAATACTGTGACGGATTGTATCGGATTCCTTCTTCGCGCGGAGATTGCAGGCGCCAGGATCACAACTGAACAATGGCAATCTGCAAGCGATCTGGGCAGGCTATATTTCCCTGAACCGGGACTGTCTTTCGTTGATGCCCATTTGTCCATCGCTTATGCCAGGACCAGTCAACCTGCTCGATTGTCGACTTACCTGAGCCAACACAATGGAGTCTGTTCCGACAAGGTCACGGCTATTGCGCGGGCAGCTAAAGCTTATTCAAATTGTCATTGGGCAAGGGTCGTGGATTCTTTGTCTCCTATTATGTCGGACCATGAGCGGTTGGGGGGCAGCCGCGCACAAAGAGATTTTATCGAAGTACTATTAGCCAACAGTCTTGTGAACCTTCATCGCCGGGAAGATGCGATTGATGGCATATCTGCACGACGCCACAGGGTTAATGGCTCAATATTCGGGCTAACATAGAAGCTCGCGGCTATTAATGGAATTCAGGTATCTATCATGCTTATTCTGCACCAATTTGAAGTATCCCATTTCAACGAAAAAGCGCGTTGGGCGCTTGCCTATAAACAACTTCCCCACATCAGGGAGAGTTACTTGCCAGGTCCACACATACCAGCCATCAAGAAACTCACCGGTGGACCCACCTCAACGCCTGTGCTCCAGGTTGGTACGAAAATCGATCACCAGATAATCTCGGGTTCAGCAGAAATTATTGCATGGTTGGAACAAAACCACCCCAACCCTTCACTATACCCGCAGGATAAATCATTGCATTGCGCTGCATTTGCGATCCAAAGGCACTTTGACGAGGTAGTGGGACCCGCTGTTCGCACCTTACTTTTCTCTGTGATGATCAACGAGGCTGATTATGTTTGTGGTACTTTCGGGTCCAGTAAATCCTGGGGTAAACGAACTGCCTACCGGTTAACTTACCCGTTGGCAAAATCCTTGATTAAAAAGGGAAACGCTGTCAACCCTGAAAATATTGTCAAATCACTTCAGATTACCCGGGATACGCTGACAGAACTCGAAGTAACCATAAAAAAAACGGGGTATCTTGTCGGCGATTCTTTCTCGGTCGCAGATCTTACTGTCGCAAGTTTGTTAGCACCACTGACACAGGTGGACCACCGGGATATGAAAAGACCCTCTCCAACGCCAAAGGTTGTCGAAGATTTTTTTGATCAATGGCGAAATCATGAAGTCATTCACTGGGTTCATGATATTTACGCAAAACACAGACCACAATAGTGCTCAAAACCCAGGAGGTTAGTCTGTGACCAGACGAATGATGAAGGCTTGCCTTGCCATGATTATCATGATGATTAACCCGACGACTGCTCTGGCAGAATCGGTACATGAATCGGTACATATCGCATTTGGTTCCTGTAGCCATCAGGATAAACCACAACCGATATGGCAATCGGTACTAAAAGAGCAACCGGATATGTTTATTTTTCTCGGCGACAATATCTATGGTGATTCGGACAATATAGATGTGCTGGCAGAAAAATATTCAAAATTAAATGCGATCCCTGGGGTCAAGGCACTACGTGCGCAAACCCAGGTCGTCGCCACCTGGGATGATCACGATTACGGCAAGAACGATGCCGGATATGAGTTTATCGCCAAAACCGGATCGAGAAAGTTGATGCTCGACTTTTGGGATGAACCTGGTACTAGCCCAAGACGAACCCAGGAAGGCGGTATTTATACGTCGTATATAGTCGGTGAGTCGCGGAAAGTGCAAGTTATCCTACTCGATCTACGCTGGAATCGTACCCCGCTAATTGCCGAGACCAATTTATTGTCACTCGCCAGACTTCAACTTGAAGATCGTGGGCCTTATCAGGTTAATCCGGATCCAGAGGCGAAACTGGTGGGGGAA
>Ga0206123_10000822_pt1 | contig 30164 bp, 23 predicted proteins | sample Helgoland_Spring_2_FD_160086 | JGI IMG/M metagenome (GOLD analysis project Ga0206123, IMG submission 160086) | Pelagic subsurface seawater microbial communities from Kabeltonne, Helgoland, North Sea - Helgoland_Spring_Bloom_20160316_1 | ecosystem: Environmental > Aquatic > Marine > Epipelagic ...
TGGGGAATCGATTGATGGTTAAGTGTTTTGATTGAGGAACTGCTTTCAATTTGCGAATTTCCGAGCGAAGTGAGCGGATTGCATTGGAAAGTTGTTTTACAACTATTTTTTCGGAATCGTATTCTTTTTGGGCTGCAATAAGGCTTTTTTTCAAAGCGGAAACATTTACCTTTTTCTTTTCGGCAACCGCCTGTGCTTTTTTTGCCAACTCGATCAAAGAAAAAAGGCCCGGTTTGTAGGCATATCCGTTCTTCAAAAAAGTGGAGTCCTGAGTCTTGCCGTAGGGAACCTTTTGAAAATCAGGCAACGGTTCTGATGTGATCAGGAAACCGTTGGCATCACGCAGACAAAACAGGGCATGGGTTGCTCCCGGGGGCATGAAGGCCTCGATCCGTCCATTCCCGATCTTAGCCGGGGCTTGTAACCATTCTTCCCTGTGTCCACCGGTTTTATCAAATTCTTTAGGATTCAGGGTGTAGAGTAAATGAGCTTCCCTGATTTCAGCCTTATTTTCTCCAGACTGAAAGGTTACCCATAGGAGATCCATTTCTGACCCAAGCTGGAGAATTTTGGGATAAGCTGATTTTTCCTCCTTCGTTACCGTTGAAGAATTGATATTTCGATAAGGCATGAAAACCCCAGCTTTTTGAAGGAAATTATTCAATTCCTGAAGCATAGAGTTTCGGATCATTGGAAACTGAGCCGCCAGGTTTTTTTGTTCACCGAGATCGCCCGGACTTTGAGCCTCCTTACGAATACGGAACAATTCCACTGCTTTTTTATTTTCCACCTGCGACCATTTTCCGGCATATCCAATCCCTAAATTATTGATCAGTTTCCAATCCCCTTTTCTCATTACAACGGCCATGTGACTTTCCATGGGATAAAACCAAAACAGGGTATTCCGTTCCCTGCCGTCGGCTTGGATGACCTTGTTTGATTTACCATTGATTAAGGGAAGGATGTTGCACCCGTCCAGTTTGAGTTCGGCATCGGGGGAGAGCCCTGCCATTTCCATAAAAGTCGGGTACAGATCAATCAGATTGATTGGTGTCTCGCAAGTTGTCCCGGCGGGAACTCCTGGTCCGCGAACAAGAAAAGGTACCCGTAATCCACCCTCGTAGTTATTCATCTTTCCTCCCCGTAATGGACTGTTGTCGGTGATTGGTTCGTGCTGACTGCCCAACCATCCTCCGTTATCTGAATCGATGATGATGTAGGTGTTGTCGATCAGTTTGTGTCCAGGGTTACGCGGATCATCGGTTTTTTCGAGGTAGCTTACCACCTTGCCGATACTCCAGTCCACGGTATCAACCATACTTGCATAGTAGGGGTTGGAATGTCCGGGCATTTCGGGGTTTATTGCTTTCGGGTCGGTGGGAAAAGGGAAGCCCATTTTTTTACAATAATGCTGAAGGCGTTTTTTATCCCGTGTACCGATGGGTCCATGAACATAAAAAGGACAAAAGTTGAGGAAGAATGGTTTGTCTTTATTTTTTCGGATAAACCCGACCGCCAACTCAGTTGGTTTGTCATAAGGTCGTTCGTCCTCTCCCAATTGGTAGGGATCGTGGGAATGATGGGTGGCAAAATCCGCGAGACGATGAGGTACGATTCGTTGCCAGGAACCGCCAAAGGAATTTCTTTTCCCATCCTTTGGATTCCATAATTCTTCATCATTGTAGAAAATGGGCCCCCCGTTCTTTTCCAAAAATCCAAAATCAAACCCCTGGTCAGTGGGAAAGGGGAAACCTCTGTACTTTCCCCCGGCATGCCATTTCCCCACATGTCCACTAAAATACCCCGCTTTCTTTAGGGTCTCAGGAATCATCGGTTCTTCTACCGGTAATCCATAGAGGTAATAGGGGGGGATGAGGGGGATTTTGCTTTGATGCGGACGGGGCAACTGCCCACCGGTCACGCTGTAAACACCTGTGTTAACCGGGTATTGTCCACGCAAAAAAGATACCCTTGAGGGAGCGCATACAGGGGAAGGAGCATAGGCTTCGGTAAAACGTCTGCCCGTACGGGTCAATTGGTCGAGGTGCGGGGTTTCATAGACTGCATTACCATCGATTTTATGACTGGCAATATCCTGCCAGCCCAAATCATCAACCATAATGTGAACAATATTCGGCTTGGGTAAAGCAACGAGAATAGAGGTGCAAAACAAACCGTAGAAGCTGAGAGAGTAAATTTTCAAAGATGTAATTTCTCTTCTCAAAAAGCTGACTATTTAGCAATGGGAATCACTCTTGAGGAAAATAATTAATTCCTCCGCATCGATGTGGAAAATAGGGTTCCTTACCTTAACCTTCTGACAAGAGACGGCGCAGAATTTCTGTCCCCTGCCACCTCGTAAGAAAAATCATAACCCCTGTTATGAAGCTCTGCGATTGCAGCAATCGGATTTAGGATGTTTATCAGCACTATCTCGCTTTAACAAATTCCACTTTTGTAAACTGTCGAAGTGTAGGAATGCGAAACTTTAATGTGCCATTACTGACAATCTGAGTCCGACTATTTGAGCGGTCTATGTTTTCGTCTGCTCCCGTGGTTTGATTAATATCTTTGCTCTCCACCAGTACTTTATATTTCGATCCATTCCTAAACCCTTCTCCCCGAAAGTCCTTAGCAGAATCCTTATTGTTATAAGATTTCCCGTCTTGAACAGTGGATGGAATCGCAATTTCTAAAAAGCCTTTTCCGTTGGCACCGCTAGCGTATACTAAAACAGTGAAAGAGTTTTTGGTCCGGTTGTAAGATGAAATTTTATATTGTTCATTGCCGCTCAACCCGTTTCCAAGGGCGGTAATATTATTACCTTTTTCTCCAGCCATTGCGTGTCGAATAACTTCATCAGAACCACCGGCAATCTGAGAATACCAGCGCCAAATGTAATAATGTAAATGATTGGGGTCACCGGGGTTAATGTAATTTTCATCGGTAAACCTTAAATTCGATTCAGGGACTTCATAGGGCTTGAGCCGATCTTCTGGCCCGTGCACCCCTAATTTGTGCGTGACTACATCAGGACCTCCATCATTGGATGGAATCACCCATTCTGGTTTTTGCTGTTTTATTTTGCCACTGTAATCCACACGCTTAACCAAACCCATGGACCAACGGCTTGAATTATCACACCAGGGCATATTTACGGTGTTAAGCCCTCGTTCGAGAACTTTACCAAAAATGGTTATAGTTTTCTCAAAAGCATCACGCTCATCTTTTTTACCATCTCCATTCACATCATGGTTATTTCCAGAATTATCCCAGCAAATCCATGACTCCGCTGATAAGATTTTCTTAGATTGGTAATTAGCTGCATCAAGTTTACTTCGAGCTAGATCATACTGCGTCCAACAATTTGGGATTACATTTCCGTCCATCATACCGTATCCATTAAAATGGTCAGAAATGTTAAGATTTAAAGCATCCACCTGGGCCATCATTTTTTGATTAGCCACCATCTGGCTGTAAAAGTCATCCACAGCTGCCGCACCTTTTCCTTCCAACCCCTCCAATGAATCACAGTTTTCACAAGGAGAAATTCCGGAAGTGGATACAATCACTGGAGTTTTGGGCTCAGCATCATAAATTTCACGGATAGATACAGCTCCCTTTGTAAAGAGCTCATCCATAATGAAATTTATGTCACCGTCCTTCATCATACCTTGCAGGTTCACTTCATGATATAACTGATAAGCTCCCACTCGACCTTTAAAATGCTTTGCCATGCGAGCCACGAACTTTGGATATTCACCTTTTCTTGGCCGCCATGCCCCTCCCTTTCCACTCTCGCTTGCCCAAGAGGGACAGTGCCACATTACAAGTTCCGCATGCACCCCACGCTCAACGCAGAGATTAACCGCATGGTCTATGGCCTGTAAATGACCAGACATGTTGTTTTGATAATCAGTATTTTTCTCGTGAGGCTCGGCTGCATTCCAGCTGACCCAAAACTGAGCATAACTACTATGTTCCTTGATCAGTGGTCGATTTGCATCATATTCCTCACATTGCTTTAAGCCGAAAGGCTGCCACCTGACTCCAACATGCATATGGTCGGTGGTCCACTCATACCCTGCTTGGGATAAGAGAGTCTGTAAACCCTGCTGCTTTGCAGCTTGGGATGTTGTAACACTGCCACCTACTAATATAAAAAGTAAGGCAGGGGATAGAAGTAGAACCGCACGGTTACGCATGAGAGAGAGTTTTATTGGTGATGATTGATTACGGGGAAAAGATTACATGTTTGTAAAATGACCCAAATTTTTACTTATACCGAAAACTTGGGGACAGGTGAAGTCGTAAAACCAAAAAAACTAGATTATCTTTGAGCCTTCACCTTGGTTTTGATTAAACTATTGGTCGTGCTCAACAAATTCGAGCTTGGGCACTATTTGCTTCAACCATTGTACCATCAATTCCATGGGTAACCCCACAACATTACTGTGAGAACCTGAAAAGTTTCTTACAATGAGCTCTGGCTTGGTTTGTAAAGCATAAGACCCAGCTTTATCCAATGGATTCACGAATGAAAAATAATTTTGGATGACTTCCGGGGATAGTTCTCGAAAACTAACCTCACTACTTTCAACCTTGGTTTCACAATAACCACTCTTTTTGCATAATAGACAAACCCCCGTACTTACTAAATGAGTTTTGCCTGATAAAGACATAAGCATCTGCTCCGCATTTTTTATATCCGTAGGCTTACCAAACACCTTTTCTTCGAGAGAAACAATCGTGTCGGCTCCCAAAACGAAACGGTCAGGAAAGCGTGCAGCCACTTCTGTTGCTTTTCTCTTTGCATTTTCCATAACTAAAGCAAGAGGACCATCCGGATGAAAGGAAATTTCTTCTGCCCTAGAAGAAGCAACCTCATGGTCAATGTCATACTCTTGAAGTAACGCAGTCCTGCGCGGTGAGCTCGAAGCCAGAATAATAAGTTGCGGCACCTTCGGGTTCGCTTTTTTTATTTCGTTTAGCATACTAGATACATTTCTTATGAATACTTTTATTGGGAAGGCAAACACATGAGGATCGGCGTCGCACAACTTAACCCGACGGTCGGAGACCTAGAGGGGAATCTGGCACTCGCCCTTGATGCCTATGAGCAATTGGTTGGGCAAGGGGCGGATATTGTGGTCTTCCCCGAACTCTTTCTTTGCGGATATCCACCCCGTGACTTGCTGCACAAAGAAAACTTTCTTAAAGATTCTTCTTCTGTACTTCAGCAATTTGCTAAGCAAACCGGCCCGACCCCTGCCCTTCTTGGCTTCCCGGAATCTGCCCCCGGTGGAAATGGAGACATTTTCAATGCTGCGGCTTGGTGCGAAGACTCCACAATCAAGCAAGTTTTTCGAAAACGACTTTTGCCAACTTATGATGTTTTTGATGAAAGCCGCTATTTTAAACCTGGAAGTTGTTCCCTCCTTCGGGAATACTCAGGACTTAGGATTGCGGTTACGATTTGTGAAGATATCTGGAATCTTGCTGCCCCCAAATATTCGGCGGACCCACTGGATGAAATTGCCAAACATTCACCAGGTCTACTTATCAATTTATCTGCCAGCCCCTGGTTTTCTGGAAAAGAAAAGAAAAGGAAAGAACTTGTCCAAAAAGTTGCCCAAAAAGTTGCCTGTCCCGTAACCTATATAAATACAGTGGGTGGAAATGATGAACTCATTTTTGATGGCACTTCGACCACCGTCAATCAATCCGGTAAAATCATAGCTGAATCCAAAGCGTTTGAAGAACATATCTGCATTCATGATCTCTCTGATGATCAGGTCCATGCAACTTCGGAAAGTTCGGATATGAGTAGGCTTCAAAGTGCTCTCACTTTGGGGATTCGTGATTATGCTCAGAAGAGTGGATTCTCAAAGGTTCTCATCGGTTTAAGTGGTGGGATTGATTCTGCGGTTACTGCGGCTCTCGCAGTCGAAGCAATGGGTGCTGACAATGTTATGGGCATCAGCCTACCCTCCTCGATTTCGAGTGAACACAGTAAAGATGATGCCATGGCTCTCGCTGAAAACCTAGGAATAGCATATCACACCATTCCCATTGAATCCTTGGTTACAGCCGCAACAACTGAACTTTCATTTCTGTTTGAAGGAAAAGCTATTGATGTGACCGAAGAAAACCTTCAGGCCCGATCAAGAGGGCTCCTGCTTATGGCGATTTCCAATAAATTTGGGTCCCTCTTGCTCACCACAGGAAATAAGAGTGAATTAGCAGTTGGTTACTGTACCCTCTACGGAGACATGTGCGGCGGGTTAGCGGTTATTTCTGATGTGCCCAAAACCCAGGTTTTTGAATTGGCCCGTCATCTCAACAGGGATCAAACCAGAATTCCAGTAAATACCATTGAAAAACCCCCATCCGCGGAATTAAGGCCCGACCAGAAAGATAGCGACTCTTTACCTGACTATGAAGTCCTTGATGGTATTTTAAAAGCCTATGTGGAGGAGGGAAAATCAAGCTCAAGTATCATTGACTCAGGGTATGAAGAAGAAATAACCCGTAAAGTAATTCGCTTGGTTGACTTAAATGAATATAAAAGAAATCAGGCGGCTCCTGGTCTCAAAACTACCCCCCTTGCTTTCGGCATTGGTCGTCGTATCCCCATCGTTCAAAAATACCAAAATTAACGAATCTAATTTCTATGAAAACTGAATCTGAAAGCCTTTTCGAAAAAGCTAAAAAACTCATTCCAGGCGGGGTAAATTCTCCTGTTCGGGCTTTTCGCTCCGTGGGGGGCTCCCCTTTCTTTACCAAACGGGCAAATGGGTGTCATCTTACCACAGTCGACGGGCAGGAACTCATTGACTATGTTTGTACATGGGGACCCGCTATCCACGGCCATAATCACCCCCGCATACGCGAGGCAATTTCTAACGCGTTAGAACAGGGCACAAGTTTCGGTACTCCCGGACCTGCAGAAGTTGAAATGGCAGAACTGATTACTGAGGTTGTGCCTTCAGTCGAAAAGGTAAGGATGTGTAATAGTGGCACGGAGGCCACGATGTCGTGCATAAGACTGGCCCGTGGATACACAGGTAAATCTAAAATTATAAAGTTTGCAGGTTGTTACCATGGTCATGTGGACAGCCTCCTCGTAAAAGCTGGTTCAGGCGCCTTAACATTAGGAAACCCAGATAGTGCTGGTGTACCCGATAGCTTGGCTCGAGAAACTATTGTTCTGCCATACAACGATGAGCAAGCAGTTGAAGATGCCCTGTTGGAAAATAAAGATGAGATTGCAGCCATTATCATCGAGCCATTCCCCGCGAACTGTGGGCTTATTCTTCCTAAGCCTGGCTACCTTGAAAAGCTAAGAAGCTTGTGCACCGCCAACAAGGTCTTACTTATTTTTGATGAAGTCATGACTGGTTTTCGCCTTGGCATTGGAGGTGTACAGGAAAGAACCGGGGTTACGCCAGACCTCACGGCTATGGGCAAAATTATTGGAGGTGGTCTACCGGTTGGAGCATTGGGTGGAAAAACAGAAATCATGGATTACCTGGCTCCCTTGGGCCCTGTCTACCAAGCAGGTACGCTGAGCGGGAATCCGTTGGCAATGGCAGCAGGTATTGAGTCGTTGCGAATACTGAAGGAAGAAAATCCTTATGAGTCGATGGAAAAGATGGGCACTATGCTGGCTGTTGGAATTATAGAAATAGCCAAGTCTCATGGGATTGCCTTACAAGTTCCGCAGGCTGGATCGATGTTATGCTTCTATTTTAGCGAAAGCCAAGTTGACAATTTTGACCAGGCCATCGCCTGCAAGCATGAGCGGTTCAATACCATCTTCCAAAAATTACTCTCTTCAGGAGTCTATCTCCCCCCCTCTTCCTATGAAACTTGCTTTCTTTCCTCCCAACATAATGAGGAAATTATCTCCCTTACTCTAGAGAAGATAAAGTCGGCATTTTCATCCCTTTGATGTTCTTCTCGTTGACAAGGTATTAGGTGAAGTGAAATAAGCGGATAAGTTATGTATCTCAAAAATTTATGCTACCTTTTACTTTCCAGCTTTGGTTTCACCCTAAGTGGGTACTCAGCAGAGCGAATTCCTTTTTATGAAGATTACCTGCAGGAGTCAGACTTAGTCGGTTTTCTTGAAGAGGCTAAAGACTTTTTAGCCACCTCACCGGAATCGCCCCTAGCTCCAAGAATCGCGATGGATTATATGATGGTGGGAAAAGCGACCAACCAACCCGAGGTTGTGGATGAAGCCACGGATCTACTTTTATTCAAATACCCCAAAAGCTTGCCCAGCCTCCAATTTATAAGTTCTTTTGATAACGGGTCTCCTCGGCTCACAGGCCTGTTAAATATGAAAGCTGAACAAGGAGAATTGGGAAGCAAAGATTTTGCAGTCACCTATTGCCGAACCCTTTTATTTATCGCCAGAATTAAGGGGCCAGAACTTTTAAAAGATGTATCACTGCGAATACGGGCATACCTCTTGGCCACCTTAGCTGAAGTAAAAGAAATTCAAGGAACAGCTCAAAGTTCCCTTCAAAAAATTTCAGAAAAATCCACCCCCCTCGGGCGTACTTTGGAAGTGATTCTAAGTGAGCGAACCAAGATAGAAAAAATTCACTTACTTTCCAACATCTCTGGAAGTGATGCCAGGTTCTGCCTATCCTTTTACCAAGCACAGCTTACTCCTACTGAAGCAAACTCAGAAGAAATGATTATTTTTGAGGCAAAGCAAATCCTCTTTGGGCATTTACCTGACACCTCAAGGGTAAGGGATTTAATTTCATCCCTATCTCCCGAGAAAATGGCTAGCCCTCCGATTCTCGCATTACTCGCTTTTTCTCATCATCTCGATAATGACCATACACAAGCCATTGAAATCCTTCAAAATGGAGCCAAAAATGCAAAAGATCAAACTTGGCAAGAAGTACTGAATTCTTATGCGGATGGTCTCACCTTTTCTAAAAGTAGAAAGCCAGTCCTGCTTACCGCACTCGGGAAAGCCATAGAGCAATTAAACCAAGACGCCAGCTGTTTTACCATCACAGCAGAATGGGAAAGTAACCCTCTGGAAAAGCAGAAAATCCAGCATCGCATCTTACTTGGCATTTCCAAAGCTGAGCAAACCTTCGAGATCCAATACTGGAAAGACAACCAATTATTTATGGGATATAAGAGTACAGAAAACTCTTCAATGATCCTGAATCCAGAATCGGATAAAATGTACCGTTTTCAAAGTCAGGGAGCTTTACCTATACCTAGTGTGACCATCAAACGAGATGATTCAACTGGATCCTTCAGCTACAATTTCAACCTCAATTTTGGGTCATCTTTTTCAGAATTCATTGAAAATGGAAGTTCTTTTCTTGAAAATCCTTATATTGCTACGACCAAAGGCCGTGAGGTTTTATTAAATCATATTTTAGGAAGTAAAATGATTTGGCTGCAGGCAGCAAAACATGCGGATGAAGATACAACTTTCCCTATTATGTCTCTCTCCAAAGGAGAAAAAGGTGCTTTTCTGTCCAGTCTAACTTTTGATCTCAAGGGCAACATAAAGTCCTCCCAATTAGGGCATGTTTCAATCTCCTCCATCGTCCAGGGTGATGCAGATATCCTCAAGGTACTTCCCGCATGGCCCAAACTTAATACCATCGAGAAAAAAGAATTTGATTTTTCAATGTTTATGAAAATGGTTGGATTTTTAGGTGCCATCGCACAAAACTAAAGCCGAGACCACAGGTTTATTTTTTTCTGTAAGCATAATTTTATTCCCTGCTTTCACTTCAACTCATATCGGTATAGGCGGAGGACACAGACCAGGTTTAACCAGTGATTACTCAACTATGAATATAGAATTTAAATGGTTTTCCGTGGAGTCCTTACAAAATGAACTTGAGCACCATTCTGGGATAAAGTATATCCGCAACCCTTTTCAAATTAAAGACTTACATAAAGACTTCAGGAGATTATTCCTCCAGATATCAAAAGAAATAGGCTCTCCGGTTTCTCAAAATACGCAAGGAGACCTGCTTCTCGATATTCAAGACCGTGGCTTTGCCCCAAATGATTTACGGGCAAGGGGGCCTTATTCTAATCGCAAATTAAGCTTTCATACCGACCGCTGTGATGTAATTGGCTTTCTTTGCCTACAACCTGCGAAATCAGGAGGTGAAAACCAAATTATCAAGAGTCAGGAGATAGAAAAAATTATCTTAAAAGAACGAAAAGATTTACATCAAATCCTTTGCTCTCCTTTCCCACTTAAAAGGCATAATATGGATTCGCTTAATCCTTCACCTTATTGCCTGCAACCTATTTTTTCTTGGAAAAATCAATTCTTCGCATGCTCTTACTTGCGGGTTTTAATTGACCGAGCGAACCAAGATCCCGAATGCCCTAGTCTGACAGAGCACCAAGAGGAAGCTCTGGACTTTTTGGATTCCGTTTGCGAAAGAGCTGAGTTACAGACAAAAATTTCACTAAATAAGGGAGATATGCTGTTTCTTAATAACTGGACCACCTTACACAGAAGAACAGAATTTATAGATTATAATGAACCACAAAAAAAGAGGCATTTACTTAGAGTATGGCTGTCAATGCCCAACAGTAGACCACTGAATTCTATGTTTAAGGAAAACTTTGGTGCTGTAGAATCCGGGGCAATTCGTGGAGGAATTCAGGCCAACCCGCCCGCTTGATAGTTAGAGTCCTCTGCCTCGGAGAGAGGCGTCTAACTGCTTTTGAAACTCCATGACATCCTCATCCGACGGCTTATAAGATTCATCCCCCCCTGATAATCCAAGTCTTCCAAATTGATCAACTGACCATTTCTTATTTTGGCCATCAGAAAAAGTGACAGAACCACTGGCCATGGCACCTGGTGGAGTGACTGGATCCACTTCAACTGAAACCCCGCCTGGAGCAGGAATTGTATCCGCACCAGCTTGTCCACTGGCAGAATCCCCAGTAGTTTCCTTTGGCTTTTCTTCTTCTTTATCAGTTAAGGTAAGATCTAAATCATCCACTAAAAAACGAACATCTATATAGGTCATCACAACCCCGAAGTCAGTGTTGATCTTCTTTTGAACATCAGACAACCCCATGCCCTCGGCAACCCAACGGGCAATTTCAACTTTCTGCTCTTCAGATGGTTCAGTTAAGACCTCTGAGTTGGCAGGGGCGTTTTCTTGGGAATCAATGGAGTCGGATGAATCGTCAGTTATGCTCATAGTGCACTTTGTATAGATAAAAGTAAGGGTATTGACAACAGGGGAGTTGCAATAAAAAAGGCAATTACTCCATGGACTGAGAGAGCTGCTCGTTTAAGAATTCAACCGAGTGCTTGATGGAAGTATCTTGATCCATCATATTTTCAACAGTCTTACAGGCATGGATAACGGTGCCATGATCCCTGCCACCGAAAGCAGCACCAATCTCCTGTAGAGAGTGCTCTGTAAGCATGCGGGATAAATACATAGCAACCTGCCGGGGGAAAGCAATATTAGCAGGACGTCTGCGGGAAAGCATGTCTGCCATTCTAAGGTGGTAATAATCAACCACCTTTTTTTGTATCGTTTCCATGGTGATACGGCTAAGATTTTCTTCTCTCAGTATATCTCGCAGCAATCTTTGAACAGTTTCGAGATCTGCCTTTTTGCGGGTTAAACCGACATAACCGGCTACACGAGTCAATGCACCTTCCATACGGCGGACATTTCTGGAAATATTTTTGGCAAGAAACTCAATAATTTCGGGCTCCACTGAAATCCCCATGGCGTCCGCTTTCTTGGCCAATATTGCAACCCTCGTTTCAAGATCAGGTGCCTGGATGTCTGCAACCAAGCCCCACTGAAAACGAGAGAGTAAGCGACTTTCAATTTTATCAATTTCACCTGCAGGTCGGTCACTGGTTAGTAAAACCTGTCTTTGGGACTCGTAGATTTCGTTGAAAGTATGAAAAAATTCTTCCTGGATTCGTTCTTTTCCTGCTAAAAACTGGATATCGTCAATCAGTAAGTAATCGACACTACGGTACCGCGAACGGAATTTGGTAAGGGTATTTTCTTGAATTGCACGAATGAATTCATTGGTGAATTTCTCACAGGAAACATAGGTAATACGACAAGAAGGGTTGCGGTTAAGGGCTTGGTGAGCGACCGCATGCATGAGGTGGGTTTTACCCAGGCCGGTTTCTCCATATAGGAAAAGTGGATTGTAGGCGTGGGCTGGCGCATTGGATACCGCAACACAAGCAGCGTGGGCAAGCTCGCTTCCGCCTCCCACAATGAAGTTAGCAAATGTATTCTTGGGGTTTATACCCAAAGAGCGACCTTTCAAGGCAGGGCCAGTTAATCTGGATCCCGAGATTTTTGAAGGTTTGGACTTTAAACGATCGTGGCTTTCCGAACCAATACCGCCCTCACCAATATCGCCCAATAATTCAACCGTGAATGGACGACCGACTAAACGATCAGCTTCTTGCCGAATGACATCGAAGTAATTATCCCGAATCCAGATCGCTGAAAATTCATTGGGGGTTATCAATTCACAGCCATCTTCATCTAGATGACCAACACGCATGTTATCGAACCAGACACGAAAGGTATCAGCAGGAATTACTTCGAGCAATTGCTCACGCAAGGAACTCCAAAAGGTATCAGGGGTTGAAACGGAGGTAGGCATAGGGGTTTAAGAATTATTCACAAGATCTTGAATGGCTTTAATTCGTTGAAGATGAAGCAATTAAAAATTGTGCTGGTGGGTAATGTAAGAAGTTATAAATGAAACAAAAATAAATTATAAATATCCAACGCAAGCTACTAGCTATTATGGACTTACAATAAATTTAAGGATAATTATAACAGTGAAGGGTTTAGGGTAAAGAGTTTGGGTATGAATTCCTTTTTGACGAAGAAACCTCATGAAACCAAGAAAAAAATTCGGATAAGTTACGAAACTTCCTCACAAGTTATTCACATAGCTGAGTCCATAAGTTTTTTATACTTTTAGGCTTGCACCCAAAACAAATTTTATGGTCCTTCAGAGCTAATTGATTATTCGGTACTTAGAGAAAAAAGAGGAATATAATTTCCGCCCAAATTAAGCTTTATTCATCTTTTTTAAAAGCTTTTCATTGAAATCAATGGCCGAGTCATAGCTAAATTGTCGAGCAGCTTGAACCATGGCCGCAACTTCAATCAAGCGGGCCATATCTCGCCCGACCCGAACTGGAATCTCCATATGAGGAACAGGAGCCCCAAGAATTTCATAATATTTTCGCTCCAACCCTGTTCTTTCAAGTTCGTTTTCATTGGATTCTTCCAATAAAGTAACGACCAGCTCGATCTTTTTCTCTAAACGGACATACCTGTTACCGAATAATTTTTCTACATTGATGATCCCGATTCCGCGACATTCCATAAAACCCCGGTTTAATTCATCACAAAATCCAACAGGAGTATGATCGCTTAACAACTTAACCTTGACCATATCATCGGCCACTAAGCTGTGCCCTCTTTCTAAAAGAGCAAGAGCCGCTTCACTTTTCCCTGCCCCACTTTCTCCGCGAATCAAAGTACCAATTCCTCTAATTTCAAGTAAGGTGCCATGTAAAGACGAACGAGGAGCAAACCTTTCTTCCAATAGAACGGTCACTTCGGTGGTAAAGGCTTTCGAACTGAGTGATGTTCGAAATAAGGGAACTCCATATTCTTCTAATACCTCAATCATTTCAGCAGTAGGAGCTAAGTTACGGGATACGACAACACAGGGTATTTTTTTTGAAGCCATCGTAGAAATTACATTTTTTCTACGGTTGCTTGATTGTTCCCTAAAAAAGCCCATTTCACCGGCTCCAAATAATTGGATACGCTTGTGGGCAAAATACTTAAAGTATCCGGTTACAGCAAGAGCGGGCCGGTTAACACTTTTCTCCTTAATCGTGCTTCGGGACAAAGTCTTATTCGAAGTTACCAGCCTTAATTGAAGCTGCTCCTCATAATTTTCAAAAAATTCACGAACAGCTATACTCTCCACTGAATGCGGGATATTGGAATAATTACTTTTCATTATACAAAATCAGTTCAGGCAACAAAGTCTTGCCCAAGGTATTTAGAGCGGGTGGCTTCATCATTAAGCAAATGTTCGGAATCCCCATGAGCCAAGACTTTTCCATCATAAAGTAAGTAAGCCCGGTCCACAATCCTCAGGGTCTCCCTGACATTGTGATCGGTAATGAAAACCCCGATCCCTTTTTCTTTAAGTGAAAGAATAATCTTCATCACTTCGCTCACGCTAATGGGATCAACCCCACCAAAGGGTTCATCCAAGAGAAGGAAATCAGGATTCAACACCAGAGCACGAGTTATTTCCAACCGACGCCTCTCACCGCCACTCAAAGTGTACGCTTTTTGTTTTGCCAGGGAGGTAAGCTTTAACTCCTCCAATCGATGGTCAACAAGCTCATCCTCTTGAGACTTTCCGAGCTTTAATGACTGAGCAATGGCTCGAATGTTATCTTCTACGGTAAGCTTACGAAAAACAGATGACTCCTGGGGCAAGTAAACTAATCCCACTTGAGCACGTTTGTGCGGAGGCAGGTGGGTGATGTTATTTTGATTGAGCAAGATCTCTCCCTGGGTTGGTTTGGTAAAGCCACTAACCATAGAGAAGGTGGTTGTCTTCCCCGCCCCGTTGGGTCCAAGTAAACCAACAACTTCACCCGAACGAACTTCCAGGTCTATATCATTAACCACATATTTTGAGCCGTATTTCTTAAATACCTTACAAATTTGGAGATACTTTTCTTTTTGCATCAGTTTTTTCCTTATTTGGGAAACCCGAAATCAGGAATTTCTGGTAATTGTAAGCTCGGGCGCACATCTTTCCCCCCGATTACTTTTGCTCTCCTTTTTCCTTTCTCCAACACAATCTCATTTCCTTCAGCCACACCATATTCATCGTCCTCGACCCGGGCATTTCCTTTCAATACAGCCCGATCAGAAAGAGTCTCAATAACTAATTCATCGGCATACGATCTTCGCCCCGTCTGTTTCATGGCGACCTTCCCTCTTGCTATAATTTTTCCAATTTTACCGAGTGTTGAACTTTCCTTGGATGCATTTGCATCCTTTTCAAAAAGAATTTCCATCCATGCACATTCAATCTCTAAGCTTTCAGATTTCACTGAAACCTGCCCCTCCAACAAGAACCGATTCTGACTTGGAGATAATTCTAGGATTTCGATATAATTGGCACTGGTATGAGTATTAAACAGAGAAGTTTCCACTTTCTTCGGAATTGGATCTTTCTTTAATTTTCTCTTTTCAAGCAGAAGGTTGTCCTCAAACAAAACTTCTCCACTTTCTTTGAAAGCCATTAATTGATCGCCCAACTCAATCTTATTGGCCCAAGTCCATTTCTTTCCTTTTGCCCAAAAGCCTTTCCCTTGAACTTCCAAAAAGGACTCGCCCCAAGCCTGCCCCAAATTTGGATTAAATAATCCCTGCTTACTTGAAGCATTGGACTCATTAAAACCAGTCATGGTTTCGAGCACTAAATCAAAGGCCTCATAAATGCCATCCTTTTGAAAGGTAACCTCGTTTGCAAAAAGCTCCCAAGCCATCATGCCAGAATTATCGAATCCAGGCATCCGAAGATTACGGACACCATTTTCAGTGGGTAAACTCTTTGCTTCTGTATCCTCGATTTTCTCTGCAAAAGACGGACAATTAAAAGCAAGAGAAACTACAATAATGGAAAAGTAAGAGCACAGACCGCGATAATATTTTGTTAAGATATCCATGTGAATTTTTAGCACCACGAAGCGATTGCTTTTGAATACTTAATCAAACTACTCTTCTTAATCAAACTACTCTTTCTCCAATGTTTTTGGCTTCGGTACCTTCTGACCCGGAACAAATTTCAGAATTGCTCCGTTAATGCAGTACCTTTTATCCGTGGGCGTATCAAAGCCTTCCCCTTCAAAAACATGCCCTAAATGACCATCACATACTGCACACCTTACTTCCGTTCTCTTATATCCCAGATGAAAATCTTCAAAGGTGTTTACATTTTTGGCATCAGAAGGATCGTAAAAGGAAGGCCATCCACACTTCGAATCAAACTTGGTACTGGAAGTAAATAACTCTGTATTACAACCGGCACATGCATAAGTTCCCTCCCCTTGCTTACTAAATTCCTTGTATTCTTCTCCAAAAGGTCTCTCGGTGCCAGCCTTACGAAGGATATAGAACTGTTTTTCGGATAAAACTTCTTTCCACTCCTCATCAGTCTTGGTAACCGTTTTTTGTTCGCTCATATTTTTATCCTCTCCCGTGGGCAAAGACTGATTTTTCTTAAATTTGGTTTTTCCATAAAAAGTAATGATAGAAACGGATGCAAGGCTTACAAAAAGTAAAATGTAAAAGGGGTTACCCAGCTTGGTCTTGAAGGTGTTCATTGATCTAATTTTCCCTTATCTTTATCATCCGATACGCTCGATTAAGCTGGCTTCATTGGTGTAAGCAATCGCAGACTCTTTGGAAATGACCCCATGTTGATACAAATGCAATAAATGTTGTTCCATTGTCATCATTCCTTCTTTTGCCTGGGTTTCCATGGTTGAATAAACCTGCTGCCAGTTCCCCGTCCTAATCAAATTCCCAAGAGCTGGAAGATTTTTTAATACCTCCATGGCCAGGATCCTGCCATCCCCATCGGCTCTTGGTACAAGCTTCTGGCTTAAAACAAAAGATAAACTAAAAGATAACTGTAGGCATAAACTCTTGGTTTGCTCGGCTGGAAACATATCAACAATGCGACTTAGTGCTCCCTTGGCATCTCTGGTGTGCAATGTAGAAAAGACCAAATGCCCCGTCTCCGCAGCACTCAGGGCAAGAGAAGCCGTTTCCGTATCTCTAATTTCACCAACAAATATAATATCAGGGTTTTCTCGCAAAGCACTGCGCAGACCATCGGAAAAAGTAGGCACATCTTGCCCCACCTGCCTTTGGGAGACCATTGAACTCTCACTTTTAAATAAAAACTCGACTGGATCCTCCAAGGTAATGATTCGAGTTTTACGGTACAAATTAATGTGATTAATCAGGGAAGAAATAGTCGTCGACTTACCACTGCCAGTAACTCCCGTCACCAAAACCAACCCTCTCTTAAGGGTCGTGATATCTTGCCAGATTTTCTCGGAAGGCAGACCTACTTCTTGGATAGATGGAATATCCGAGGCAAGAACCCGCATCACAAAAGCAAGTCCATCTCGGTCACGAAATACATTTAATCGAAAATTTACATTTTGGGCCGACCACTCAAATGCGGTATCAAGATCCCGTGGTGACTCTTCATCTAGAACCTGCTCAAGGTGACGGGGTACGAGCAGAATGCCCAAAAGGTAACGGATACACTCATCCGAAATATTCTCACCTTCAGGCAAAGGGGTTAAGTCGTCATCAATCCTAAAGCTGACAGGCCTTCCAGTTTTTACATGTAAATCAGAAATCCTGGACATGTTCCCCCTTTTGTAGGAAGGATCCATAAAATAATTGAGCAATTGAGTAAAACTCAGAGTGGACGGCCCGACTTGGTAAAGAGGATGATCGATATCATAACTTTGAGACATGATATGAAAATGACCTTAACTTTGCGTAACATCAAGCCAAGATCTACCTTGATTCAAAACTCATCCTCACCAATCTTCGAAAAATATAATTGCTATTTTCCCCGAAAGGCAGAAAAACGAATTAAGATTCTATGAAAGTTCACTTCAAAGGTACCCGAGGATCCATCCCTACCGCTTATTCTTCCACCGAGATTAATAATAAGATTGTGGGTGCCCTTTTGGCTGCCCGCGGAAAAGATCTGCGCTCGGAAGGTCAAATCAAAGAATTTGTGGACAAGAAACTCCCGTTTCACATTGGTTATGGATGGGGAGGAAACACGCCATGCGTCCATGTGGAGACTGGATCCGAAGATTTTTTAATATTTGATGGAGGCTCAGGCATTCGGTCGTTGGGACAAGAGATTGTGAAAGGTGGCGCTAAAAATTCAACTCTTCATATTTTCATTTCCCATCTCCATTACGATCACATACAAGGCATTCCTTTTTTTACACCCGCCTACGACCCATCCAACAAAATTGTATTTCATGGAGGTCACAAAGATTTGGAGAAAAACCTAAAGGGGCAGATGAAGACTCCCTTTTTTCCTATCGACATGGATACTTTTAATGCAGATGTAAGCTTTGAAATCCACAAACCGGGTGAAACCATTGATCTCTGTAACTCCCTGATTACAATCATTGAGCAAGACCATCCTGGCACTTCCTATGGGTACCGCGTCGACAGCAAAGGAAAGTCCATGGTCTACTCCACCGATGCCGAGCACAACAATGCAGCTCACTCCAAAGAGTATCCTTTCATAAACTTTATCAAGGGATCGGATCTTCTTATTTTCGATGCCCCCTACACTCACTCTCAGTCGATTGGAAATCGGGAGCATTGGGGTCACTCCAGTAACATCATGGGGGTGGAACTTGCTGCCAGAGGAGAAGTGGGCACTCTTGCTATTTTTCACCATGACCCTGGATCCAGCGACCAAGACTTGGAAGAGTTTCAAGCTCATACCAAAAAGTTTCTCCAAACTTCCAGAACTGCAATTAAGCAAACTCAGCCTGGTATCCCTGGCGCCCCCTCTAGCCGTAAATTCCCAACCGAGATTATCAGTGCTTATGATGGTCTTACCATCGACCTGTAGTATCATTGCATGAATCATATCCCCTCTCCCGATGATGAAATACCGAAAAGGTTGGATAAAGATACAATCAATGACTTCCCTCTCATTCGGTTTCCTGGAGCGATTCAAGTAGCAGATGATTCCAAAACATTTAACCAGCTCGTAGCTCGCTTAATAAAGCACCCAATCCTTGGCTTTGACATTGAGTGTAAGCCAAATTTTAAAAAAGGCCCAAATAACCCACCCGCTCTTCTCCAACTCGCCACTGCTGACCAGGCCTTCTTGTTCCGCCTCTATCCCGATTTCAAACTTGGGCCCTTGGTTGAAATATTGGAAAATCCAAAAATCATTAAGACGGGTGTGGCCCTTAAGGATGACCTTCACAACCTGCAAAAAATTGAGGAGTTTTCTCCCGATGGATTTGAAGATCTTGCTCAAATTGCAAAGTCCCTAAAGATCGAGCAAACGGGACTGCGCAATTTAACCGCGATCTTTTTTAAGCCAAGACTTTCCAAGTCTGCCCAGCTTTCTAATTGGCAAAAACATCCGCTTTCTCCCTCCCAAATGCATTATGCAGCCACCGATGCGTGGATAAGCCGGGAGCTCTACCTGATCATGAAGGCAAGGCTAGATTATATCAGTTAAAGCCGACGAACAGGCTGAAAAGTTTCTTTCATTGATTCCTCTTCGCTCTACGATAATTGATTACTTCATGATCCAGAAATTTATTGCCCTCCTTTTTGTCTGCCACCTTTTCTTTTCATGCGGCGAAGAAAAAAGGGAAAGTCCCGCCATCGAGCAATCGGACGAACCCAGCCCCTTTTCCAAGTCAGGGCCCACCCAGTACCTCGCCAGCTCCAGTGACCTGAAGGACCGAGATTATGTGGCACCCTGGTCCGTTACCCAAAAAATATTGCAGGGTGGCAAACAACAAGGTGTGGAATTGCTTACCCTGGATAATGGTAAATTAAAAATTGTCATTATTCCTACCCGTGGAATGGGAATTTTGGAAGTTACCTCCGGCGATCTTCGTTTAGGCTGGGATTCACCGGTCAAGGAAGTGGTACACCCCTCATTGATTCATCTTGATAGCCAGAGCGGCCTTGGTTGGCAAGATGGCTACAACGAGTGGATGGCGCGATGCGGGCTTGAATTTGCAGGTCATCCGGGGACCGATCAATATATAAACAAAACAGGAAATAAAGTGGAGAGAGACCTTTCCCTTCATGGACGAATCCAAAATACGCCTGCCACCGACTATAAAATTTTAGTCGATCCATCTCCCCCCCACCGTATTCGGGTTCAGGGAACAGTATATGAAACTTCGTTTAATGGGCCCAATTTCAAACTCGTTACCGAAATCTCAACCATACCCGGCTCGGATCATTTTCAAATATCTGATCAAATCACCAATCAAGGCTCCTCTCACCAGGAATACCAGCTGATTTATAAGGGAAGCTATGGCTCTTCCATTTTAGAGGAAGGCGCCATTGTCTTTGCCCCAGCCAGTAAGATTTCACCCATGAATAATCGATCGGCAAAATCCATCCAGAAGTGGCAAACTTATCGCCAGCCCATCGAAGGCTTCATGGAAGAACTCTATTTGCTAACGCCAGTAGCCGATGAAAACTCATCCACAATGGCGCTACTGGCCAATAGGCTCCACGATCTTGCCACCTCTGTTCGATGGAGTGTCAACGAGCTTCCCTGTCTCACCATCTGGAAAAACACCGCATCCTCTGAGGACGGATATGTGACCGGAATTGAGCCCGGTACGAGCTACCCTTTTAACCGGTTGGTGGAGAGAAAATATGGCAGGGTTCCCAGATTGGCACCGAGTGAAACCCGTACCTTCACCCTCAGTTTTGGTATTCATCGAGGCAGAACAGAGGTGGATAAACTAATTGCTGAGGCTACAAACCTACAATCTCAGGCCAATCTTCAAATTATACAAGAACCTCCTTCCTACAAGTAATCCCCTTTGGTTAATCTCAACGTAATGATAACTAAATTTTTTTGGATTTCCCTCCTCATACCCTTTTCCCTCTTTTCTGTGGACTGGCCCCATTGGCTTGGACCAACCAAGGATGGGCTATCCACTGAGAAAAACTGGGGGTCTGACCTCGAAAATATTCAGTGGAAGAAGAAAGTGGGCATCGGTTTTTCTACCGTAGTCGTCGCGGACAACAGGCTATTCACCATCGGTCATGACGGGAAAAAACAGGACGGGAAGGAAATCGTGTCCTGCCTCGATCCGAAAAACGGCAAACTTCTATGGTCCGATTCTTATCCCGCTCCGCTCATCGACTACCTCCATGAGGGCGGACCTTGCTCCACCCCCACGATCGACCGTGACCTGGTCTATTGCCTGAGCAAACACGGACTGCTCCACGCCTATAATACCAAAAATGGGGAAAAAATCTGGAAACAGGACATGCTTTCCATTTCTGGGATGAACAAACCGCCCGAATGGGGATTTGCCGCCTCTCCTTATATTTTGGGCGACTTACTCCTGATCGAAGCCGGTGCCACCTATGCCCTGAATAAAAGTACTGGGCAAGTCATGTGGAAGAGTAAAAATTATCGCCCTGCGTACGGTACTCCGGCAATTTTTCGCCCCAATGGTCAGGAGATTATTGCTGTACTTAAAACCGACGGTCTTGTGCTTCTCGATCCAAAAAATGGAAAAACTCTGGATTTTGTACCGTGGGAAACCAGCTATCGCACCAATGCATCCACTCCAATTGTTCGCGATACTATGCTTTTTATATCTACAGGTTATCGTCGAGGTTGCGCTCTTTTTGAATGGAAAAAAGATAAACTAGTCAAACGGTACGAAAATAAAAATCTTTCAACCCATATGAGTCATGCAATTTTATACCAAGACCACCTCTACGGCTTTGACGGTAATGTGCACATGGCTGGTCCCAAGGACTTTGTTTGTCTCAACTTTTCTTCAGGCAAAGTGCAATGGCGGATTACAGACAGAGGCTTACAAATTGGCTCACTTCTAATTGCAGGTGACCGGATCATTGCCCTCGGTCAGAAGGGAGAAATGGTCATCGCCCAGGCAACTCCGGAAAAGTTTAATGAAATTTCCCGTGAACAGGTTATGGGAGGCAAATGCTGGACCATGCCGGTACTAGCCAACGGATTCCTTTATATTCGAAATGCCCGAGGCGATTTGGTTTGCTTCGACTTATCAAAGTAGAACGCAAATTGATTTCTACCTGTAACTAATTCTCAGGAAAGACTGCCTAGGCTAAGATTCTCGATATTCTTCCCGTAACGATCAAAAGCCTCGGGTCCTCCATGCAGGCGCAACCGATCGGTTACCCGTGGATTTGATGGCCTGGGGAAATGAACCTCCACACTCTTCAAATCCTTGGGGAAAAGATCACTGTGGGAGCTTAAAAAGAAAGCATCCGCTTCCAATACCCGTACCAGTTCCCCCTCCACCTTCTTTCGGTAATCCGGGCCAGGCAATATACAGTCTTCAATTCCGCAAGCCAACACACAAAGTAAATCATCCGGTTCTCCCTTTACATATTCCAGCATATCCACCCCTTCCACCTTGTAGGGAATACGGTTTAAAGTCTCTCCCCGTTCCTCAATCAATCCAGCCACCGAATTTCTCTGTAAATCGGAATAAAAAGGTTCCACCGCCACAAAATTCTTCGCCTCACAAGTCGCCGCCAAGGCATAGCCGTACGGCATCATTCCCGCCCCCAGTTCGACCACCCTTCGCCCCTTTAATAAATCCTTCAGTAAATGCCCCTGTTCAGTCAGGGCCCACTCATACAAAGCCCGGGTAAATTCACCCCCAGGAGCAGCAAAGCCCGTACCCAAGTCGCGAGAAGTCGACAACCGCTCCCTCCAGTCCCGGGAATTTAACTCTGGGATTTCTTTTCCCTCTTTATCTTGGCTCACCCCCGTAACCCTTTACTTCAATTTTTTCGATTAAGCATGTAGGATGTAAGATCCAGCAAAAAACTAAGATCTCCCCCCAAAGCTTCCAGGGCATGACGGGCTCGCTCGGTATAGTCAGCGGCCAACTCCCGGGCAGCATGCTCTCCTTTCAAGGTAACCCAGGTCACTTTACCCTGCTCAGAATCATGGTGGGCATCCTTGCCCAGTTCCTCGCTTGAACTGGTTACATCTAGCAAATCATCTACTGCCTGAAAGGCATGACCCAAAGCCGTGCCTGCCTCCTGGATTTTGCTCATCCTGCCATCATCCTCTCCCATTCCGCCAATACGAAAGCCCATCTCCAAAGATGCACGGATCATAGCGGCCGTCTTATTTTCATGGATGTAATATAAATTCTCGGCATCTGGTTGTTTACCCTCAGAGATTAAATCCTGCATCTGCCCACCCACTAGTTTTTGACTACCTGCAGTTTGGGCCAAAATAGATACCAGGTCCATCCCCAGCAACGGATCATCCCTATAGCCCCGAGCTAACAATTCAAACGCGATTGGTTGCAGGGCATCCCCGGCGAGGATTGCCGTGGCCTCATCAAATGCCTTATGGCAGGTGGACAGCCCCCTCCTCAAGTCGGAATTATCCATGGCGGGCAGATCATCGTGGATCAAGCTGTAAGTATGGATACACTCCACCGCCAAAGCTGCCGGCATAGGATTTTGTTCATTTGGAAAAAGTTCATGGGCAGCCAAGACCAAGATTGGACGTAATCGTTTCCCTCCCGCATCTAAGCTGTAGCGGATCGCTTGATGCAACCGTTCCGGATGCACATCACCTGAGGGCAGGCATTTTTTGAGGCTTTGGTTCACCTGAACCTGCCATTGGGATAGCTTCTCTTTGAAATTCATGACTTGCGGATTCAACAAACCATGTCATGATAAATCGAGTATGCCAAGTTTGGAAGCGGTCTGTGGAAGGCTTTTTGGTCGCCCTGGTTGGATCCCAAAAGTTTTATGGGGGGGAGCCCTGTGCTTCATACCCATTCTTAATCTTTTTGCCTTTGGATATTTACTTGAATACGGACGACGGGTACGCCACTCAAATCAATGGGATTTACCTGAGTGGCGGGAGCAGGATGTCCCGACCCTTCTTGTCTCCGGCATTCGTTTCCTACTCCTCCTGCTTGCTTTTGTAGGTATTCCACTTCTTGCAGGCTGGTTACTTAGCCTGCTCCTATTGGGCCTTAGCTTTGGCATGCTTGGTATTATTGCTTATTTCCCCTTGGCTGCCGCAGGCTTTTCCGCCCCCTTTCTTTTTTTAGCCTCTCTTCATGCTTATTTGGAAGACGATATTTTTGCCAACAGCTTCCAAATCCAAAGAGTCTATCGTTCTGCCTTGGCATACTGGCCAAAACTCGGGCTTCCGGTTATCGCATTCTGGGGAATTTTCTTACTCGCCCTCCCCCTTTATGGAATCTCTTTTTTTCTTGGCGTTTGGGTGTTGATCGCTTATTCGACTGCCTTGCAATTCGCGAAGTAATCCCTTATCCCGAAACATTTCGATCTATTGTACTAGAATCTTACTATGCCAACTTACGACTATCAATGCCAAGCCTGTGGGCACGAATGGGAGCTTTTTCAATCGATGAATGACTCCCCGGTCAAGTCATGTCCCTCTTGTAAAAAACGTAAAGCCAAACGCCTTCTTGGACTAGGAGCCGGTATCATTTTCAAAGGCACCGGTTTTTATGAAACTGATTACAAAGTCAAAAAGGGTGAAGATAAAAAAGAAAGCCCCCCGGAGACCAAGTCTTCAGACTCCAGCGGAGATTCTTCTTCTAAGTCGTCAGACTCACCCTCCACATCACCTGGAGCGAAAGAAAAAAAGACAACAGCCAAGCCCGCGAAAGGGAAGGCTAAAGACTAGTCTTTTTCTTCGTCCCCCCAGATTCGAATGACTGTGCGTGTGCTTGTCCTTCTCGCTCCTGGTTTTGAAGAAATCGAGGTCACCTGCCCAGTCAATTTACTTCGTCGGGCAGAAGCAGATGTGATTATTGCCAGTACAGGAGATGACCTCTTGGTTACAGGGCGCTCACAGATAACCTTAGTTGCGGACTGCTTTCTGTCAGAATTGATCGATCAATCTTTTGATTTACTCGTCCTCCCCGGTGGTCCAGCTGTCTTTACATTACGGGAAAAACCCCGCATTCTCGATCTCATTCGCCGCCTTCATTTTGACAATATCCCCGTCGGGGCTATCTGTGCAGCCCCTTTACTTTTGCTTGATGCAGGGATTTTGGAAGAAGGCGTTGCCTACACTGCACATAGTTCAACCCAAGAGGAATTGCCCAACCTTGACCCCAAGCATGACACCCTTGTAAGTGGCCATATCATCACCTCACGTGGGGCTGGCACCGCACTATCCTTTGGCCTAGCTTTGGTGGAACAGTTATTTGGAACTGAGAAAGCGCAGGAAATCAAGGCATCCATTCACGCCTCTTGATTAGAGGACTTACTTCGAAGTATTTTTGTCTTTCGCTTTTGCCTTCGATTTCTGAGGAGAAGACTTTGCCTTATCCACCTTGGGTGTGGCATTGGAGTCAGACAACTTAATTTTTGCATCTGCTGACGAAGAGATTACTTCAGGCTCGTCCGTCGGAGTTATACTTAAGAGCTCAACCTCAAAAACTAAAGTTTCATTTGGACCAATGGAATTGCTTCCATTTTCACCATAAGCTAGATCCCCTGGTATAAATAACTTCCATTTGTCACCCTCCTTCATTAACTGCAGGGCCTCAGTCCAGCCTTTTATAACCCCGTTGAGCTTAAATTTTGCTGGCTCTCCCCGATCGATGGAAGAGTCAAATACCTCTCCTGAGATCAAAGTACCATGATAGTGAACCTCCACTTCGTCTGTTTCTATGGGGTTCTTTTTTCCTTTTCCAGAATTGATAACCTTATACTGCAAACCACTTTCCAATTCCTTAATCCCTTTGCGCTTTTTATTTGCACTCAAAAACTTCGCACCCTTATCCGCATTGATATTCGGTAGGGATTTGGCAACTTTCAATAAATTATGGGTTCGGTGTAACTCATCTAAACGGGAAGAGAAGTAGCTCGCATTTTCATCAACTGCCAGTACATCGTTATACTTTATGTAATTTTCTTCATCACCTTCCCCAATAGCCTGCACCGCAAGCAGAAAACTCGCTTCCGCTCGATCTGCGGGAAGTACCTCTGCATTGGAAGCCAAAGTTTTAAGGGCCATTTTTCCTGCATCTACATCTTCACCGTGCTTGATCAAGGATACCGCGTGCCCCAATAATACCCGCCCCTGCAAAGCATTGCCGGCAAGTCTCTTAGCTGCACTATCAAAATTCTTCGCAGCCTCCCCGTATCTTTTATCTCGATACTGGATAATACCTGCTTGGTAGAGAGCCATCCCCCCTAATTTATCATCATAATCCTCTGAAAAAGAAAGAAAACGCTCCTCCGCTCCCTCTGCCTCTGAGCTTGCGGTCAAATATCGCAAACTTCTCTCTGCTTTGTCCTCACTTTGAGACTGATTGTAAAAAGAAACACCGGCCACGCCCAAAGCAATCGCACCCAAAATCATAAACAAAGAATTTTTACTCTTATCCCATGCTTCTTTTTCGTCATAGGGAGACTCAGCCGCTTGCTCAGCAGATAGCCCTTCAGGTGCCTGTTCAGCATCTTTGGGTAATTCGTTTTCTTCGGATGGTTTTTCTTTGTCTTCGTTGGCCATGGAGCATTATTGGGAAAGCGGTCAATTATCTCTATTTTTTGCCTAAAGTCAACGGCAGGATTCCAAGCTCTAATCGCCCCATCCCATTCCCTCTCGCTGCTTTCTCCCGGAGTCAACCAGAATGAGTTTACTTCTGCTTCCCTCTCTTGATTCTATCCATTGAATAATCTACAAAAGTAGTAATAAAAGAAGATATGTTCGATGACTTGGACTCAGGCACCACCTACTACTAGCGAGCCTTCAGCCTCAACCAAGCGGGAGAAAACAAGTGCAGTCCTAGGCGACTTAAAATACCCGCCCTGCTCCAACCCAACACCTGGTGGGCAAAGATGAGAGATGCTGGAAATGGATGGATACAATCTCCATGGTTTGGAACCTTCCAACGATTTGAACAAACAGAATGGATCTATCACACCCAACTCGGTTGGATCTATGCACCCGCGGAGAGTACGGATGGCATCTGACTGTGGATGGAACAGGAAAACTGGCTATGGACAAAGGAAGAGATATGGCCTTACATGTGGTCCAACAAGACATCCGACTGGCTTTACCTTTACCCAGGAAAACAAACAATCTTTTACGACTTCTCAACGAGTTCCAGTCGTTAGACCCGATTTCTGCTGTGGTAATTCACGGAAAAAACATAAATGTGTCCTCACCCGGTCAAATCCTTCCAATAGCTACTGCTTCGTATCAAAAAGCAACCATCATACTATTTTAGGACTAGACAATACCCGTATCAAATGTAGGGTTAAGTGTACACGATTCAACATTTTGAAGGTTATTTTCTCTGATATTTTGCGAAAAGAATGGGTGTCTCCTATTTCTAATCTTTCTTGGGCTCCCCTCCCTTGGTTCTTTGCGTTTTCCTTTTTTCTACTTGGATTCAATTTAAATGGAAATTCTGCCCCCACTGATATCAATGCCAGCAACCTAACCATCGCGGAGAACTCTGCAATCGGTACCGTTATCGGTGAGTTCAATGCCACCGACCCGGATGGGGATAACAATATTACTTATTCACTGGTACCACCTTTGCCGAGCGATTTGAACCTGTCCCTTTGGTTGGATGCATCAGATGCTTCCACAATTACCGAAACCAATGGTTCTGTTAGCCAATGGGCGGACAAAAGTGGAAATGCCTTTCATTTCACACAAACCACTGCCGCCAACCAACCAACTACAGGTTCTGTTACCATTGGGGGAATAAATGCCATCAATTTTGATGGTTCTGATCGCTTGTTAAATAATGCTTTCTCAATAAACGGTAAACATACTGTATTTGCATTAGCTTACTCTAATTCAACCGGATGGAGTCGAATTTTAAGTAAAAATAGTCACTTCTTTTTCGGAAATGGTAGTGGAAATAACAACTTTGCCACCCTTTATGGTCAAGGGTCCTGGAATGACACAAATACAAATACACCGGGTCTGAGTGTTGCTAACCCAAGTTTACTTTGCGTATCAAACGATGGCTCTAATGCCACTCCTTATGTTAATGGAGTTTCTCAGAATGTAAAAAATGGTAGGGCGAATGCTTTTACTGGGCTTTATATTGGGTCTCATGATGATTCAGCCTCTAGTCAAGCATGGAACGGACCAGTCGCAGAAGTTCTTATTTTTTCAACAAACCTTTCTGGCCAAGAACGGCAAAGTGTAGAAGGATACCTCGCTAACAAGTGGGGAGTTGGAGCTAATTTACCAAGTTCACATCCTTTCAAAAACGATTCTTCGTTATTTGACCTCGATGTCAACGGGACCCTTTCAGTCAAACAATCCTTCGATTACGAGACCGACGACCGAAATTACACCATCACCGTCTGGGCCTCCGACGATCACAACGCCTCCTACGATAAAAACTTCACCATCACCGTAACCAATGTGTTTGAGGACTTGGACGGGGACGGGATCGAGGACCACAATGATCTGGACATCGATGGGGACGGCTTAAGCAATGTGGATGAACTGGCGTACAATTCCGATCCATGGGATGCCAGTTCCAGCAACCGCCCACCTAGCGATATCAATGCAAGCAACCTGACCATCGCAGAGAATTCTGCCATTGGCACCATAATCGGCGAGTTCAATGCCACCGACCCGGACGGGGATAACAATATTACATATTCACTTCTTTATTCTTCTGGCACTGTTGGTTGGAAGTCTTCCCGTTTCTACGGAGATGCTGACTCGGGAATTAACCATAACTACAAATACACCTGTGCAGTAAATGTTGGTGGTGAAGGTTTGGTTATAAATGGAGTCCCCTTTGAAGGTAGTAATTCTCATAGCGGTAATGGGTGGGCACTTACTTCTGGATTTTTTAACAATTGGATAGATTCACCAGCCTCCTCCAATCCTATTTACACAAAAACAAATGTCGGTGGTGGTTCATCACATCTCCTAAATGGCTTTCGTTTTGGTGGAACTTCGCAGAAAATTAAGCTGACTGGCTTACAAATTGGTGCGACTTATGTTTTTTCAACTTACAACCAGGCGTTTGGCACTTCAGGAAGAAGATCAACTCTATCGAGTACTGCAAATTCCCTGACCTCGACAATTGAGCAAGATATGTATGGGGCAGGCGATGATGATGGTCTATTGGTTCGCCACACCTATATTGCCAATGATTCTGATGTCGAATTTACATTCACACCTGCAACGGGTACTAGCTGGCATATTTATGCATTTAGTAATCACGAACTAGCACCTTTCAGTATCGATGAGAATGGCACCCTAACTGCCACTCGAAGCTTTGATTACGAAACTGAAAGTAATTACTCAATTACCGTTCAGGCAACTGATGATCTAAATGCGTCCTCCAGCCGGATATTTACCGTCCAAATAACCAATGTGGTCGAGGACTTGGATGGGGACGGTACCGAGGACCACTACGATGATGACATCGATGGGGACGGGGTGAGCAATGCCAATGAGATCCTATATTCCTCGGATCCCTTGGATGCTGGTTCCACTAATTCTCCTCCCTTCTCCTTTTCTTCCTCCTCTCTCACTGTAGCGGAGAACTCATCTATTGGCACAGTGGTTGGCGAGTTCAATGGAACCTCTTCCAATAGTGATGATAATTTTACTTTTCGCATACTCCCGGATGCACCTGATGGATTCTCCCCCTTGCTCTGGTTGGATGCTGCGGATCCTTTTACTTTGTACAGCGAGATGAATCGTACAAGTTATGCATTGTCTGGTGCGGTTGCTGGTTGGGCGGATAAGAGTGAGAGAGGCCAGCACTTCGGGCAAAGCACATCATCCGCTCGCCCGAGCACGGGTACCCGAACATTTAACGGGCTTAATGTTTTGGACTTTAATGGTGCCCAATGGATGAAATCAAATGGGGATTTTGCCACAGGTACCGATTTTTCCATCTACATGTTTGCGAAGATTGATGCTGTAGCCAGTGATTGGGATTCTTTATTTTGTATTCGAAATAATACTCCAAGTTTTCAAATCGATGCCGGTCATTCTTCTCAATTTCGTGCAAGATTCAATTCAGGTGGAATCGGTACTTCTAAAACTTTTGCTAGCAGTGCTCAGCACCAAGTTGCTGTTTGGAGTTTTGGATTTTCTGCCAGAACTGGATATCTCAGAATTTCCATGAACGGCGAGGGTCTAGGTACAAATACTTCATATACGACTACACCCAAGCAAACCACCAATTCTCTCAACATCTTTTCCAATCGAGGACAAGATAGCTTCCCTGAAGGCTTTGTTGGTGA
>Ga0206123_10000823_pt1 | contig 30112 bp, 33 predicted proteins | sample Helgoland_Spring_2_FD_160086 | JGI IMG/M metagenome (GOLD analysis project Ga0206123, IMG submission 160086) | Pelagic subsurface seawater microbial communities from Kabeltonne, Helgoland, North Sea - Helgoland_Spring_Bloom_20160316_1 | ecosystem: Environmental > Aquatic > Marine > Epipelagic ...
TGACAAGTCTATGACGAGCGATACATACTTTGAGACTACTAAGGGAATAAAAGTAGACCGTGGGTATAGCTCTCCGCTATTTATCAACGACCAAAAAAAGGATGAGTGTATCCTAGAGGACACGCATATCTTGGTTTCTGACGTTGACATATCGAATATCTTACAGATAGAGAATATCCTTAAGCCTGTTATCTCTGAGAATAAGAAGATACTTATTATAGCTCCCTGCTCACCCAATGTGGTGAACACTATCGCGGCGAATGTTATGAAGCGTGATATGAAGATATGCATAATCCCTCCTCCGAATTTCGGCTACCGACAGAACGAACTTATGCAGGATATAGCTTTGAGTGTTGGGGCGACATACTTCTCTTCAGGTACAGGCGATGACCTTTCTATGATACAGATGTCAGACCTTGGACATGCGGAGCGTGTTATAGTGGGACGCGACTCTTCTGTTATCCTTAAGGATGAGAAGAGCCAAAATCAAGACGCTATCGACGAGAGGGTCAAGCAGCTTCGTGAAGGGATTAACTTTTCAAACAAGAAGGGTGACAAAGACTTCTTACTTGAGCGCATAGCTTCTCTCACGGGAGGGATAGGCGTTATCTATGCAGGTGGGAATACTGACCTGCAACAGAAGGAGCTGTACGATAGGATTGACGATGCGGTATGTGCGGTTCGTTCCGCCCTTGAGGAGGGTATCCTTCCGGGTGGAGGGGTAGCAACATATAAGCTTGCTACATATATAGAGGATGACAATAACGGAGTAGCAGGAAAAATTTTAGCGACAGCGCTTCGCGCTCCTTTAATGCAAATCTACTCGAATGCAGGGTTAGAGTTATCAGAAGAGCATAAAGAAAAACTTATGTATGACGATGGTAACTATGGTTTAAATGTTAAGGCGGGTAAGTTTGGAAATATGTATGAGATGGGTGTTATAGACCCTCTTAAAGTTACACGCAGCGCTTTAGAGAATGCCGTTAGTGTAGCCGTTACTATCCTCTCTACTAATGCTATCATAACAATGGCTAGGACATATGAATAATTATTGGACAACCACTACCACTTGGGGAAATTTCCCTGTTAACTATATTTTAATATGAAACCAATAGGGAAATATATCCTCATTACTCCTATCAATGAGGAGATGGAAACGGAGTCGGGGCTACTTCTCACTACGGAAGACACGGCGGAGTTCCGATACAGAAAAGCTACTGTCGTGGCGGCAGGTACAGAGGTAGAGGCTATTAAGGGTGGGGACACTATCTTCTATGACAACCACGCGGGACATAAGATGATGATTAAAGACACTCAATATAGCGTCATTCGGGAGAACGATGTCGTTGTTGTCGAATAAAGGCATTCATCTCCTTGATATAGTTTCGGTATACCTTGTCCATATAGGGTCTGTTATTTTTAAACAGTGGATTTACGGATGGGTGTTCGGGGAGTTCTTCTCCGTTTAGTTTCTTATATACTAGCCCTACTACTCTTCGAGCTTTATATGACAGTTCATATACTACTTTTCTATTCCCTTCTTTTTTCCTAAAGACGGTTATCCATTCTTCTTTCTTGAGCTTTTCAAACCGCATCTTATCCCATGAGATAAGTTCGTTAAAGTCACTGAATTTATCTTTAGAGAAATATTTCTCTGAGTATAGGAATAGTAAAACATCTAAGTCTGCTTGGCTTAGGCCATACTTTGCTTTTATAAAATACCTCACTACTCTCCAATACTTTAGGTAATCTTGGGGTGGAGGTTTACGCCAATTCAACATTAAATATATTTTAGTAAATTTGTAGCGTAAAGTTACGAAACTTATGGCTGAGAGTAAAAAAGACAAGAGATTAGTTGATTTAAACGATGTTAACTTCCGCAATAAAGATGTGAAGAAGTGGATACATCCATCTCAAACTCCTCCTGTTACGCGCAACAAGCGCAACCACGGCCTTAAGGGATTACATACTGTAACAAAAATTAAACGATTATGAAAAAGCAAGGTTACAATTCAAGACTCAACGAGTCTTTAGGTACAAAGCACGGAAAGAAATCTCAGTCTATGAAATCTCGTAGAGATGAGTCTAAAGCTATGTCTAAGAAAGACTACGGTCATGCTTACGGCGGTGACCATGGCATGAAGTACGAGTGCATAAAGGCTGTCGGCAAGCACCTTGATGGATTAATCTCTAAGTAATGGCGGGTCGAACTAAAAAGAGTAAGTTCCCTGAAATAAAAAAAGCTAACGAAGGTAAGTTTACCTCGTGGGCAAAGAAAAACGGATTTAAAAATGCGTGTAGTGCAGCCTCTGCTGTAATGAAGAGTACAGATAAGTATTCTGATGCAGTGGTAAAGATGGCTAACTACGCAAATAATTTTGGATGTAAAACAAAATAACTATGGTAGAATTTATAACAGAAAATGCTGCGGCATTGGTTTTAGGCTTTATGGCTTTTATGAAAATAATTGTAAACTTAACTCCTACAGAAAAGGATAACCAAGTCTTCGGATGGATTGATACGCTTATCGGAGCTATCATCCCTGACCGTAGGAAATAAGTGTTATCTTTGTCATATGGGAATTAAATCTAAAGGTCTAGGTGATAGTATAGAAAAGGTTACTCGAGCTACCGGAATTAAAACGGTTGTCACTCAAGTAGCGAATGCTGTCGGAGCCGATGACTGTGGATGTAAAAAAAGAAGGGATACTCTTAATCGAGTGTTCCCATATAATAAAGATTAAAAAATGGGATATCAAAAACTCCAAGTCGGTAGAGGTACTGACATGACAAATTTACTTAGTGCTACAGAGGATACTGTAAATCTAAACAACCCTATTGCCCTTACTAGCGACGCTCTTACTGTAGGCACAACGGGGTTTACACTTGTAGACTCTAGCGCCACATATATTACTGACGGAGTTACTCCGGGTGACCTTGTCGTTAATACCACTAGTATTCCTAATGCTAGTAGAGTTGTAAGTGTAACTAGTGAGACGCAGATTACGGTACAGACTACGGGTAAATTTACTGAGGGTGACTTTATAGAGATTTGGACACAGAGCACTGAGCCTGCCGTTTTATATGTTGGAGGAGCAGGGACTATTGTAGCTACTACTATGGGTGGAGATAGCATTACTCTTAATGGTGTTACTGCCGGAAGCTTTCTTCCAATACAAGTTAAAGGAGTAAGTTCAATTTCTACAGCTACAGGGATAATAGCCTTATTCTAAATGGCATATCAAAAGCTACAGCCGGGACGTTCACGTACGTATTTTCCTAGCACATTTTCAGATACAGTAGATAATGTAGCTTTGAATAATAACATTAGCCTTGGTCAAACTCAAGTTTCCGGAACTCCCGGAGTACTCAATTCATCAATTAACTATTTTTTTCAAGATAAAGTCCAACCGGGCGATTTAGTATTAAATGCTACAACCTCTTCCCGAGGGCAATCAACCCTTGTTAAGCAAGTAATTAGTGATACGGAGCTTATCCTACAGGATGCGGACGCTATTTTTTTTCCCTCAAATTTTTTCTTTATCACTCCCCCTCCTAGTGAGCCTGCTGTTTTAAACGTCCAACAAACTACTGCCGGAGGCATATCTCTTAAGATAACTACTTCGGGAGGCGATGACCTTACTTTCGGAGGGCTTCAGAGTGGAAGCTATCTCCCTGTTCAAACCACTCGTATATGGGAAACTGTAGGCGATAACATTATTGAGAACGGGAGTTTCCGTTCCGGGTCTAACCTTATACAAAACGGGAGCTTTAATGAGATAGGCCCGGAGCTTGTTACTAATGGAGACTTTAGTGCTACGGGTACGGAGGAGATTGTTGATGGAGGTTTTCCAAATGGTTCAACGGCTTGGAATTTGGGAAATGGAGGCACAATCGTAGATAATGAAATGCAGCTTGATTGTGGAGGCACAACAGACGCATATACATACCAATCTAAAGCAACATCATATACATCAGGAAAATCTTATAAGCTAACGGTTAAGATTGTAAGCAATACAACGGGCACAGACTTAATATTATATGCAGGGGGATTTTCCCCAAATACTGTTAACATAAGCATAGGAACAACTCCAAATACATATTCTATCTATTTTGTTGCAGATTATACATCAGGTAGTGGAAGTACAATTGTATTAAGAGCTTTTTCTTCAACGGGAATAGTAGTGATTGATAACGTATCCGTCCAAGAGGTCGGTGCGGATTGGGTTTCATTAAACCCTACAAATACATTTGGCGAACATGGTCTTACTATGACTTCAACATTAGCAGCCGATGTAAGAATTAGAAGTGGTGGTGGAATAGTCGCAAACAGTACTTCGTACAAAGTAACCTATACAATTCACGATGTAGATTTAACGGGTACAAATGCTATTCAATACTATACAGGTTCAAATTTAAATGGTTATGATGATTTACCCGAACAAGATGAAGGTACTCACACGTTTTACTACACTACTCCAAGTACAATAACATCAACTTTTTGGTTTTTTAGATTAGACCTTAGAGGAACTTCAACAAGTACAACCGACTTTGTAACTATAAGCAGCATCTCAGTAAAAGAGATAGCGCCGTATTGGACAGTTACAAATAGTGACTCCACCCACTACGTCAACTTCCCTACGGGATATGCGCAGCTTATTGCAGCCACCGACTCCCCTCAAGTTCAGCTTGAGCAAAATGTCTTAGACGCTACAGGTTTAAAGAGCTATGAAATAAATTGCAATATTGATTATGGACAAGGCTCGAATCTTATTTTAAATGGAGACTTCAGCGCTACGGGTGCAGATTTAGTTTTAGATGGCAATTTCCCTTTACCGAACGATAATTGGATTATAGCTGCTTCAACAACTATAAACGGGGGTAGCGCCACCTTCGGAGGGTTAGGTGCAGTAACTGAGGCGGAGATGTTGCTTGCTTCCTTTGTTGTCCGAGTAGAGGCTGACGGAGGTGTCGTTGAAGCTCAGACTTGTCTCGCTTCCGATTTAACATTTTTAACAGAGAACCCATGAGTTTCTACGAAGAATCTTCTATAGTAATAACTCCTAACGCATATAAGGCGGGAACTTTGTATGCTATTAACCCGGCAAGTGGGTTAGCGGATATGGACGTTACTAGAGCAACTGCAGCTACAAGGGTAGATGAGAGTGGCTTAGTAAACTATGCTGAGGTTATAGGAGACAGTATTTTAACAGGCAATAATTCTACTTTTGATACAGGTATAGGTTCTTGGGTAACTTATAATGGTGGAACTTTAGCACACAGTACGGATAAATTAGAAGTAACTCTTACATCAGGAGAAAGTGGGGCAAGAATTAATACTAATAGTTTAATATCAGGAGGACAATCAGGAAAAACATTTAAGGTTAGAGCAAGGATTTGGAAAGGAACTTCAACAAATTCAACAATAGCGATTTTTATTGGTGGTGCACAAAAATTTATAACTATATCTCCTACTCCAACATATTTTGAGGCTGAACTTACCGCTGCGAATACATCTATGCTAACTATTTATAGAGCAGGAGGAGGAGGTGGTGTAGGCACATATTTCATAGATGATGTTACAGTAAAAGAAGTTACAAGAGACAACGTACCTCGCATAGACTACACAGGGGGAGGGTGTCCGCATATATTATCAGAGCCACAGAGGACTAATAAAGTAACTTATAGTGAGGATTTCACACAATGGACTAACACAGATATAACCTTTGGTTCGGATGGTGTATCTCCTAGTGGTCAAACAAATGCTAATTTAATACAAACAGGAACAGCAGGCAGTGATCAAGTAAGTAAAATATTTACATTGTCAGCAACAAATACTACGACATATAGTGTTTTTATAAAGAGAGTTAGTGGTGCTGAATGGGTAGACTTTTTAATTGTAAAATCAGGTTTTTCTAATTCATTGAAAGTTTGGTTTAATATTAACACAGGTTCAGTTGGTAGCAATAATCAGACAGGTACTACAACTCTTGATAATGCTTCGATAGAAAGTTTTGGTAATAATTGGTACAAATTAAATGTAACAACTACTGATACTACTAACAATACATCATTTAATATAAGAGTTAGGACTGCTAGTGCAGATAGTTCAGACACAAGAGTTAATGATTCATCTTACTATTTATGGGGGATGCAACTTGAAAAAGACTCTTACGCTACATCATACATCCCAACCTCAGGAGCTACGGTTACAAGAAACCAAGACCAATTCTCAAGAGATGGCATAAGCAGTTTGATTAATAGTACGGAGGGGGTATTGTTTGCGGAGATAGCTGCTTTAGCAAATGATGGAACAAATAGAATAATATCCTTAAGTGATGGAACTACTACTAATAGAGTAAGCTTAATACTATCTACAACGACTAATACTATTAGGGCAATGGCTGTAAGTGGTTCAACAACTTTTGATGAAGACCATGCTGTCACTTCGGTTTTAGACTATAATAAAATAGCATTAAAATACAAAGTAAATGATTTCGCTTTATGGATTAATGGTGTAGAAGTTGATACTGATAATAGTGGTGATACTCCAACAGGATTAGATAGAATTGTTTTTGATGTAGGTAATGGGTCTTTATTCCCTTTCTTCGGAAAAGTAAAACAACTACAAGTCTACCCTACGGCGCTAACAGATGAGCAACTTATAGAGTTGACAGGTGTCACTTACTCAAGTTATTTAGCAATGGCAAATGCTTTAAATTACACAATACAATAATGGCAAATCCAAGTTTACAAATAGGGAGTGGAAATTGGGCAATAAAAGCGGATGAGCTTTTAGGGTATAGGGTTGTGGGGAATAAATATTTCCCTGTCCCGATAGACGTTAGCAGAGCAACAGCCGCAACAAGGGTAGACGAAGCAGGTTTAGTAGATTACGCTGAGATTTTAGGTGGGGAAGAAGTAACAAACGGAGACTTTACGGATACGGGAAGTGATTTAATCGTAAACGGTATTTTTGACACAACCATTCCAATGAATACTGCGGGTTCAGGATGGTTCACTTCAACGACTGCTTTATTCTATAATGTCGGAGGGGTTGATGGTATGAAAGTACCAAGAACAACAAGTAATGCTTATGGTGTTGCATTAAAAGCAGATAACTCTGATTTACTTACTGCAAATACATCTTATAAAATATCTTATGAAGTTCTTGAAAATAACGGCTCAAATGGTGTTTATATTTTAGCGGGTGCAGGAACGGCAGTTAATGGAGCTATCACAACGGGAGTTACTCACACAATCTACATAACGTCAGGGGCAACTACATACCTAAGATTCTACAACCAAACGAATAACTCTGACTATACAATTACAAATGTAACGTGCGAAGAACTCGGTGCGGATTGGGCTGTTATAGATGGGGGCGGTTCTGTTACTTTTGGGGATTCATTTGCGGAGATAATAAAAACTTCAGCAATCCCAACCTTTATTCAACAAGACTATCCTGTAACTCTCGGAGCTTCGCACAAACTGACGTATACTGTAACGGAGAATACTCTTCCATCGACAACAGATGAATTAGCTTTATCAAGCGCGAGTGCTTATGGATATTCTCCTTTAGACGCTTCAGCCTCAGCTACTCCTAAGACTGTTTACCTAACCGTTACCGATATTACACCTAACGCAGCGCTTAGACTTTTCTCAAGAGGAGCTTCAGGCTCTATAAAAATAACCGACATCTCCGTAAAAGAAGTTACAAGAGATAACATCGCTCGCATAGACTACACAGATGGTAGTTCTCCGCATCTACTATCAGAGCCACAGAGAGAGAATCTTATTACTTATAGTGAGCCTACAACAGATGAAGGTGCAGCAGCTAATATTACTTATGAATCTTTTAGTTGGAATATAGGTTTTGAGAATTGTGTTGCTTTTGGAGATAACTCTGTTATTAGATACAGGTATGGGGGCTCAGTGACAGACGGAACTGAATACACTTTATCGGCTTATGTTCTTATGGATGATAATAGTGAACCTGTTATTACAAATAGTTCAGTAAGTGGAGATTTCAGTTTAAATATAGGTAACACAGTAGCGACAGGGACTAATAATGCAAATGTAAGTATGGGTAACAACATTTGGAGAGTTTCAAAAACAGCCGTTGTTGCTCAAACTACTACAAATAATGGTATAATTAAATATACAACACAATCTTCTACAGGATTTAAAGTGGTCGGTTGGCAATTAGAAGCAGGCTCTTACGCAACATCATACATACCAACATCAGGAAGTGCGGTTACAAGAAACAAAGACCAATTTACAAGAGATGGCATAGGCGGTTTGATAAATGATAGTGAGGGAGTTTTGTTTGTTGAGATGGCTGCATTAAGTAATGATTTAACTTATAGAATTTTATCACTATCTGATGGTACTGATAATGAAAGGATATATATACAATATACTGACACTACAAATCAGGTTTCGGTAGTTGTAAAAGTAGGGGGTAGTACACAGGCTAATATACAGCATACTTTAACAGATGAAACTGTATTTTCAAAAATGGCTTTTAAATGGAAAGCAAATGATTTTGCATTTTGGATAGATGGAGTTGAAGTAGGTGCTGACACTTCAGGTTCTGTACCTTCAGGACTTAATAGATTAGCGTTAGATAGGCAATTAAATACTAATACTTTCTACGGCAAAGTAAAACAACTACAGGTCTACCCTACCGCGCTTTCTGATTCAGAGCTAACAATATTAACAACACCGTAATGAACATATACAAATTACAATACACAGACAAAGCAACGGGGGATGCTGACTTGCTTGCTAAAGGTGCTTATGAAGTAGTAGAAGGTGAACAGGTGTACAGAAACGGTACACAAGCTATAGTCTATATAGGACAGATAGTAAAGGTGCCTGCCACGTATGATGATGAGGGACATGAATTAACGCCCCCTATTTATTACGACGGAGTTTATTACGATTTAATGACATCAGAAGAAATTGACTTTGGGGTTAATGAAATCTTTCCTACAAACTGTGCTCACTCATTTTTAGGGTGGCCTCAAGATGCAGAAGGTACTGATATAGAACCAACAATTTTAACAACACCATAATGGAGAATTGGGGATTACGTCAAGAGATAGCGCTCTCAACAGGTACGTCATACAAAGTCACATTTACCGCCAAGCAATTAACGGGGGAAGGTGAGATGTATAGCGGGTTGGGATATACTGCGGTGCCTTTTTTCAATCAAGTAATTACTTCTTCTTTTGTAACATACACATACTATCAATCTCCAACCAACGTTACCGCCCCATATGACACAGTATATTTTGGGGGTAAGTTAGCTACGGGCGCAGAGGTAGAAAATACTTTTGAGATTAAAGATGTTCTCGTCGAACCACTCGGAGTGGATTGGACACTTGGAACGGGGTGGAGTATAGGAGAGGATAAAGCAATCTATGATGGTCTCGACTATGCTTCTATAAATCAACTCATATCTAACATTTCGGGCAAATCTCTAAAAGTCACTTTTGAAATTAAAGATTGGCAAAGTGGAACTATTAGAATACCACCATCAAATAGATTAGATGGATTAGATGAAAGGTATAGCGGTGATGGTGTAAATGTTATCTATTATACATCAACTGTAAACGATTTAAAATTTCAACCACAGTTATTTGACGGCTCAATAACAAACGTCGTAGTCCAAGAGCTCGATAGCCCGCAGATAAAGATAGGTTCAGGAGCACTTACTTTGCCGAAGTTAGGGCAAGGAGATAACACTCAAACTATTACTGACTCTGCTTCTATAGAATTCTATTTTTTAAGAGGTGGGGGCGATGTAGATTATAACGCTGATATTACCGATGTAACTGTTCGTGAGACAGGAATGAATTGGGTAACTTATGGTTCTCAAGTGAATTTCTATAATGGATATACCGAGTTAGTTATTGATTCATCAAATACTAATGTAGGGATTTATCAAGAGAATGTTTTCCAAAGTGGAGTGAAGTATAGAGTTGATGTAACTATGAAAGCTACTGCGCCTTTCGATGCGGAGATAGTAGAAAGCAATGCAGCTTCTACTATAACTAACATAGGAACTCCCTCTCTTACTACCGAGTATCAAGATTTCACCTACTACTTCACCGGGACAGGGAGCTATGACTTATTTATCCATAGATTATCTACAGCTTCTTCAGCAAACCAAACTATATATATCAAGTCTGCGTCTGTAAGACAAATGTCTGATGACACCATAAAAGTAAACGCTTTATTTTAAAACCATGCCAATAGCTATACAAATAGGAAATATCGTAGGAGGAATGTCAGGAAGTGCTAAATAGTGAGTACATAAATTTGCTCCCTTAAAAAAGTAAGGAAATGGATATAATCGGAATATATGAGATAGTAATTCTATCAGCAGGAATAGTGGGTGTATATATTAGAATAAATAATGAAGTATCTAAGCTTAAAAACCGGGTATATACTCTCGAACAAAATAAACATGAGGTTACTGACATGTTAAAACAGCTTCAAGTAGATATTCAGGAAATAAAACTCCTCCTTGCTCGTAAACAGATTGACTCTTGAGGGATATAAATAAGTTAATAGTTCATTGTTCCGCTACTAGAGAGGGGATGGATATTAGTGTAGATACTATCAGGGGATGGCACGTAGTAGAACGTGGATGGTCAGATATCGGATATCATTATGTTATCTATTTAGATGGAACTATTGTGCCGGGTCGCCCCGAAGAGGTACAGGGCGCTCACTGTAAAGGGTACAATAAATCAAGTTTGGGGATATGCTATATCGGAGGCGTGGAGATAGATGGTGTAACGCCTAAAGATACCCGCACCTCGGAACAGAAATCAGCTCTTAAAGCTATCCTCTTAGAGCTTAAGTCAGTATATTGTAGTTCTGTGGTGCATGGTCACCGGGATTTTTCTTCTAAAGCTTGCCCAAGTTTTGATGCTACCGCAGAGTATAAATGGATAAGCGAATACTACGATGCGGAAGAAGAGATTTAAAGAAACAAAAATCGGAGGATGGCTAAAAGATAAAGCCCCGGAGATTTTAAATACAGCAGGCGACCTATTGCCTGACGCAGGACTTCTCGGTATGGTAGGGAAAATGATAGATAGTTCTCAGCTTAGTTCTGAGGATAAAGCTCTTGCCCATAGACAACTTACAGAGCTTTACCGACTTGAGGTAGAAGACCGGAAGAGTGCACGAAAGCTATACTCTACCGATAGCTCGGTTCAGAAAGTCTTAGCTATAGTCTTTACTATAGCCTACTTTTTACTTAGTTATATTATGTTTAAATATTTTATCGAAGAGGATATTTCTCTTGGAGAATTTGAGATAAGTTTTATCTCAACAATCTTTGGCGCTATGAGCGCAAAGGTAAATACGGTAGTAGACTTTTTCTTTGGAGGTTCATCTAAAAAAGACTAAAGAAAAACCTGTATATTTGTACAAACTTTAATTATACTATAATGAAAAAATTAACTACTGAAGAACTTAAGAACGTTCAATCTTTCGTGGGGGAATTTAATACTCTTAAGATGAAAATCGGAGATGCTGCTATTGCACAATGTACTCTCGTAGGTCAAGTAGACTTGTTGAAAGAAGAATACAATGCCTATGAGCTTACGCTTATGGAGAAGTATGGGAAAGATGCAGTCATTAATGTTCAGACGGGAGATATTACAGAAAAAGAAAAAGAATAAAGATGTCAAAGATTAGTTCATACTCTATTATTGCGACTCCTGTAGCAGGAGATATTGTTATCGGAACGGATGTTTCAGATAGTAATAAAACAAAGAACTTTAATGTAGAAGATATAGCAGCCTTAGCTAAAAACGCAGGAGTTTTGGATTTGTCTTCCTTTCAAGATAACGCTGCTGCTTTAGCAGGGGGACTTGCTATAGGTACACTTTACAGAACATCAGGCGCAGGAGCCGCACCTCTGAATGCAGCGGGGATTGTTATGGTGGTTGTGTAATGGATATACGTAAGGTATCTATCGGGCCTGACTATAAGTCAGGCGCTATGCATTATATAGTAGGTCAAAGTATTTTAAACGGAGATTATCGTATACACCTTATACGCTCGGAGCAAGACGAAATAAAAATTTGGATAGAGAGAGATGCAGAAATTATCTTATGGAAATCTTTTACATCTACTATGCCTATTTCAATTGAATATAACATCAACTTTTAAGTAATGGATAAAACATTAAAACCTTATTTTTCAGCAGCCATTTCTAAAAATGGCAATCCTGATAAATGGTCAGGTCAAGTTAAACAAAGTACAATTAATAAAAGTATTTACAACAAACTTAACTTGAAAAATAATGACTCGTGAACAATCTATAAAATCTCAAATCGAGAAACTAACTATAGCTAAAGAAAACTCGTCAAGTTTTGATGAGCGCTTAGGATTGCACGACCAAATACACACACTACAGATGGAGTTGGATGGAGTTGCTCCGTCAGGACACAATCCTATTGAGTGCATAGGCTGTGGGTCATAATGAAATCACCTTTTAATTTTATTACAAAACCCAAGGGAGGAAGTCGATACAACAATTCCGTTAATTGGGATGGTGTAGAGTTCACAACCAACACCTCTGAAGAAGACCATAGGTTTTCGAATCGTATAGCCGAGGTAATAGAAGTGCCACTAGGTTATAATGGCCCAATAAAGGTTGGCTACCAACTGCTTGTTCACCACAACGTCTTTAAGTTCTATAACGATATAAAAGGTAGACGTAAAAGTGGGAGAAGTTTTTTTAAAGATGATTTATATTTTGTAGATACAGAGCAATTCTTTATGTACCACGATGGTGTAAAATGGAATGCCTACGATAGATATTGTTTTGTTTCTCCTATACCTACGGAAGATTGTTTTCTATACAAGCCCTTTAGCGAAGAACCCCTTATGGGTAAGATGCGTTATCCAAATGAGTATTTAAAGAATAACGGTGTAGTAGATGGGGCAAAGGTATCCTTTACTCCCGATAGCGAGTATGAATTTGAAGTAGACGGAGAGAAACTCTACCGTATATATGACCATCAAATAACTATGACTCTATGAACTCAAAAGAAATTAAATTAAAGATAATTGAGGCAGGTCATAAAGCTGTAGAGCAGCTTATAAAAGTAGCTAAGGAGCAGATTATTAAGCCTGACCCCGAAGATGACCTATCTGCGGATAAGTTAAAGAATGCAGCGGCTACTAAAAAGCTCGCTATATTTGATGCCTTTGAGATTTTAAACCGCATCGAGTCTGAGAAAGAGGCCATTGAATCGTTAGAAAAAGGTGACCCAAAAAATATCGATACTAAACAAGGATTTGCAGAACGAAGGTCAAAGTAATATATTACATAGGATTGTAAAAGATTATATTCCTAAGCATGTCTTATCTAAAAAGAATAAAGCTAAGACGTGGAAGTATGGCTATGATAAAAAATACGACCTTGTAATTATCTCTAAAGATGGAACGCTTGGGGAAGTCTATGAGATACAAAATCTTAGGATAGGATTGCCTAAAGCTCCTGAATCGTGTCTTCAAAGACACAGAAAAAAAGAAGAACAGTATTGGGAAAGGGTGGATTTACCTAAAGACCTGTCTAAAGTTCAGTCTATATTTCATTGGAACGAAAAGCATAAAGATTTTAAGAGTAGATATGTAGATTATATAGAACATGAGTTTATCTCTAGGGAGGAGGGCTTTTGGTTTATGAACAACGGAGCTCCAACTTATATTACCGGGGCGCATTATATGTATCTACAATGGACAACCATTGATGTAGGATACCCTGACTTCCGTGAGGCGAATAGAATGCTCTATATCTTTTGGGAGGCAAGCAAAGCTGATGTAAGGAGTTTTGGTATGGTATATCTTAAGATACGTCGTTCAGGGTTTTCTTTTATGTCTTCTTCAGAGTGCGTAAACACAGCCACCTTAGCTCGAGATACTCGTATAGGAATACTTTCCAAAACAGGTACTGACGCTAAGAAGATGTTTACCGATAAGGTAGTACCTATCAACAGTCGCCTTCCGTTTTTCTTTAAGCCTATAATGGATGGTATGGATAAGCCAAAGACGGAGCTTGCCTATCGAGTCCCTGCTTCTAAAATTACAAAGAAGAATATGTTTGATGTTGAGGACAATGAGATAGACGGTCTTGATACAACAATTGATTGGAAGAATACTGACGATAACTCCTATGACGGAGAGAAGCTCCTTCTCTTAGTTCACGATGAGAGTGGGAAGTGGATAAAGCCTAATAATATATTAAACAATTGGCGTGTAACTAAAACATGCCTACGTCTTGGAAGTAAAATTGTAGGGAAGTGTATGATGGGTTCTACCTCAAACGCTCTTAATAAAGGTGGAAGCAACTTTAAAAAACTATATGACGACTCTAGCGTTTTAAAGAGAAATAAAAATGGGCAAACGAAAAGCGGACTATACTCACTGTTTATCCCTATGGAGTGGAATATGGAAGGATTCATTGATAGATATGGTATGCCTGTACTTCATAATCCCATCTCCGAAATCCTCGGTATTGATAATGAAAGTATATCTCAAGGTGCTGTGGACTATTGGGAAGCGGAGGTTGAATCGTTAAAGGGAGATGCAGATGCATTAAACGAATACTACAGACAATTTCCTCGTACCACTTCACATGCATTTAGAGATGAGAGTAAGCAAGCTTTATTTAATCTTACCCGCATATATCAGCAGATAGATTATAACGATACCTTAATAAAGGAACACCATCTAACACAAGGAAGTTTTAGGTGGAAAGATGGTATTAAAGATTCCGAGGTTATCTTCTCTCCCGATAAAAGCGGGAGATTCTATGTTGGATGGATGCCTTCTAAGGGGTTACAGAATAGAGTTATAAAAAAGAACGGAGTTAAATTTCCCGGCAACGACCATATAGGTGCATTTGGATGTGACTCTTATGATATATCCGGAGTAGTTGGAGGTGGAGGTTCTAATGGGGCTTTGCATGGACTTACTAAGTTTAATATGGATGATGCTCCTAGTAATGAGTTCTTCCTAGAGTATGTAGCTCGCCCACAAACGGCTGAGATATTTTATGAAGAAGTATTAATGGCATGTGTCTTTTATGGGATGCCTATTCTAATAGAGAATAATAAACCAAGACTTCTATATCATTTTAAGAATAGAGGATATCGAGGGTTTTGTACTAATAGACCTGATAAAGCATACAATAAACTTTCAAAAACAGAAAGAGAACTAGGTGGAATACCTAACTCTTCTGAAGCCGTTAAGCAGTCGCATGCTTCTGCTGTTGAGTCTTATATAGAGAAGTATGTTGGAATGGATTTAGAGGGAACTTTTAGAGATGAAGATGACATGGGTATGATGGTTTTCAATAGAACCTTAGAGGATTGGGCTAAATTTGATATTAATAATAGAACAAAGTTTGATGCTACTATTAGTTCGGGATTAGCAATTATGGCATGCCAAAAGCACCTCTATCAACCTGAGAAAAAAACTAATAAATTAAGCCTTACCTTTGCTAGATATAATAATAAGGGGACTTTAAGTGAACTGATTCGATGAAAGATGTTAAAATAGATATTTCATCTACAGGGTTTCCGAGTCAATTCGTGTCCGACAGTGAAAAAAACTCTGTAGAGTTTGGTCTTCAAGTTGGTCAAGCCATTCAGTATGAGTGGTTTAGAAAAGACGGAGCTCAGTGTAGATTTTATGACCAATGGAGAAACTTCCATAGATTGCGTTTATATGCGCGGGGAGAACAGTCTATTGCTAAATACAAACAAGAACTCGCCATTGATGGTGATTTGTCTTATCTAAATTTAGATTGGACACCTGTTCCTATTTTAGCAAAGTTCGTTGACATTGTTGTCAATGGAATGTCAGACAGGTTATTTGCTGTTAAAGCATATGCTCAAGACGCTCTCTCTCAATCTAAGAGAAGTAAGTATCAGGACTTGATAGAGGGACAGATGGTTGCTAAACCTTTATTGGATAAGATTCAAAAAGCTACAGGCGCAAATCCATTTATCAATAGCCCTGAAGACCTCCCTCAAACTGATGAGGAGCTCTCTTTATATATGCAGATTAATTACAAGCCTGCTATAGAGATTGCTGAAGAAGAAGCTATCAACACTCTTTTTGAAGATAACCACTATATTGATTTACGAAAAAGATTCGACTATGACCTTACGGTTTGTGGAGTATCAGTAGCAAAGCATGAGTTTTTAAAAGGTAGTGGAGTACAGGTGTCATATGTTGACCCTGCAAATGTTATATATAGCTATACCGAAGACCCTCACTTTAAAGATTGTTTCTATTGGGGGGAAGTAAAGACGGTAAATATAAATGAGCTTCTTAAAATTGACCCTTCACTAACTAGAGAAGACCTTGATGAAATTTCTAAACGTGGGCAAAGTTGGTATGACTACTTTAATGTAGCTCAATTTTATGATAACTCTATTTTCTATCGTGATACGGTTACACTTCTTTATTTTAACTATAAGTCTAACAACTCTATAGTTTATAAGAAGAAGGTTAATGACAATGGGAATATGAAAATGATTCCTAAAACGGATGAGTTTAATCCCCCAACAGATATGATGGAGGAGGGAGATTATGAGAAGGTAGAAAAGAAGATTGATGTATGGTATGATGGCGTAATGGTTATGGGAACTAACTACGTCCTTAAGTGGGAGATGGCTAAGAATATGGTTCGCCCTAAGTCAGCTAGTCAGCACGCTATACCTAACTATGTAGCTGTAGCTCCTAGGATGTATAAAGGAGTTATTGAATCTTTAGTGCGCAGGATGATTCCATTTGCTGATTTAATTCAGATGACGCACTTAAAGCTACAACAAGTTATTGCACGAACTGTACCTGATGGTGTATATATAGATGCTGACGGGTTAAACGATGTAGACCTTGGAACGGGAAATGCTTATAACCCTGAAGACGCTTTAAGGTTATACTTCCAAACAGGTTCTGTAATTGGCCGAAGTTATACGCAAGATGGTGAGTTTAATAACGCTCGTATTCCTATCCAAGAGCTTACGTCTAGTTCAGGCGCTTCTAAGACACAAATGCTTATAGCTAACTATAATCATTACTTAGACATGATAAGGTCTGTAACGGGCTTAAATGAAGCGAGAGACGGTTCTACACCTGACCCTAACGCTTTGGTTGGAGTTCAGAAGTTAGCTGCATTAAATTCAAATACTGCTACGCGACATATCCTAAACGCAAGTTTGTATATGTACCGAACTCTAGCAGAGGGACTATCGTATCGCATATCAGATATCTTAGAGTATTCAGACTTTACTGATGAGTTTATTAATCAGATTGGAAAGTATAACGTAAGTATCCTAAGAGAGATTTCCGATTTATATATCTATGACTTTGGAATCTTTATTGAAGTAGCTCCTGATGAAGAGCAGAAAGCGCAGCTTGAACAAAACATTCAAATGGCCCTTTCTAAAGGAGATATAAACCTTGAAGATGCTATTGATATACGTGAGCTTAAGAACCTTAAGCTTGCCAATCAGTTGCTCAAGCTTAAGCGAACACAGAAAGAAGAAAAGCAAGAGCAGATGATGTTGCAAAAGCAAGCTATGGAAACAGAGAGACAGCTTAAGTCACAGCAGATGGCGGCAGGTGTAGCTATGGAGAAGCTTAAAGCGGAAACACAATCTAAGATGCAAGTTAAACAAGCGGAGGTAGCCTTTGAAATTGAAAAGATGAATAACGAAGCTAAATTAAAACAAATGCTTATGCAGCAGGAGTTTGATTATAACCAACAGCTACGTAATATTTCTGAAAGCTCTCTTCAGCAAAGAGAAATTGAACGTGAAGGGGCTAAGTCTGACCGCATAAGTCAACAGAATTCTGAACAGAGTAAACTTATTAATCAACGTAAGAATAATTTACCACCACAAAATTTCGAATCAAATGAAGATAGCTTAGACGGGTTTGACCTAGCTGAGTTCTCACCAAGATAGTATAAAATAAAATGTATTACTTTTGTAAAAATTAAATCTATGGAAATTAAAGTACGCGAAGTCTCCGGGTCGGGGGAAAAATCGAAACAAGAAATTGAACAAGAGCTTCTTCAAAAACATGAAGAGCAACTTGAAGAGAATATAGGAATAGACACCTCTAAGTTAGAGGTAGCTTCTGCTCCCAAAGAAGAGGAGGTAGTTAAAGAAGAAACTATTGAATCGGAAGTTAAGTCAGAACTTTCTGACGAAGACGTTCTTTCATATATTAAAAATAGGTATGATAAGCAGATAGACTCTGTAGACCAACTCTTTGAGGAGCGTGAGCAATCCGAAGATTTGCCTGAAGATGTAGCTGCATATCTTAACTATAAAAAAGAAACAGGTCGTGGCATCAATGATTACGTAAGTCTTAACAAAGACTTTAGTGAGATGAAGCCCGACAAAATACTTAGAGAGTACTTAGTTGCTACGGAAAGGGGACTTGATGCCGAGGACATTGATACGCTTATGGAAGCATATGCGTATGATGAAGACCTCGATGACGAGTCTACTATCAAGAAAACTAAGCTCTCAAAGAAAAAAGCTATTGCTAAAGCTAAGGACTACTTTGAGTCTGAGAAAGAAAAATACAGGATGCCCCTTGAGTCAAGTGGGAGTTCTATTTCTAAGGAAGATTCTGAGAACCTCGAAGCATATAGGCAATATGTTAAACAGACATCGGACTACGAAGAAGGTTTAAAAAGAAAGCAGGAATGGTTTCAAAAACAAACTAACGAAGTTTTCGGAAGTGAGTTCAAAGGTTTTGAGTTCACGCTTGACGAAGATAAGAAGGTTACTTTTTCACCGGGTGATGCAGTTGAATTGAAGAAAATCCAACAGGATGCAAGCAACTTCGTAAAGAAGTTTATTGATAATGACGGATTAATTAATGATGCTGTAGGATACCACAGGTCGATGGCTATCGCTATGAATCCTGAGAAATTTGCCAAGTTCTTCTATGAGCAAGGTAAATCTACGCAGGCTGACGACACGATGCGCAAGATGAAAAACACAGATATGTCTATGCGTAAAGCGCCGGAGGTCACAAGCAAGGGAGGAATGCAAGTAAAGTCTTTGACACCTGACTCAGGTCGAGGATTAAAAATTCGGAGTCGTAATTAATAACTTTTAAGACTAAAAAAAATGGCTTTAACACCGGCAGGTATGGATTTGCAACCAAGTGCGCAGCAAATACCCGTATCTTCAAACTATATCAATAACTTTGATTTCTTGAATCAGTATCTTCCTGATACTTACGAAAAAGAATTCGAGCGTTATGGAAATCGCACTATCTCTTCTTTCCTCCGTATGGTGGGAGCAGAGATGCCCTCTAACTCTGACCTTATCAAGTGGACAGAGCAAGGAAGGCTTCATACTAAATATGTACAAGTAGGCGCAGCAATAGCGGCAGCAGGACAGGATACTCAGGTATTCACAGTGAATGACGACATCTCCCCTGCAGGAACAACAGCAGCCGCAGGCGGTGGAATCGCTCTTCGTAACAACCAAACTATTATGGTTGTTTGGAATGATGGGTCAGGTTCTAACAAAGCTATCGTTAGTGCAGTAGATACTGCAGCGGGGACTTTCCAAGCTAACTACTACGAAGCAGGAGGTTCAGCGGGCGCTACTACAGGCCCAACTATAGCGGACGTTACTATCTTTATCTACGGTTCTGAGTTTAACAAAGGAGATTTTGGAATGTCGGGTTCTTTAGAATCGGACGATTGGATTTTCGATAATAAGCCAATTATCCTAAAGGACACTTACGAAGTAAATGGTTCTGATATGGCTCAGATTGGATGGGTAGAAGTAACTACTGAAAACGGTGCGGCAGGATACCTATGGTATCTTAAGTCAGAGCATGAGACACGTCTTCGTTTCGACGATTACTTGGAGACTGCTATGATTGAGGCTGTTCCTGCGGAAGCAACTTCCGGTGCAGGTGACCTATTACAAGGCACAACAGCAGGAGCTTCAGCCGGTAACCTTAACGGTTCAGACGGTATCTTCTACGTAGTAAACACTCGAGGAAATGTATGGACAGGAGGAAATCCTACTACCCTTGCAGATTTCGATACAGTTATCTCTCGTCTCGATAAGCAAGGTTCTATCGAAGAGAATGTTCTCTTTGTAAACCGTGACTTCGGATTCGATATCGACGACATGCTTGGCGCTATTGGCGGTGGATATGCGTCGACAGGCCCCGGAGTAGGTGCGTCATTCGGATTATTCGATAATGATAAGGAGATGGCGTTGAATCTTGGCTTCTCAGGTTTCCGTAGAGGATATGACTTTTACAAGACTGATTGGAAATACTTGAATGACCCAACTATGCGTGGCGACTTATCTGTAGAGGCAGGTAGCGGTGCAGTAAATGGTCTTCTTGTTCCTGCAGGTTCAACTACTGTATACGACCAAGTCCTTGGAAAGAACGCGAAGCGTCCGTTCTTACATGTACGTTACCGTGCGTCTGAGACTGAAGACCGTCGTTACAAGTCTTGGATTACAGGTTCTGCAGGAGGGGCTCAAACATCTGACATCGATAAGATGCAGGTGAACTTCCTCTCTGAGCGTGCAGTATGTACTCTAGGAGCTAACAACTTTGTTATCTTTAATGCGTAACAAAATATAGGTAAGGAGGGGAGGCGTGTCCTCAAGGACACGTCTCCTACCTTATTTCATTTATAAAATTATATCTAATCATGAATCAAAAAAAAGACAAGTATGTCGATAAGACATACAAACTTACAAGGGGAGCAGCACCCCTTTCTTTTATGCTGCCTACACGCAATACCCGTCGCTCACCACTACTGTGGTTTGATGAAGAGCGCGGAGAGAATCGAGCATTGAGATATGCCCGAAATCAGAAATCTCCTTTTGAAGACGAACAGGATGGCAACGCTATAGTTGAGCCTATAATTTTCGATGATGGCTTCTTATTCGCGCCTAGAACGAATCAAGTTCTCCAAAAATTCTTAGAGTTGCACCCCCTTTATGGAAAGCACTTCGTGCAGGTCAATAAAGAAAAAGATGCATCTAAAGAGATGGAGAGTTTAAATGTAGAGGTCGATGCGCTTATAGAGGCTCGACAGCTATCCTTAGAGCAGCTTGAGAATATTTGTCGTGTTATGTATGGTCGCAATACGGACACCCTCACAACCGCTGAGATGAAGCGTGATGTATTGGTTGCCGCTAAGAATGACCCATCAGGATTTTTAAATATGCTCCAAGACCCTGAGTTGAAGTACAATTCTAATGTACAACGATTCTTCGATGAAGGGCTATTATCTACTCGCCGTCAAGGTACAGAGGTGTGGTTTAGTACTGCTAATAATAAAAAGAAAATGCTTACCGTTCCATTTGGACTAGAAGCTACACAGGCTACTGCTTCGTATTTAAAGAGCGATGATGGCATCGAAGCTTTAAAGATGCTAGAGTCTGTTATAGAATCATAAGTATTAAGATGAAAAAGAAAGAGAGGGGCTTTATGCCCCTCTTTTTTTTGTTTATCTTTGTGGGCATGAATCCCCTTCTTCTATTAAGAGACAACAATCAGGGCTTATATTATATCCCTGTAAAGAGTATCCAAGATGTACGTAGAACTGACGCTACTACTATAATCATATATACCAATATAATCTCACATGATAGTAATTCTAATCCGCATGTTTTAACCTACACCCTCGATGAGCCTTTATCAGGCGGAGGTGTTACAGACAGTACGCAAGTACAAGCAATTATAAACGCATGGATATCGGCTTTAAAAGGAACGACAGTAGTAGTAGAGGCAGGTCTACCCTTACCTATCTCATCTGTCACGGCAACTAATAGTATTTGGGGTTAGGCGGTAAAAGCGTCCCCTCTTTTTTTTCCGTATCTTTGCCTAAAACAAGGCAATGATTAACACAGTTAGAAATACTGTTCTGTCTGTGCTAAATAAGAATAACTACGGGTATCTATCTCCCTCTGATTTCAATCTATTTGCAAAGCAGGCACAGTTAGATATCTTCGAGAGTTATTTTTATCAGTACAACTATCAGATAAATAAAGAGAATGCTCGCCAATCGGGGTCAGGTATTGCCGACCTAGCTAAGGGTATTGAGGAATCTATGGATTTATTTTCGGTTACTAGAGGGCTGAATCAAAACACCGATGTAGCGGGGTCATACTTTATGCCCTCTGACACCACGACAGGAAGTGACTATTACTTTGTAAATAAAGTCTTAGCATATAAAGAGATTATTACGGTTGGGACAACGACATCATTCTTGGCTATAGGAACACGCCTTACTGATAGTGCACAGCGATTTACTACTTTAGGTATAGTAGCGGGTGATATAGTAGCTGTAGAGACGGCGACTATGGGAGTACAATACTTAACCGTTGTATCGGTAGATAATAATACTCAGATTACTACTACAGGGTCTGTTTTAACGGCTGCAGCATTTAGCTATACAATTATTAAAGCGGGAACGCAACAAAATGAGGTAGAAAAGGTTACTCACAGTAAAATTACTATGCTTAACAACTCAATATATACTGCACCTTCAACTACATATCCATCTTATTCATCTGAAGAGTCGCTATTACAGGTATATCCAAATATTATTACTTCCGCAGGTCGGGTAATAGCACAATACTTTAGATATCCTAGAGACCCTAATTGGACATACTCGGTAGTTACAGGTGGAGAGCCTATATTCAATCAGTCTCAACCTGACTATCAAGACTTTGAAGTTCCTCTCGACGATGAGAACAATCTTGTTATGAAGATTCTTCAGTATGCAGGAGTGAGTATCCGAGAAGCTGATGTATATCAGTTTGCTAACGGAGAGGAGACTAAAGAAAATCAACAAGAAGGATAATGGCATATATCAGTCAATACCAATATTATGAAAACGGGGGAGCAGCACCTGAAGATGCTAATTGGGGCTCCTATCAGTACGTATCCCTGTATGATATAGTCAACAATTTTATGTTGATGTATTCAGGCAACCATAACCTTGTAAATAATGAAGAGAGATTTAAAGTTTTGTTCCATGCGAAGCGTGCGGTACAAGAACTTAACTATGATGCCTTTAAAGAAATTAAAGTTCTTCAGCTAGATATTACAGACCAATACCGTTTCGTACTTCCTTCTGATTTTGTTAATTGGGTTAGGGTATCGGTATATAAGAATGGACTCCTCTATCCTTTAACCGAAAATATTCAGGTTAATTATGCAAAAGCATATCTACAAGACCACCAAGCAAAAATTCTATTTGATGCAGATGGGAATGCTCTTTCACCTGAGTTTTCAGATATAGATATTGATAGAATAACAGGTCAGAAGAAAAGCATCTACCTAAATTCAGGTCATTCTTTTGACGGGTATGAGGGGTATTGCTACAATGGGGCATGGTACTTTACTGCTGATGTAGCAGGAGGATGGTTTGCTTTGAATACAGAGACAGCTAATGCTAACCCAACTTTTGCTATAGATAAAACTATGGGGGTTATAAACTTCAGCTCTAATATCGGTAGCGGAAGCGTTGTCCTAGAATATGTTTCAGATGGTATGGAGAATGGAGATGACTCTAAGGTTCATGTAAATAAAATGTTTGAGGATTATCTGTATGCATATATTGAATACGCTATCTTACAAAGTAAGTTGAATGTACAGGAGTATATTGTTCGCAGAACACAGAAGCGCAAGAGTGCTTTGCTTAGAAATGCAAAGATTAGAATCAGCAATATTCATCCCGGTAGATTGCTAATGAGTATGCGTGGAAAGGATAAGTGGATTAAATAAGTATGACTAAGGATACAAGGAATTTTACTAAAGGGCGCATGAATAAGGAGCTTGATGAGCGCCTTGTTCCTAATGGGGAATATATTGATGCTCTAAATATTCGTATTGGCTCAACCGAAGAGGATGATATGGGAGTGATAGAAACTACTCTTGGAAATACTAAGCTTACAGATATTAAGGTTCAAGGTACAAGTTTAAGCCGCTTGGCTATATGTATTGGGGCATTTGAGGATGGAACTAATGAAACTATATATTGGTTTCTTCACGACCCTACTTTTAGTGCTTCTTCTAACACAAATAAGTTAGACCTTATCCTGTCTTTTAACACTCAAACTTCTACAACTACTTATCATGTGATAAGTATGGATGATGGAGATGGAGTAAATACCACATTAAACTTCAACCCTACGTATCTTATTACAGGAGTTAATAAAGTAGAGGATTTACTATTTTTTACTGATGACATTAACCCGCCAAGAAGGATTAATATTACAAAATCTTATGGAGAGCCTACCGTAGCAGATGTTGATACTATCACAAGCGAAGAGCTACTTGTTATAAAAAAACCCCCGAGTCAATCTCCTTCTGTCGATTTATCGTATAACGAAAATATAACCTCAACTTTTTTGGAAGAGAGGTTAATATGCTTTGCTTATAGGTGGAGGTATGCAGACAATGAATACTCTGCTACATCTCAATTTAGTGCTCCGGCTTTTTCTCCTCAGAACTTTAACTTTACTACTGAGAGTTTCCTCAATGAGGGAATGATAAATGAGTACAATACTGCAGCAATAACATTCAATACAGGGGGGGCTTTAGTCCTTGGTATAGATTTGCTTTTTAAAGAAGCCGACGATAGTACTATAAAAGTTATTGAGAAGCTTGATAAGGAGGAGTTGGGATATGGGGATAATAACGACCTAGTATATAACTTTAGCGACAGTAAGATTTTTACTATACTTCCTGAATCAGAGATATTAAGACTCTACGATAACGTTCCTAAGTTAGCTCAGGCCCAAACTATTATGGGCAATAGGTTGATGTATGGAAACTATGAGGAGGGATATGACTTAATAGACTTAAGCGGTAATCCTACGAGATTAGAATATGTTGCTTCTTTAATAGCTACTACTCCAACATCAACAGTTCTAACAAGTGGGTATAAAAGTATAGTATCTGCTACCTATTCCCTTCCTGAAGCAATATCAGGGGGTGTGCCTTGTACAATAGATGCTAAAGCAGAGTTTGACCTTAGTCCATTAGCTATCAACACTAATGGCACGAGTGCTTTAAAAGCGGGTTCTACCTTTGAGTTTACTTTTCGATTACAGGTAGATGCCACTAATCTTAATTCCGTGCAATATTTCGGGGCAGGGTCTGCTCCTGCTCAATTACCGCCATATATAGTTGTCGATGCTACCTTTACCCTTGCCGCTGATTACGACTCGGTAGAAGATTGGGTAAATAGCTCTGCATTTCAAAATGCAGTAGGGACATCAATTACTATTAGACCCGTCTCAAGTGCGTCTGACCCGACCTCGTGTTCGGGGGGGACATTTACTGACAATTATAACTGTGGAGTTCCGCAGTTTCTTGGACAATTCCTTCTTTATTCTACAGGAAAAGACAGTAACACTACAGCGTTAATCCCACAAGCTATTGAGGCTACTCATATAAACGGGACTAATAAGGTATCCTTTATTTTCCCGGGACTATGGTATGCAAGGGCTCCTCTTCCCACATCACCTACTTTGCCAACTGATAATTATTTTATCATTTACGAGATATTAGGGATAGAGTGTGTGTATACAAACACTTCTGAAAGTATTAAAAGCCTTCACAGCAATCGAGGGTATGAAGTGGGTATAATGTATATGGATGACTACGGAAGGTCGACCACGGCCCTTGTAAGCCCTAATAACGCCATCCAAGTTCCTTGTAAGAATAGTGACTTAGAAAATAAAATAAGAATAGAAATCCCTCCTACGCAACTTGCCCCATCTTGGGCAACTAGGTATAAGTTCGGAATTAAACCTGATAGAGACGGATATAATACTATCTACTCAAACATATTCTTTAGAGATGACTCTCGGAATCTTGTGTATATCCTTTTACAAGGAGAGAATGCAAGGAAAGTTGAAGAGGGGGATAGGTTAATTGTCAAACGCGATACAGACGGCCCAACTCATGACTGTGATTATATCACGGTGCTTGAGAAAAAAGCTTTTGCAGCTGATGAGGTTCCTAATGTTAACGCGGTAGCAGGGACATATATGGTTATTGAGAGTACAGGTCTTTCTTTGGAGCAAGGCGAAAATTCAATTATTAAAGTTCCTGAATTAAATGCAAAAGCAGGGGATTTTTGGAATATAGGAGAAGATAGAAGACCATTTCTTTTTATTCCGTTCAACCTCCCCGTAGCGATAGATGCAGGGTGTACAGGAGAAGACTTTGATATTCCTGCAGGCTCTATAATAAAGCTTAAAATAGATTTCCGTAGAGAAGGGAAGGATAATAACTGTGAACAAAGAGAATACAACATAGACAGGGAGTATACCTCAACAGAGCAGTACGAGGATTTAGCTGCGTGGTTTATTGGAGATGGTATCTCACAAACTTTAATTAGTGAGGACTTCTATACAGGAGGAGACCCTATAGGAACAGCTTCTTTTGGCGGAGTCTTTAATGCTATTACTACAACTCCATGTCCTGAAGACCTTGAGTTTAATGACCAACGTGAGCAAGACTTACTTGACTTAGGCGTTCCTAGCGCAGCTATTGGAGAGTTTAGATTTTCTATATTAAACTATAGTGCAGCAGGAAATAGGACGTTTTTAGCAGTGTGCGGAACTCGTTGTTGCGGTTCTAGTAAAAAGAAAAAATCTTTTCTCACAGCTAAATTAGAAGTTGTTAGAGCGAATGAGCTTTTGGTATTTGAAACCATTCCTCAAGACTCTTCTCCTGACCTCTTCTATGAATCGTCAGCTTCATATACAATAGATACAGCTACAGGATATCATAATGGTAATGTCCAAAACCAAACGAGTTCTAACCCCGCTAAAATAAATACAGCATTTTTTAATTGCTATGCTTACGGAAATGGAATAGAAAGCTATAAAGTCAGAGACTCAGTAGAGGGTAAGTCTTTTTTATTAGGAAACCGTGCTACAACGACAGCAGGTCAAGACTACAAAGAGGTAAAGAGATATGCCGATATAACATATAGTGGGGTATATAACCAAGAGAGTAATGTCAATAAGCTAAATGAGTTTAACCTAGGCCTTCTAAACTTTAAACCTTTAGAGCAGTTTTTCGGGCCAATTCAAAAACTCTTTGCTCGTGAAACAGATGTACTTGTTTTGCAGGAAGATAAAATTTCTTATGTATTAGCGGGTAAGAACTTACTTTCCGATGCTGTTGGAGGGGGAGCAGTAACTTCTGTGCCTGAAGTTCTAGGCACTCAGATAGCTCGAATAGAAGAATATGGAATCTCAAAAAACCCTGAGAGCTTTACAAGCCATGGTGCAGATAAATATTTTACTGATGCCAAGCGTGGAGCAGTTCTTCAATTGCGAGGAACTGCAGGGCAGAACGAAGCTCTAATGGTTATCTCTGACCAAAACATGTCTACATGGTTTAGAGACCTTTTCCAAGTTTCTTTTGACTATCAAAAGCTTGGTGGATATGATGAATATGCTAATGAATATGTGCTTTCATCTAACGTTAGGGCTTTACCCGCCGAAGAGGTGGTAATACCGTGTGGCACAACTCAAACATATATAGTTTCAGGAGCGCCTATAGTATATACAGTTAATGTAGGTGATATATCCGAAGGGTTTGAGGTAGTAACAACTGTACTAGATGGTGCGCCTAGCGCTTCTGTCGTATATGACAACAGTACTTACCCTATTACTGTTCCCGGGACAACGACTATTCCTAAACCTAATACTAAACCTACAACTGCTGTTGTAACTCTCAGAGGTACAGGTACTATTCAGATTACAGTAGAGTGTCCTCAAGGGGAATTAATAAATATTATTCAGGTATGTATAACTAGCGCTAATGATGCTAATGCTTTAATACATAATGAATTTGGATTTGTTCAAGGAAGCTATACTTCTCCCACACAATCTACTGAAGTTCAATTTAGTACATCAGTAATAAATCCTATCATTTCTCAGTACGAGACATTTACAGGATATCAAGGGGAGGGTATTTTCCCAAGCGATAACTCAACGGTTACTATAGCCTCTAATAAAATAGCCGCGGATACATACGTCTATGAGGTTGATGACGACCTTCTATCCCTAAGAACAAACGCTAGCTATCCCAATACGGCAATAGGCATTAGTAACCTTCTTGCCGCCGCATCATCTGTAACTCCTGCAGGAGCTTCTCCATATGTATCGGGAACTTTTAATATGGGAACTACAGGAACTAACCTATATCTTATTTATGACTATAGAGACAAAAAATCTGTCACCAATCTATGTTTCGATGCGTCTCTTGCTTCTGTTGCGTGTTGCTGTACTGCAACAGGAACGTATTATCTAAACGGAAGTAACTTATCTAACTCTACAGGTATATATACAAATGCAACTCTAACCACAGCAGCAGCGCAGGGGTGGTATTCAGACGGCAGTACGGTTAGATTCCAAACTGTTAGCACAGGTCTCCCTTCTTTAGGGGTAAGCTCTACATGTGGTGATTGTCTTCCGGACTGTGACGTAGATGAAGTAGAAGCAGAGGATGCAGGGTTAGGATTATATACTGCTAACTTTGAGATGGGGGCTTCTTCAGGTGCTGTAGTTGTAAAGTATACTCCTTACTCAGTTTCTAATGGTATACGTGCTACGTATAATGGGATATATAATAAACTCACGTCCACAAATTATGGAAAGATACAGAGTTCTACGCCCGGAAACTTTACTATTTCCGGGACAAACTCATCTGAGTGTCCTGATATAGAAGGTACTGATTTCTACCTAAAGTATATAGCAAATAATACCTCTTATCAATTAGAGGGTGGGTCAGAGGAGATTACTATAGCAGCAAGCGATATATTTCCTAAAGCTACTGTACCGGGATTATGCATTATGGTTATCCCTAAGACAGTTGCAAAAACTGATACTTTAAAAATAGAAAATATTGTCCCTTGTGAAGGGGCTCAATGGTCGGTTGAAGTTGCTTGCGCTGCGTTTATTTCGCCGACTTTAACTTCTTCTTTAGAAGCTACAAGTCCTGATGCTTGTTTCTCAGGAACGACGAGGAATCATTATTTTGTTGCTGCGACAGGAGTTACAGGAGGAAACCCTGCTTTACACTCATATGTTTTTACAGACCAATTTGGGGCTACGCCTTCATTAAATGGATTTATAGCAGTTATGATAAGCGGTGTCTCTACGTGGTTTCAAATATCAGATGGTATAATTGTAGCATCAGGCACATGTTAATAGAATAAAAGATGGCAGTAACACTTACAGACTATACATTAACATACGACTCTGACCAAAGGATACAGGGTTGGCCGTCATTCTATTCCTACTATCCTGATTGGATGATAGGTATGAATAACTATTTCTATACTTTTTATAGGGGAGAGCTTTATCGTCACAACTCAAATACTACACGCAACGAGTTTTATGGCACTGTATATAATAGTACAGTAAGCACAGTATTTAACACGTCTCCGCTAGAGAATAAGCTGTATAAGACCATAGCTTTACAAGGAGCTGAAGCGTGGTCTGCTTTTATGCAATCAGATATACAAGAGTCACTTACTATCAATTCAACGTGGTTTGAAAAGAAAGAGCAGGTATGGCTTGCGTTTGTTAGAAACGAGAACAACACAACTGACTACGCTTTACGTTCAGTAAATGGTATAGGTAATAGCGTGTCTATAGACACGTCCTCTCCTGCAGCGGTAGAGGTAAACTTCCCTGTGTCTATGCAGGTCTCAGGTATTATAAATATAGGAGATATCTTATACTATGGATTAACACCTACTATGTGTGGAGAAGTAACGTCAGTCAACGTAAACCTTCAGGCAGGGGTCAATCAGCTTATAGTAGACACAACTTCAGGGTCTTTACCCCCTACAGGCACAGAGTTTTTCTTGTATGTTAAAAACCCTGTAGCTGAGTCACACGGAATTCTTGGACACTATGCTGTTACCACATTAACTCATGGTGGTAGGACACAGGCTGAACTGTTTGCAGTACAGTCGGATGTCATGAAAAGTTTTCCTTGATATTTTACTATCTTTG
>Ga0206123_10000827_pt1 | contig 30044 bp, 31 predicted proteins | sample Helgoland_Spring_2_FD_160086 | JGI IMG/M metagenome (GOLD analysis project Ga0206123, IMG submission 160086) | Pelagic subsurface seawater microbial communities from Kabeltonne, Helgoland, North Sea - Helgoland_Spring_Bloom_20160316_1 | ecosystem: Environmental > Aquatic > Marine > Epipelagic ...
TACTCGAGCATGTAGCCGTTGCCGCCGTGCAATTGCAGGCATTCGTCGATGACCCGCCCCATCAGATCGGAACACCAGTATTTGGCGGCCGCCGCGTCGTCGATGTCGAGTTGATCGTTGAGCACCAGTTCCAGGCAGCGGTCGACATAGACCCGGCCGATACCGAGTTCGGCCTTCATCTCGGCGAGCTTGAAACGCGAGTTCTGGAACGCCGCCACCGGCTTGCCGAATACCTTGCGGTTCTTTGTGTATTCCAGGGTATCCGCCAGCGCGGCCTCGGCCCCGGCGATGGAGGTGATGGCGATGATCATGCGTTCCCAGGCCAGTTCCTGCATCAGGGCGATAAAGCCGGCGCCTTCCTGGCCGAGCAGGTTTTTCCGGGGCACGCGCAAGTCTTCAAAGAACAATTCGCAGGTGTCCTGGGCCTTCAGGCCGATCTTCTTGAGCGGCTTGCCCTTGGAGAAACCGGGCGAGTCGGTTTCCACCAGCAGCAGAGAAATGTCCTTGGCCCCGGCACCCGTGGTTCCGGTCTTGGCGATCACGATCACCAGATCGCTGAGCACACCATTGGTGATGAAGGTCTTGGAACCGTTGAGCACGTAGTCATCGCCGTCCTCGACCGCGGTGGTCGAGATCGCTTGCAGGTCCGAACCGGTGCCCGGCTCGGTCATGGCGATTGCCGACACCAGTTCGCCGCTGGCCATGCGCGGCAGCCAATACTGCTTCTGGTCATCGTTGCCGAAATTATTGATGTAGTTGGCCACGATATCGGTATGCAACGGAAAGCCGATGCCCGAGGCACCGGCCCTGGACAGCTCTTCCATCATGACCACGCTGTAGAGCCGATCCGCACCTGCCCCGCCGTAGACCTCCGGCATGGTCACGCACAGAAAACCATGCTCGCCGGCCTTGTCCCATATCTCGCGGTCCACGCACTGCTGCTCTTCCCAGCGCTCGTGGTGCGGCACGATTTCGGCGTCGACAAACCGCCGGAAGGTATCGCGAAAGTCTTCGTGTTCACTGGCGAACAGGGTTCTGGGGATCAAGAAGCGCCTCCTAGCTTATCCGTAATTTACATACAATACGTACCGTATGTAAGATGAGCATGCGACTTTTGTCAAGCGCACGCAAACCTGAACTGGCGTCGAGTTAGAATAAGTGCGCGCCAAGGAGACGAAGACCGATGCCCGAAACCGCCACGACAAAAACGCCTGACAGTCGGACTGCACGCACCCAGGCACAGCGCTCGAACGAGATGCGCAAGCGTCTGCGGAACGCCACCCTGCGTTGTCTGATCGAGGACGGTTACGCCAAAACGACGGTCAGTTCGATCTGCAAGCGTGCCAGCGTCTCGCGCGGCGCCTATGTCCACCAATACGAATCAAAACAGGCGCTGATACAGGACGTGACCGAGAGCCTGCTGCGACAAAGCTATCGCCGGCTGAACCAGGTTTTGCTGGAAGTCGTCGACGAATCGGACCGGCTGCAGGGACTGATCGACAGTGTCTGGGAGGACATATTCGCCACACCGCTATACAGCGCTTACCTGGAGTTGTTGATCGCCAGCCAATACGACAAGGCGTTGGCCGAAATACTGCAGAATATTGCGCAACAGCAGCTACAGGTCCTCGGTCAGGCCGTGGAACACTATTTCGAGCCGATCCACGCGGACAGCCTCAATGGCAAGGATCTATTCATACTCGGGCACTGGCTGCATGGCGGCATGGCCAGCGACGCCCATCTGGTGAACAACCCCGGCTACTTGCGCCGACAGCTGCGCGTCTGGGGGCAATTGCTGGCGACTCAGATCCGCCCGCGTAACGGCGTCACCGAACCGCCGCCCAGAATTGCGTCATGAGCGTCTCTGCAACCACGACCAACTCGCGCCAATCCGATCACGGCCGGGCGACTCATGATCGATCGGCATAATCACGCCACGTTCGGGAGTGATTGTTCCGTACTGCAACACGCACTAGGATCGACGTTCGAGCCCCCTCTCAAGCCATCCACGCAACCCAACGATTTATGAGTATCACCGTCCCGCTGTCTTATCTACGTTATCAGGGCCCCAACATATACGGCATGTTCTCGGAGGGGCTGCGTTCCGCCCTGCCGCGACGCGGCAAGCAAAGCGTCGATACGCCGACCGAGCCCGTCCAGCGTCAGATCCCCGCGGTGCCGGAACGGCTTGTCGCCGCCTATGCGGAGTGGACCGGTGCACCGCCGGAGCGTTACGCCGACGTGCTGCCGCCGCATATGTTCAGTTACTGGGGCATGGCGATGATTGCCGGCCTGACCGGCCAGGCCCCGTATAATTTGTTGAGCGTGCTCAACCAAGGCTGCCGGATACAGAACCGCCAGCCACTGCCGATCGGCGAAACGATCGAGGCACTCGGGCATCTCGCGAGCATCGACAATGACGGCAGACGGATACGCATCGCCTCGCACCTGCATGCGCATACCCTGAGTGCACCACTGGGTCAGTCAATGGATATCATGACCGCAGTACCGCTCAAGAACGCAGCCGGCAAGAAGCCGCGCAAGAACCCCGAGGACGAACCCGCATTCGAGACCATCGGCACCTGGTCCGCAAGCGCACAGGATGGCGTCAATTTCGCCTTGCTCACGGGGGACTTCAATCCCATCCATGTACTGGGGCCGGTGGCTCGGCGCACGCGTTACAAGGGCTGCATCCTGCACGGTTTCGGTTTTCTCTCAAGAACATACGAGACTATTCTCAATGCCGGCATGAGCATTCGCGACTTCGATATTCGCTACGTCAAACCGTTGCCTCTACCGACCGACGAAATGCAGGTCCAGATCAGCCGCGAACCGGTGGAAGGCCGCACGCATGCGCTGCGACTGTGTTCGCCCGACGGCACCCTGCACCTCGTCGGCCACTTCAGCGACCGGATTTCAACATGAGCGCCCCCGTTCAAGACGCCTACGCCAAGATCGCCAAGAAACGCCTGCCGGTCGTCGTCGGCGGCGTACGCACGCCGTTTCTGGATTCCGGCGGCGCCTATGCCGATATACGCAACCACGAGCTGGCCGCCCTGCCACTGCGCGGCATACTCGAACAAAGCGGCGTGTCGGCGCAGGATATCGAACTGGTCACCATGGGCATGGTGGTTCAGGACGTGCAGACATCCAACGTTGCACGTGAAGCCATGCTGGCCGCCGGCTATCCAAGCCGCATTCCCGCCTACAGCGTATCCATGGCCGGGGTATCGCCCGCGGTGGGTACCATGAATATTGCCGACATGATCGCGCTGGGGCGCATCGATGTCGCGGTCGCCGGTGGCACCGAGAACTTCTCCGACCTGCCCATTCGCCTGCGCCGCAACGTGCGCAAGCGGGCGGTCAAGCTCACACTGGCCAAAACCGCAACCCAGCGCCTCGGGATTCTGGCCGGCCTGCGTCCGAGCGATCTCATTCCCGAAATACCGAGCGCACTGGACCTGACCACCAAAATGGACATGGGTACCGCCTGCGAGGCCATGGTGCGGCGTTTCGGTGTGACCCGCAACGAAGCCGATGCCTATGCCGCACGCAGTCACCAGTTGGCGGCTGACGCATGGGAAAGCGGCCACTATGACGGCGACGTGCTCGCCGTGAACGCACCCGACGGCCAGCACGTAACCCGCGACAACGCCATTCGCGGCGATACCACCGAGGCACGACTGGCACGGCTCAAACCCGCCTTCGACCGCGACAACGGCATCATCACCGCGGGCAATGCCACCGGCATGACCGACGGCGCGGCGGCAACGCTGCTGATGAGCATGGAAGCCGCAAAAGCGCGGAGCCTGACACCGCTGGCCATTGTGCGCGACTACCGCATGGTGGGTGTCCACGACATGCATACCGAAATGCTGCTTGGACCGGCACTGTCGATTCCCAGAGTGCTGGCACACAATGGGTTGAGCATGGACGATATCGGCGTATTCGAGCTGCATGAAGCGTTCGCCGCGCAGATACTGGTCAACCAGAAAGCGCTCTCCGACGATACCTTCGCCCGCAAAGAGCTTGATCTGGACGCCGCGCCCGGCCCGATTCCAATCGACCGGCTGAACTGCTGGGGCGGCTCGCTGGCGCTGGGCAATCCATTCGCCGGCACCGGCGGGCGTATCCTCAATACGGCGGCGCGCCGGCTTCAGGCCAGCGGCGAACGTTATGCCATCGTATCGACCTGCGCCGGCGGCGGCCTGGGTGCGGCCATGTTGCTGGAGAATCCACACGCCACCGGCTGATACACAGACGGCGTCTGCTTCACGGACGTCTCGCACCGTATGTACGGCAATGTCCAGCGCCGTGAAGTCCGCAGGATATGGCAAGGGCTGAATATATATAACTCGTGGCCAAAGTGGCACTATCCGCCTCAGTCGCGTACTTGCGGGTGACGCGCCGGCCCGCCTGGTTGTCGCAACCACCGATATCGGCATATATAGTAGGGTCGGTAGGCCGGTATCTCTCCAAACCCGTTGATATGCGCCAGACCGGCCCCACCACCCCCGTCGTTCCCTCCAGCCAGCCGGATCTCCGGCTACTGCGGCGGTTGGCGCTCGCACAGCAGATCGCGCTCATCCTGGTCACCATCGTCAGCCTGACAATACTCGGCGGATGGTGGACCAGCGCACTCCAGGCTCTGCTTCCATCCGGCTGGATGCTCATGAAGGCCAATACCGCACTGGCGCTGTTGCTGGGCGCCACGGGCCTGGCCCTGTCGCAGGCCGGGCGTGGCGCTGCGTCACATCGGGCCAGTACCGTGCTGGCAATCGTCATTCTCGCACTGGCAAGCATCGCGTTATACGAGCACCTGAGCGGTCGGGTAACCGGATTGAACACACTCGTGGCGCAGGATCCGACGGCCGCCCGCCCCGGCCTGATGTCGCTGCAAACGGCGACCTATCTGATCATGATGGGTTTATCGCTACTGTTTATCCGGTTGCGCAAACACCTCGGCGCGCCGGTGGTCGACGTACTGACTACAGGCCTGGTTCTGCTGGTGCTGGTCATGCTGGCCGGGTACTGTTTTGGCGCGAGTGACCTGTTCGGCCAATCCCAGCTCTTGCGCACCTCGCCGCACACGCTGTTCTGCATGGCGCTACTGGCTTTTGTCGTGATCGGGCGTCGTACGGAAAACGGTTACTTCTCGGTACTGGTGGGCGTTGGCATCGGCAGCCGCATCGCCCGAATAACACTTCCCGTGACCCTCGTGTTGCCCTTCGTGCTCGCGTTCGGCGGCGCCTATGCGCGCCTTGCAGGCTGGCTGCCCGGGCCGAATACCGAGGCGCTCACCGCATCGATAACAGCCTTCCTGTTCTTTTGCGTGGTGATCGTCATGGCCTGGCGCATCAACGATCTGGAGCGCGACCTGCGCGACATGTCGCTCACCGACGAACTTACCAACACGTACAACCTCCGCGGTTTTCAGATGCTGGGGGTCCAGGCCATGCGTGAAACACAGCGCGCCAACGCCGCCCTGACCGTCCTTTTCTTCGACCTGGACGGTCTCAAACGCACCAACGACCGTTTAGGTCACGAGGCCGGATCCGCATTTATCGCGGATATCGCCCGCGTGCTGCGCACCAACTTCCGGGGCGCGGATATCGTGGCACGCGTTGGCGGCGACGAGTTCGCGGTGGTCGCCCACAGCACGTCGGCGCAAACCGATACCGCCCTGACACGTGTCAACCAAGCCGTGACAACGCTCAATAACCAGCCCGGCCGCCTATATACAATCGCTTATAGCGTAGGCACAGCGAGCACCGCGCCGCCGAATCGGGAATCGTTCGACGCGCTGGTCGCTCGCGCCGACGGGCTCATGTACGAGAACAAACGCGCCAGAAAAGCGCAGTCCGCCGCCAAAACGCATTGAACGCAACGCAACCCGGCCAATGTCGCCGTATGATTTCATCATTCATTGTGACGTGACATCGTCCGATGTCATAGTCAGTAGCGTCTACCAGCGATAGAAGAACCAATAACAGGATCAGGAGACCGCATGAGCACTGCAACCGCAAACGACACACAACCCATCGTCCGACGCGCGAACCTCGATTTCGGCCTGGAAGAGGATATCCCCCGCCACTGGTTTGGCGGCGATGCCTTCAAGAGCCGATTCTTCGATGCCATGTCGCTGTTGTTTCCGGAAGGCGAGAAGTTCTTCATCGACTGCGTGCGAGACTACAAGGCCGAAGTGACCGACCCCGAGCTGATCCAGGAAGTAAAGGACTTCACCTTCCAGGAGGGCCAGCACAGCATGGTCCATATCCGTTACAACAACCACCTCGAACGCCAGGGCATCAACGTCCCCGCGATCATGGAACAGCAACGCAGGATGATCGGCTGGACCCGCAAGAAGTTTCCCCGCAAGAACACGCTGGCCGAAACCGCGGCCGCCGAACATATCACCGCGATGATGGCCGAATACATTCTCGGACACCCCGAGGACATGGGCGAGGCCGACCCGCGTATCCGCGCCATCTATTTCTGGCATGCGATCGAGGAGACCGAGCACAAGGCGGTCGCCTTCGACGTGTTGCAAAAGGTCGCCGGGGCCGGCTATTTCACCCGCATTTTCGGGCTGATCGCGGAAACGATCCTGTTCCCGTTTTTCATCTTCCAGATCATGCGCCACATGTTCCGCCGGGATGGCTTTAACCGGCGCGAACGACTCAAGCTCTGGAGCAAGGGTTTGTGGTGGCTATACGGCCCGCCGCATGGCTTGTTCGTGCGCATGCTGCCGACTTACCTGAGCTACTACAAACCCGGCTTCCATCCGTGGCAGAACAAGACATCGCGGGCATTCGACCACTGGCTGACGGAATACGAAAACCACGACCACGATCCGATAGCGGCGAGCAATCGCTTTATAGGCGCTATAGGGAAATAACCTCAAAAAGCGGAAGGCAGAAAAAGGCCGCAAATGAACGCAAATACACGCCAATAAGAGGAAGGTCAGAGGATGTGCCTATCGACGGCGTCGAACCAACCGTTCGGCGAATAAACAGACAGAAAACCGTCTGTATTCATCTGCCTCATCATTTGCGTGCATTTGCGGACAATCTTTCTTTCTTCGCCCGAAAGCCGTCAACCTCAGGACTTGAGTCGATACCCGGTTTTGAATATCCAGGCCACGACCGCCAGGCAGACGGCCAGAAACACGCCGATCATGGTCACACTCAGACCGACGCTCACATCGGCGATCCCGTAAAAGCTCCAGCGAAAGCCGCTGACCAGATACACCACCGGGTTGAACAGCGTGACCGTCTGCCATAGCGGCGGCAGCATGTTGATCGAATAGAAGGTGCCGCCGAGAAAGGTCAGCGGCGTGATGATCAACAGCGGTACCAGTTGCAGCTTCTCGAAATTGTCGGCCCAGATGCCGATGATGAAGCCGAGCAGGCTGAAGGTGATCGCCGTCAGCACCAGAAACAGCAGCATCCAGAACGGATGGGCGATCTCCAGCGGCACGAACAGCCAGGCCGTCGCCAGGATGATCAGCCCCAGAATCACCGACTTGCTGGCAGCCGCCCCCACATAACTGATCACGATCTCTACAAAGGAGATCGGTGCCGACAGCACTTCGTAGATCGTACCCGTGAACTTCGGGAAGTAGATTGCGAACGACGCGTTGGACACGCTCTGGGTCAGCAGCGACAACATGATCAGGCCGGGCACGATGAACGCGCCGTAACTCACCCCGTCCACTTCCGTGATGCGCGAGCCAATCGCCGACCCGAACACCACAAAATACAGCGACGTCGAGATCACCGGCGATACGATGCTCTGGAAAAGAGTGCGCCAAGTGCGCGCCATCTCGAATGCATAGATCGCCCGAATCGCATGAACATTCATACCGCGCTCTCCTGGCGCACGAGATCGACGAATATTTCTTCCAGCGAACTCTGGTGGGTATCGACATCGTGCAGGCGGATGCCGGCGGTTTCCAGATCGTGAAACAGGCTGCTGATGCCGTTGGCGTTCTCGTGGGTATTGTAGGTGTAGATCAAGGCGCTGCCATCCGCGGCGAGCTCCAACTCGTGGGCGGCGAGCGCTTCGGGCAGCCGGTCGATCGGTTCGCGCAGCTGCAGGGTCAGGCGTTTGACCCCGAGTTTCTGCATAAGCTCGGCCTTGTCCTCCACGAGCACGAGCTCGCCGTTGTTGATCACGCCGACGCGGTCGGCCATCTGCTCGGCTTCTTCCAGATAATGGGTGGTGAGGATGATGGTGACGCCGGTCTCGCGCAATGCGCGCACGACTTCCCACATGCTGCGTCGCAGCTCGACATCCACACCCGCGGTCGGTTCGTCCAGGAATAGAATCTGTGGTTCGTGCGACAGCGCCTTGGCGATCATCACCCGGCGTTTCATGCCGCCCGAGAGCGTCATGAGCATGTTGTCGCGTTTTTCCCAGAGCGCGAGATCCTTGAGCACCTTTTCGATATGCGCAGGATTCTTCGGCTTGCCAAACAGGCCACGCGAAAAACTCACCGTCGCCCACACGGTTTCAAAGGCGTCGGTGGTCAATTCCTGCGGCACCAGACCGATTTTTTCCCGTGCCGCACGATAATCAGCCACGATGTCGTGCCCGTCGGCGAACACCCGGCCCGCCGTCGGATTGACGATACCGCAGATGACGCTGATCAGCGTGGTCTTGCCGGCGCCATTGGGCCCGAGCAACGCGAAAATCTCGCCTTGCGGGATATCCAGGTCGATCCGCTTGAGCGCTTGAAAGCCGGAAGCGAAGGTCTTTTCGAGCGCGTCAATCGAGATGATGGGCTGCACGTACTATCCTTGTCTGGAGTGAAACCGACAGATCCGCCGCAGGATACGGCAATACGCACGCTGCAGGATGCGTGACGGCAACGCTGTTCATCACTTGCTCACAAATCCGACATCCGATCAGCCCCGCATCAAGGACACGTCGGCCGTGGCTCTCCAGTCACCAATCTTCGGTGCCGGGCTCGCCCTTGAAGGGGCCGACAATATCCCGGGTGACCCACCCGCCGTAAAAACCACCCGGCTGGGCGGCAGCCCGCTCGCCATCGACCCGGCAGTCGAGCGCGCCCGCATAGAACGCGATATACCCGGCAACCAGGGCAAACCGTTCGCCGGCATTCGGATAAGCCCACGCCGCACGTTCGGCAGTGCGCTCGCCATTCGTCACGTCCCAGTACTGCGCATGGCCTTTCCACTCGCAGAAACTGGTGGCCTCGGATGGAACAAGCAGTCTGGAGTCGACGGCGTCCGGCGGCAGATAGAACGTCGGCGCCCCGGCGGTTTCCAGCACACGATAGCCCGACCGACTATCGGCGATCGGTGACGACCCCAGATGCACGGTAATACGGCGGCGATCCGGCTCGATGGCAGGCGGCCGCGGGTAATCCCATATCGACTCCTGCCCCGGATCGGGCACGACGGCAAACGGCGGCCTCTGGTATCCGCGATAGTGCCATCGATCACGCCGAGACTGACCGGTGTCGTCACTTTCAGAGGACATGCCGTACTCCACTCCCGGAATGGTGGCCCGATACGGTCATCGGAGTTGACTGTCCTTGCTGCCACGGCGGTTGAAACCGGCGCCATTCGCCTGTTCCCGGTCCACTTCCGACTGGCACGACACGCACAGACGCACGCCCTTGATCGCGTCCCGTCGTGCCTGCGGAATCTCGTCGCCGCATTCTTCGCAATGCGTGAGACTGTCGCCCGCCTGCGCGAGCCGACGCCGGGCCAGTTCGACACCGTCCTTTACCGTGCTGTCGATCTGTTCCTGTACCGCGCCTTCCCTGGCCCAACCCGTCGCCATGATCCGCTCCGGTTCGTGTGCTCATATCAGAATATACGGACGACACAGCAGCCACGCCATGCGGTCCAATTGCGCGAGGCCCGTCAACTGGCAAGCAGCCGTTACGCGCCCCGCCGCATGGCCTCCAGGCGCTTGATGCGCTCATCCGTACTCGGGTGCGTGGAAAATAGCTTACCCATATTGACGCCGGCGAGCGGATTCACGATAAACAGATGCGCCGTCGAGGGATTACTCTCCGCACTCTGCATCGGCTGCGAGTGGTTGGCCTGCTCGAGCTTGCGCAATGCTTTGGCCAGGCCCATCGGGTTGCCGGCGATCTCGGCGCCGCCGGCATCGGCGCCGTATTCACGCGAACGCGACACCGCCATCTGGATGACCGTCGCGGCGATGGGCGCAAGAATCATCATGGCGAGGCTGCCGATCAGACCGCCACCATTGTTGTCGTTACCACGCATGCCGCCGAACAACATCGCGAACTGAGCCATGTTGGCGATCATGGCGATCGCTCCGGCAAATGTCGCGGCGATCGCGCCGATCAAGGTATCGCGGTGGCGCACATGGGCCAGTTCGTGGGCGAGTACGCCGCGGAGTTCGTCCCGATTCAACAGGCGTAGCAAGCCACTGGTGGCGGCCACCGCGGCGTGCTCCGGATTACGGCCGGTCGCGAACGCATTGGGCGTATCCGATTCCACGATGTAAACCGCCGGCATCGGCAGCTGTGCGCGTTGGGCCAGCTCGCGCACCGCACGATACAACTCCGGCGCATCCCGCTCGGTGGCTTCGCGCGCGCCGTGCATCTTCAACACCATGCGGTCGGAATACCAGTAGCTGCCGAAGTTCATCACCGCGGCAAAACCGAGTGCGATCACCATGCCGGCACTACCGCCAATCGCATTGCCGACCAGTACCAGCAGAACCGTCAAACCAGCCAGCAGCGCCGTTGTCCGTACCATGTTCATGCAAACCACCCTCCGTGGGTCAGTTGTTCATTCCATGGTATGAATGGCGGCAATTCGGCGGGACTCAAGCACCAGCCGTGCAAATATTCGCCCCGGAAAGAGCGCGTTCAGAATCAGGGCGCTATTTCTGCTTGGATGCCCAGATCGCCAGCTTGTGCTGGATTGCTTTTTGCGACACCTGTTCTTCCGGCAACGGCTGGATCACGCCGTCGTGTACGAAAAGCCGGTAGATGTATTCCAACTTGTCCTTGGCCGAATCGGTCGGCTCGAACTCGACGACACCGCGCTTTTCGCCGTAGGCCATACCCAGATCGATCGCCTTGCGGACCAGTTCCTTTTCGTTCTTGAGTTTTTTCATCCTTGCCCTGCGCCTGGCGGTGTCCGAGTCGGGCCTTCATCCTCAGCCACATGGCGGCGTTTTACAACGGGGCAAGCGGGCGTGAAATCGCGCAAGCCAACTCGGCTGCCCTCGGGGCAACGCACTGGCGGATCAGCGTTGCGCGGCTTCCAGTAGCGTAATCACGATTTCGCGTGTGTGCGGCGCGCTGCGGTGCTCGTAGAGATACAGGCCCTGCCAGGTGCCCAGATTGAGGGCCCCGTCAGTAATCGGCACGGTAAGGTCCATGCCCGTCAGGATGCTGCGGATATGCCCCGGCATATCGTCCGGGCCTTCCATGTCATGCACGTACATCGGGTCGCCATCGATGACCGCTTTCTCCATCCAGCGCTCGACATCATCCCGCACCGATGGATCGGCGTTTTCGCAGATCATCAACGACGCCGACGTATGGCGGATATAAACATGGCAGAGGCCGGTGGTCACGCCGGAATCACCGACGACCTGATTCACGTCGTCGGTGATATCGCGGGTCGAACGCCCGGGGGTTTCAAACGATAGTGTCTTTTGCATGTCAGGACACTGGTGTCATTGTCGGCAATTACAACCCGCGCTCGTATCCAATTTTACTGTCAGAGCGCGTCGAGCTTCGCGACCAGGCGCTGATTGACTTCCCTGGGGTTGGCCTTGCCTTTGGAGGCTTTCATGACCTGGCCGACGAGAAAGCCCACGACCTTGGTCTTTCCGTCCTTGTACTGCTGTACCTGGTCGGGGTTGTCCGTGATGACCTGATCGACGAACGCCTCGATTTCGCCGCTATCGGTAATCTGCCGGAGTCCGCGTGCATCGATCACCGCATCCGCGCTTGCGCCCTCGCCGGCGACCAGAGCTTCGAACACGTCCTTGCCGATCTTGCCGGATATCGTGTTGTCGTTGATCCGGGCGATCAGGCCGCCCAGCTGATCGGCGGTTACCGGTGCCCCGGTGATGGCAAGACCATCGCGGTTGAGCGCGCCGGACAGCTCACCCATGATCCAGTTCGCGGCCGGCTTGCCGTTGGCCCTGGCGTCGCCGCCGACCGCGGCCACCGTGGCCTCGAAATAATCGGCCAGCTCGCGCGATGCGGTCAGCGCCGCGGCGTCATCATCAGACAGGGCGTATTGCTGGCCGAAGCGCGCACGCTTGGCGTCCGGCAGTTCCGGCAAGTCGGCACGGGCCGCATCGACGAAATCCGTGTCGATGGCCACGGGCAGCAGATCCGGGTCCGGGAAATACCGGTAGTCGTGGGCCTCTTCCTTGCTGCGCATGCTGCGCGTCTCGCCGGCGTCGGGGTCGAACAGGCGGGTTTCCTGAACGATCGAACCGCCGGATTCGAGCACGTCGATCTGGCGTTCGATCTCGAAATCGATCGCCTGCTCCAGAAACCGGAACGAGTTGACGTTCTTGGTCTCGGTTCGGGTGCCGAATTCATGCGTGCCGGCCGGCCGTACCGACACATTCGCATCCACCCGGAACGAGCCTTCCTGCATATTGCCGTCGCAGATGCCCAGATACTGTACCAACGCGTGTAGCTTGCGGGCGTAGGCTACCGCCTCGGCGGCGCTGGCCATCTCCGGCTCGGATACACATTCGACCAGCGGCGTACCGGCCCGGTTGAGGTCAATACCGGTATGGCGGTCGAACATCTCGTGCAGCGACTTGCCGGCATCTTCCTCCAGATGCGCCCGGGTAATGCCCACGCGCTTTTCTCTCCCATCCGCCAACGTGATATCGAGATGCCCCGCCGATACGATCGGCAGTTCGAACTGGCTGATCTGGTAACCCTTCGGAAGGTCCGGATAAAAGTAATGCTTGCGCGCGAACACCGAATACGGCGCAATCTGGGCATCGATCGCCAAGCCGAACATCGTTGCCATGCGGATCACGCCGGCATTGATCACCGGCAATACGCCGGGCAAGGCGATATCGACCGCGCTGGCCTGGGTATTCGGCTCGGCGCCGTAGGCGGTCGGCGCGGAAGAAAAGATCTTGCTGCGTGTAGCGAGCTGGATATGCACTTCCAGCCCGATCACGGTTTCCCAACCGAGCGACATCATTCAAACCCCGGCGGACGATAGGTATGCCAATCGGTGGCCTGCTGAAAAGCGTGGCCGGCATTCAACAGACGCGCCTCCTCAAACCAGGGCGCGAGCAGTTGCAGCCCCACCGGCAGGCCGTCGACGAAACCCGCCGGCACCGACATGCCGGGGATGCCGGCGAGATTGGCCGGAATGGTATAGATATCGTTGAGATACATCGCGACGGGATCATCCAGTTTCTCGCCCAGCTTGAAGGCCGGCGCCTGGGTCACCGGCGCTGCGATCAGATCGACCTGATCGAACGCCTCGGAGAAATCCCGCGCGATCAGGCGGCGTGTTTTCTGGGCCTTGAGGTAGTAGGCGTCGTAATAGCCGGCCGAAAGCACGTAGGCCCCGATCATGATACGGCGCTGCACCTCGCGGCCAAACCCTTCGGCACGCGAGCGCGTGTACAGATCGTCCAGGTCCACCGGGTCCGCGCAACGGTGGCCGTAGCGCACGCCATCATAACGGGCCAGATTCGACGACGCCTCGGCCGGCGCGAGCACATAATAGGTGGATACGGCCAGCTCGGTGTGGGGCAGCCCGATCTCGACGATCTCGGCCCCGAGCCCTTCCAGCTCGGCAATGGCGGCATCCACAACGGCACGGCTGGCAGGATCCAGCCCCTGCGCGAAATACTCCTGCGGCAGGCCGATCCTGAGGCCGGCTATATCCCCCGACAGAGCCGCGGAATAATCCGGTACATCGCGCTCCACGCTGGTCGAGTCGCGCGGGTCGAAACCGGCCATCGACTGCAGCACGTGGGCGCAGTCCTCGGCCGAACGGGCGAAACAGCCGCCCTGATCCAGGCTGGAAGCGAACGCGATCATGCCGTAGCGGGAAACCCGCCCATAGGTCGGCTTGATTCCGGTCACACCACACAGCGCCGCGGGCTGGCGGATCGAGCCGCCGGTATCGGTACCGGTGGCCGCCGGCGCCAGGCCCGCCGCCACCGCGGCCGCCGAACCGCCCGACGAGCCGCCCGGCACGTGGGACGTGTTCCACGGATTGGCCACGGGGCCATGAAAACTCGTCTCGTTGGACGAGCCCATGGCGAATTCGTCCATGTTGGTCTTGCCCAGGGTGATCGCGCCGGCGCTGTTCAGCCCTGCTACCGCCGTGGCGTCATAGGGCGCCACGAAGTTGTCGAGCATGCGCGAGCCGCAACCGGTGCGTACGCCACGGGTACAGAAGATGTCCTTGTGCAGGATCGGCAATCCCGCCAGTTTACCGGTCGCGTTTTCCACGTCACCCGCATCGGTGGCGCGGGCACGCTCGCGCGCGCTGTCGCCGCATATGCTGACCAGGCTGTTCAGGTCGCCGTCCAGACACTGTATGCGCGCCAGAAAATGGTCGGCCAGGTCGGCCGCACTCAACTCGCCCGCGGCCCGCGCTGCCATCAAATCGCTGATGCTGCGTTCCTGCATCACTCGATCACCTTGGGGACACGATAGACCCCGGCGTCGGTATCCGGCGCGAGCGCCTGGAAATCGTCGCGCTGCGTCACCTCGGCCGGCGTATCGGCGCGCAGTCGTGCGCTCAGACCCAGCGGATGCGCCATGGGTTCGACCGCGTCTGTATCGGCCTTTTCCAGCGTCGAGAATACGTCGATAATATTCGACAAGTCGCTGGCATATTCGGCGATCTGGCCGTCATCCAGGCCCAATCGCGCCAGTCGCGCCACATTGCGCACTTGCTCGGCAGTCAGACTCAAGAGCGTGGCCTCTTGTTGTGTTTCGGTTGAATACGAGCACCCGAGAGGCGCTCCGGGCGGCCGAATTTAGCATATCTACCGGACCGCTCGCGCCCGACATTGCCGTAGCGCACGCCCATTGCTAGCATTGCGCCACTTTATAACGACGTGGCCGACTGTCACGTTTGTATCGCGCGCGTCCTCACACGCGCTCTTAATACTTGCGCTCGGGTGCACCTCAATGCTGGATAATTTTCGCGGCCTGTTTGTCAACGATCTGTCGATCGATCTGGGCACGGCCAATACACTGGTTTATGCCCGTGACCACGGCATCGTGCTGGACGAGCCCTCGATCGTGGCGGTTCGCACGGACGCTCGTGGCGGCAAGCGGATCGAGGCCGTAGGCCAGGATGCCAAACGCATGCTCGGCCGCACTCCCAGCCATATCAGCACCATCCGCCCGCTCAAGGACGGCGTGATCGCGGATTTCACCGTGACCGAGAAAATGCTTCAGCACTTCATCCGCAAGGTGCACAAAAAGCGGTTTCTGCGGCCGATGACCCGAGTGCTGGTCTGTGTGCCCTACGGGTCCACCCAGGTCGAGCGCCGCGCGATCCGCGAATCGGCCTCCAACGCTGGTGCGCGTCGCGTGTACCTGATCGAGGAGCCGGTCGCAGCGGCCATCGGCGCCGGCATTCCCATCGGCGAGGCCCGCGGCTCCATGGTGCTGGATATCGGCGGCGGCACCTCGGAAGTCGCGGTAATCTCGCTCAACGGCATCGTTTACGCGGAATCCGTGCGCACCGGCGGCGACAAGTTCGACGAGGCGATCGTCAATTATGTCCGCCGGCAATACAACATGCTCATCGGCGAGGCAACGGCCGAATCGATCAAACACCAGATCGGTACCGCGTTCCCGGGCCACGAGATCAAGGAAATCGAGGTCGTGGGCCGGCATCTGTCGGCGGGCGTGCCGCGCAGCTTCACGCTCAACTCCAATGAAGTGCTCGACGCCCTGCAGGAGCCATTGTCCAACATCACCAGCGCGGTCAAGCTGGCACTGGAATCTACCCCGCCGGAACTGGGCTCGGACGTGGCCGAACGCGGCATCGTGCTCACCGGCGGCGGCGCCCTGTTGGCCGACCTCGACAAACTGATCAGCGAGGAAACCGGCTTGCCGGTAATCGTGGCCGATGACCCGTTGACCTGCGTGGCACGCGGCGGCGGCATACTGCTGGAAATGATCGATCGCAAGTCCGGGCAGCTGTTCACGCTGGAATAATCCGCACCGCGGTTGCGCCCGTTACCACGGGGGCCTACTGTGACCCGTTAATACCTGTTCCTACGGTTTCCTGAGTGCGCGGATTCGACGACGACGATAAACCGCTGTTACTGGGGCGTCGCGTATCGCCCGGCATCAAGATCGTGGTCGTCATCGCGGTTTCGATCGCCCTGATGATGCTTGATAACGCACACGACAGCCTGTCGCCGATTCGCGGCACCCTCGCGGTGGCGTTACAACCGGTTCAGATCGCCGCCGAAATGCCGGGTGATGTTGTCGATTACCTGGGGCAATATTTCGACCGCGGCGAACTCATCTCGGATAACGACGCACTGTCGCAGCAGGTGATGCTGCTCAAGGCGCGGTTGCAGAAACTCGCCGCCCTCGAAGCCGAGAACGAGCGTATCCGCGCGTTGCTGGCATCGGCCAAAGCGCTCGATCAGAATGTGTTGATCGCCCGTATTCTGTCGGTCACGCCGGACCCGTACCAGCATTACATCAAGCTCAACAAGGGCTCGGCAGATGGTGTATTCGTCGGCCAGGCGCTGATCGACGCCAACGGCATCATGGGCCAGGTCACGGATGTCACACCACTGGACGCGCGCGCCATCCTGATCACCGACTCCAACCACGGCATTCCGGTGGAGATCAACCGGACCGGGTTGCAGACCATCGCCCAGGGCACCGGAAAGAGCGACGCGTTGCGGCTGCCCTTTCTGGCGAATAACGCGGATATCGAGGCCGATGACCTGCTGGTTTCGTCCGGGCTGGGCGAGCGCTATCCGGCCGGATATCCGGTGGCACGTGTGGCGCATGTGGCCCATCAACCCGGCGAGGAATTCCTGGATGTGGTGGCCGAACCCACCGCCCATCTGAACCAGGGCCGCGAGGTGTTGCTGGTCTGGACCAGCGATAGCGCCAGCGAGCCGCCACCTCAGGACGGCCTGACCACCGACGGCGCAAAACCATCATCGATGGAGGCGGACGCCGCCGGCGCGCAATGATCATTCACAATCATGTGAGCGGATTGCTGATCGGAAGCACGCTGGCGGTCGGCCTGATGTTGAGCCTCCTTCCCCTGGCCCATCCATGGGCCATGCTGCGCCCGGAGTTCTATCCGGCAACGGTGCTGTTCTGGGTGCTCATGCAGCCGCTGCGCGTCGGCGTAGGCGTGGCCTGGTGTAGCGGCATCGTCATCGATGTGCTGTACAGCACACCGTTCGCCGAACACGGGCTGGCGCTCGCGGTCGCGGCTTATGTAGTGATCAAGCTACGCGAACTGCTGTGGACATTTCCGGTCTGGCAACAGGCGTTGCTGCTCACGCCGGTATTCATAGCCTACGAGTTCGTCCTGTTCTGGATCGACGGCGTGGCGGGGGTCGATGTCAATCAATGGGGCCGCTGGCTGCCGATTGCGACCACGGTCCTCATCTGGCCATTATTGGCATCCATACTGGAACGGATCGGGGAATTGGAGGTCGGATAATACAAGAACTTGAGGTTTTGCCCACAAGTTACTGATCTGACCGAAGAACTCGCCTTGAAATATCGGTTTCGCACATAGCGCCAGCGGGTAAAGGAGCAATCGCGGGAATGGCCGCAGACGACGCGATCAAAAACCATGCGGCCGAACGACGCCTGTTCCTGCTGCGAACGATTGCCGCCACGTCGGTTCTGGGCGTGCTCGTCGTGGTTCTTCTCGGCCGTGTCGTATACCTGCAGATCTTCAAGCACGGCTATTACGAGACCCGCTCCCAGGACAACCGAATGCGGGTTCAGGTCACGCCGCCGGTACGCGGACTGATCTACGACCGCAACGGCGTGGTGCTGGCCGACAACGTGCCAGCCTATCGGCTGGAGATTCTGCCGGAGCAGGTGGACGATCTCGACGCCACGCTCGACCAATTGGCCGAAGTCGTCACCATCCGGCCGGCCGACCGGGAGCGGTTCTATGACCGCGCCGCAAAAACGCCCCGATTCAGGGGTGTGCCCGTGCGTCTCAACCTGAGCCAACGGGAGGTCGCGCGCTTCGAGGTCAATCGACGCGAGTTTCCCGGCGTCGAGATCCGCGCCGGCCTGACCCGCGATTACCCCCTGGGCGAGGTTGCCGCCCATCTGGTTGGTTACGTTGGGGGCATTACTACACGCGATCTGGCTCAGGTCGACGAAAAACGCTATCGCGGCTCCAACCACATCGGCAAGAGCGGTGTGGAGCACAGCTACGAATCACGCCTGCACGGCGAACCCGGCTCGCGCGTCATCGAGACCAACGCCAGCGGCCGCTCCCTGCGCGAACTGGAGATGCATCCCCCCACCGCCGGCCAGGCCCTGTACCTAACAATCGACGCCCGTATCCAGAAAGCAGCCTTCAAGGCACTCGGCGACAACGACGGCTCGGTCGTGGCGATCAATCCTCGTACCGGGGGGCTGCTGGCATCAGTCAGCAAGCCCAGCTACGACCCCGATCTGTTCGTCGATGGCATCAGCCACGACAACTACAATCGCTTGATATCGAACCCGCACAAGCCTCTGTTCAATCGCTCGCTGCAAGGCCGCTATCCACCCGGCTCAACCATAAAACCGGTGATGGCGCTGGCGGGACTGGAAACCCACTCGATCGATCCGCAGAAGAAAGTCTGGTGCCCCGGCTATATCACGCTACCCGGCAGCGATCATCGCTATCGCGACTGGAAACGTTCCGGCCACGGCTGGCTGAACATGCGTCAGGCCATCTACCGTTCCAGCGACGTGTACTTCTATAAACTCGGGCTCAAGCTGGGTATCGACACGATTCATCGTTACGGCAACATGTTTGGCCTGGGCCGGAAAACCGGCATCGATCTGCCTCGCGAAAACAGCGGCCTGTTGCCCTCGCGGGCGTGGAAACATGGCAGCCGCAATCTGCCATGGTATCCCGGAGAGACGCTCAACACCGTTATCGGCCAAGGGTTCATGTCCACCACACCGCTGCAGCTTGCCCACATGACAAGCCAGATCGCCGAGCGGGGTGAAGGTTTCAAACCCCATGTTCTCCATGCCTGGAAAGATCCGAAAAATCAGAGCGTCCAACCCGTCCGACCGACGCCGCTCGAGCCGATCGAACTTACCGACCAGCGCCACTGGCAGCTCATTATCGGCGGTATGGAGGATGTCATTGCCGCCCCGCGTGGCACCGCGCACCGATATGTCGGGTTGAACCTCGACTACAGCATGGCCGGTAAATCCGGCACGTCGCAGGTCGCCGGGCTGGCGCAGGATCAGGCGGCCCCTGATATCGAGGATGTGGAACATCAATACCGCGATCACGCGTTGTTCATCGCCTTCGCCCCCATCGAAAATCCGCGTATCGCGGTCGCGGTTCTGGTGGAACATGGCGGCGGCGGCAGTAGCGTCGCCGGCCCGATCGCCCGGAAGGTGACCGACGCCTACATGAATCTCGAACCGCGCCTGCAGGCCTCAAACACCACCACCCGCCCATGAACGCACCCACATCACTCTCCGAATGGCTGCTGTACTGGCGCATCGATCTGCAGCTGCTGATCGCGCTGTGCTGCTGCGCGGCGTTGGGATTGTTCGTGCTCTACAGCGCTTCCGGACAATCCGAGGCTCTGGTGACCAACCAGGCGATCCGCCTGGGGCTGGGCCTGCTCGGCATGCTGGTAATCGCACAGATCCCGCCGGAATGGTTCCGCGTCGCCGCACCCTGGGTGTTCGCGGCTGGCATCGTGCTGCTGGGACTGGTCGTCCTGCTAGGCGATGCCGCCATGGGCGCGCAGCGCTGGCTGGATCTCGGCGTGGTGCGCTTTCAACCATCCGAGATCATGAAACTCGCGGTGCCGCTGACCGTGGCCGCCTACTTCCGGGATCGGGCGTTGCCGCCGCGTTGGCGGGATCTGGGCATCACCACACTCCTGGTCGCGGTACCCGTGATACTGATCGCAGATCAGCCGGACCTGGGCACTGCGCTGCTGATTGCGGCCGGCGGCTTCTTTGCGCTTTATTTCGCCGGCCTGTGCTGGCGGGTGATCCTGATGCTGGGACTCATGGCCGCGGCTGCCGCGCCCCTGCTGTGGTTCAACATGCACGACTACCAGCAGGAACGCGTGCTGACCTTTCTTAATCCGGCGCGCGATCCAACCGGCGCCGGGTATCATATTACCCAGTCCAAGATCGCCATCGGCTCCGGCGGGTTGTTCGGCAAAGGCTGGCTCAATGGCAGCCAGGCCCATCTGAACTTTCTGCCGGAGTCGGATACCGACTTCGTATTCTCGGTCTATGCCGAGGAGACCGGCCTGTTCGGGGTCATAAGCCTGCTGGCGCTCTATTGTTTCGTGGTCGCTCGCGGTCTGTTCATCGCCATGAAGAGCCAGGATACGTTTCAGCGTCTGGCCGCCGGCAGCCTGAGTCTGACGTTCTTCCTGTACGTGTTCGTCAATATCGGCATGGTGGTCGGCCTGTTGCCGGTAGTGGGCGTACCGCTACCGCTGATCAGCTACGGTGGCACATCCATGGTTATCCTATTGACCTCGTTCGGGATTCTCATGTCCATCCACACCCACAGAAAGTTGCTCGCCACATGACACGACTGTTGTTGTTCTGCGTTCTGGTACTCGCCAGCCTCTCGGCGCCGGCATTCGCCTCGACCGGAAACTACGCCGAGCGCGACGCGGGCAAGGCGCTCCTGGAGCGCCTGAAAGACGTCGACGGCGTCGATATAGACGCTGCCCGCGATCTGCTCGAGGACGCCCGCTACCAGCCGAAGATCGTCGCGACCATGCGCAAGCCTGCGGAACGCACGCTCACATGGGCCGACTACCGCCCGATTTTCCTGCAACCCAAGCGGGCGCGACTGGGCGCGGACTATATTGCAACCCATCAGGCCATCTTCGATCGGGTTGCGGCGGATACCGGCGTGCCGGCGCATATCATTGCCGCCATCATCGGGGTGGAAACCAAATACGGCGGATTCATCGGCCGTGATCGCGTGCTCGATGCACTGGCCACGCTCGCATTCGATTACCCGGAACGCTCGGCCTATTTCACCCGCGAGCTGGAGAACTTCATCCAGCTGTGCGTCGAGGAGGATCTGGCCTGCGATTCCGAAGTCGGCTCCTATGCCGGTGCCATGGGGCTGCCCCAGTTCATGCCGTCGAGCTACCGTGCCTATGCCGTGGACGGCAACGACAACGGCAAGCGGGATCTGTGGGAGGAGCCCGCCGACGTCATCGCTTCCGTGGCCAACTATCTCGCCGAACACGACTGGAAACGCAACGCACCGGTCGCACTACCGGCCTGGATCCAGACCGGTGACAATCAACTCGAGTCGATCGAACGCAGCCGACGGGAACCCGCCTATCGCTGGGATGCACTACGCCGCCTCGGGGTTCGGATCGACCAGTCCCTGGATGACGACAAGCGCGTCGGTCTGCTCGAATTCGATGGCGCCGACGGCAAGGAATACTGGGTGGGCCTGAACAATTTCTTCGTGATCACCACCTATAACCATAGCCCCCTTTACGCCATGGCGGTTTATCAGCTGGCGCAAGAGATCGCCGCCCTGCGCCAGGACGAGAACCCGTCGTGAGCGACATGGCCCGATTGTTACCCGCCGCCTGTCTGGCATTGCTGCTGGCCGCCTGCGCCAGCGGCCCACCCCCCGCTTCGGGCGATAGTAGCGATGGCAGCCGCAGCGGTGACAGCGGCGGTGGCTATTACCAGAACGACGGCCCGCCGGACGACGAAAATATCGATCTCGGCTCGATTCCGGACGCGGTACCCAAGGACGAACCCCCGTCCCGATACGGCAACCCGGACAGTTACAGCGCGCTGGGCCAAACGTATTACGTCATGCCGAGTGCGGCCGGCTTCACCCAGACCGGATTGGCCAGTTGGTACGGCCGCCAGTTCCACGGCCGGCGTACCTCCAGCGGCGAACCCTACAACATGTACAAGATGACAGCTGCCCACAAGCGGCTCCCGGTTCCCAGTTATGTCCGCGTCACCAACCGCGATAACAACAAGCAGGTAATCGTACGCGTGAACGACCGCGGACCCTTCCACGACGGCCGCATCATCGATCTATCGTATGTGGCCGCGCGACGTCTGGGTATCGTGGCCCACGGCAGCGCGCCGGTGCGCATCGAAACGGTGACCCCGGCATCGCTGCGGGCCGAACGCGAATCACAAGATTCGACACCGGCCTCCCGTAACCGCCAGGTCCGACGCCCGGTTGCGCCGACAAAGCCAGACCCACAACCATCCCGAGCTTCGGCATCGCGCGGCACATCGTCCGCACCCCCGAGCCGCGCGCGCGCCATACCCGTTGCCGGCAGTCGCGACACCGCGGCGAAAACCGGGGACCTTTTTCTCCAGTCCGGCGCCTTCAGTGAATCACCCAACGCGGACGCCTTGCGCGCGCGCTTGCACAACGCCGGCTTCACCCGCGTGGTCATTGCCGAACCATCCAGCGCAACGCCGTTCTACCGCGTGCGCGTCGGCCCGTACCGTAGCGCGGGCGCACGTCGCCAGGCCCACCAGAAACTCACCAACCACGGCTTCGCCGCCCGTAACGTCAGACGTTAGCCCGCACGCGCGCAAGACGATAAACTGCCGCGCACCGGGACTGTTTTTTTAACCCTGCAAAGAGCCCAAGTCGATGAATCATGCCGTTCGTTTGCTCTATCTCGTCTTCTTTCTCGTCATCAGCATGGCCGCTGTCGCCAAGCCGTTGCCCACGCCAGAGGCGCCATCCCTGGACGCACGCAGCTATATCCTGATCGGCTACGCCTCGGGGCAAACACTGGCGGCCAAAAACCCCGACAAGCAGGTGGAGCCGGCCAGCATCACCAAGCTGATGACTACTTATATCGTGTTCGACGAGATCAAGCAGGGTCATCTGTCGCCGGACGAAAAAGTCACGATCAGCAAGAAAGCCTGGCAGATGGGCGGCTCCAAGATGTTCATCGAAGTCGGCAGCCAGGTCAGCGTCGACAAGCTGCTGCACGGCATGGTCACGGCATCCGGCAATGACGCCACCGTGGCGCTCGCCGAACATGTCGCGGGCACCGAATCCACATTCACTGATTACATGAACCAGTACGCCCGCGAACTGGGCATGACCAACAGCCATTTCATGGATGCCAGCGGCTGGCCCCATGACAACCACCTGATGAGCGCGCGCGATATCGCGACGCTGATGGGCGCACTGATCCGCGATTTCCCGGATTTATACGACAAGTATTTCCACGAGCAGAAATTCACCTATAACGGCATCGAACAGTACAACCGCAATTCACTGCTCTGGTCGGACGACAGCGTGGATGGCGGCAAGACAGGTCACACCGAGTCGGCCGGGTACTGCCTTACGGCGTCGGCCAAGCGCGACGACATGCGGGTGATTTCGGTTGTGACCGGCACCGATTCGAACAGCGCGCGCAAGTCGCAGAGCGCCGCGCTACTCAACTACGCCTTCCGGTTTTTCGAGACCGGCAAGCTGTTCGACAGCGGCAAGCAGATATCCGAGCTTCGGGTCTGGAAAGGCGACCAGACCACCCTGCCCGTCGTTGCGGACGGCGCGGTGAATATCACCTATCCGCGCGGCCAGCGTGACGCCCTGACCACAAGCGCGGAATTGCCCTCGCATCTGAGTGCGCCGGTCAAGAAAGGCGATCGGCTGGGTACGCTCAACGTCAAATACAACGGCGAATTGCTCGAAGGTGTGCCGTTGTATGCCGGCAAGTCGATCAACGAGGGCGGCATTTTCCGTCAGCTGAGCGACGAGTTCTGGATGTTGTTCGAATGATCGCGTTCGCCGTCTCCGCTACGACCCTGAGCATCCCGACGCCGGATCGACACCAAACCTGTATTGCCGACTAGGGCCGTCCTGATGTCCACTGCCTACGTCAACGGTCGTTTTCTGCCACTGGAAGACGCAACGGTCTCCGTGCTGGATCGCGGTCTGCTGTTCGCGGACAGCGTCTACGAGGTGATCCCCGTCTATGCCGGGCGTGCGTTCTGTCTGGCGCGCCACCTGGAGCGCCTGCAGCACAGTCTCGATGGCTTGCGGATACCCAATCCCCACGACGCTGCAACCTGGACAGACCGTATCAACGCCCTGATCGAGGCCAACGGCAGCGGCGATCTGTCGGTGTACCTGCAGGTCACGCGCGGCGCGCCGCCCCGCCGTGATCACCGCCTCCCCGCGGATCCCGAACCCACCGTGATCGCCTTCTGCCAATCGCGCAGCGCCCCGGATGCCTCGATCGCCAGCCACGGCATCGACGCGGTCATCCAGGACGATACCCGCTGGCGCTACTGCGCGATCAAGTCCACGTCATTGTTGGCCAACGTGCTGGCCGCCGACGCGGCGCGCAACGCCGGCGCGTCCGAAGCCATTCTGGTACGCGATGGCACGGTGCTCGAAGGCACGTCCTCGAACGTGTTCGCGGTCATCGACGGCCGCTTGGTAACACCGGCACTGCGCGACGCCATCCTGCCGGGGATCACCCGCAAACTCATTCTGGAACTGGCCGCGCGGCACGCACTCGACCACGACGAAGTCCAGACGCTGACGCCGGATGCGCTGCGTGCGGCCGACGAGGTCTGGATCACCTCGTCCACCCGCGAAATGTATCCGGTCACACGGCTCGACGGCGCGCCGGTCGGCGACGGCAGGCCGGGACCGGTCTGGACACGCGTGCAACGCTGGCTGCAGGCTGCAACCCATGACTGAAGAACGTGAAACCCTGCTCGAATTCCCCTGCCGCTTTCCGATCAAGGCTTTCGGGAAAAAAGACACGGCGTTCGAGGATACGGTATACGCCCTGCTCAAACCGCATGTGCCGGATCTCACGACCGAGGATCTGTCCCGGCGCGAAAGCAGCGGCGGCAAGTACGTCGCCGTCACCGCCCAGATCATCGCCCGCAGCCAGGCCCAGCTCGACGCCATCTATAACGATCTGACCGACAGCGACGCGATACTGATGGCACTCTGAGCATGGCAGACCCCAGGATCGACGTCCGACGTTTCGGCTGGCAGCCGGAGCCTTATCGCCCCATCTGGCAGGCGATGAAGGATTTCACCGCCAACCGCGACGGCAGCACGCCGGATACGCTGTGGCTGCTCAACCACGCGCCGGTATTCACCCAGGGCAAGAACGGCCGCGCCGAGCATCTGCTCGCCCCGGGCGATATCGACGTGGTCCCGATCGACCGCGGCGGCCAGGTCACGTATCACGGCCCGGGCCAGATCATGGCCTATGTCATGGTCGATCTCAGGCGCCTGGGTTTCGGCATCCGCAGCCTGGTCAGCGCGCTGGAAGACGCCATGATGGCGACGCTGGGCGGCTACGGCATCGACGCCCGCGCCAAACCCGATGCGCCAGGGGTTTATGTGGACGGGGCCAAGATCGGTTCCATCGGGCTGCGCGTCAGCCGCGGTTGCAGCTACCACGGGCTCGCGCTGAATGTGGACATGGATCTCGAACCGTTCAGCCGTATCGACCCCTGCGGTTTTCACGGCCTGAACATGACCCAGGTCGCCGATCTGGGCGGCCCGGCACAGCTCGACCGCGTGGCAGACGATCTGAGCATGCAGCTTGGTCGGCATCTCGATGTACGGGTTCACACGTAATCTATAATCACCGGCATCTGATAGTCTGGCGCGCTGTATTCGCGCGTAACGATTCATGAACGCAAACCGTCTCGACAACGGCGCCTCCGGCGCGCCATCCAATCTGGTGGAAGTACGCGATCTGCACTTCCGCATGGGTGAGCGCGATATCTACAAGGGTGTGGATATCGATATCGCGCGTGGCCGTATCACCGCCATCATGGGCCCCAGCGGCACCGGCAAGACCACGCTGCTACGCCTGATCAGCGGCCAGTGGCGCGCAGCATCCGGCCAGGTTCACTTCGACGACGCCGAGGTCTCGCGTCTGTCCCAGCGCGAGCTGTTCAACCAGCGCAAGCGCATGGGCATGCTGTTCCAGTCCGGCGCGCTGCTCACCGACCTGTCGGTATTCGACAACATCGCGTTCCCGCTACGCGAGCACACCCGGCTGCCAGAGCGGCTGATCCGGGATATTGTCCTGATGAAGCTGGAAGCCGTCGGCCTGCGCGGCGCGCGCAACCTGGCTCCGGCACAACTGTCCGGCGGCATGGCACGACGCGTGGCCCTGGCCCGCGCGATCGCGCTTGATCCGGAAATGATCATGTACGACGAGCCCTTCGCCGGCCAGGATCCGATCTCCATGGGCGTGCTGCTGCGCCTGATCCGGCGCCTGAACGATGTCCTCGGGCTGACCTCCATCGTGGTTTCGCACGACGTCAAGGAAACGCTGGGCATCGCCGATTATGTGTACGTGATATCCGACGGCGAAGTCATCGACCACGGCACACCGGCCCATATACAAGCCTCCGAATCCGAATGGGTGCAGCAATTCGTCCACGCCGCACCGGACGGCCCGGTGCCCTTCCATTTCGCCGGCAGCCCCTACACCGCTGACCTGCTGCAGGAGGGTCAGCGATGAGCACCGCCCAGCGCACGTTCGTCACCGCTACCGGCTGGATGGCGGAACTCGGCCGCAGCACCCTGTTCCTGCTGCGCGTTCTGGCGAGTCTGCCGCGGCTGGTAACCAAGCCACGACTGGTGATAGAGCAGATCTACTCCGTGGGGGTGCTGTCACTGGTAATCGTGGTGGTCGCCGGAGTTTTCGTGGGTATGGTTCTGGCCCTGTCGGGCTACCGACTGCTGGTCGATTTCGCCGCCGAGCAGGCTTTGGGCACGTCCGTGGCGCTAGTGGTGGTTCGTGAGCTCGGCCCGGTAGTCACGGGGCTGCTGTTTGCCGGCCGGGCCGGTAGCGCGCTGGCCGCCGAGATCGGGCTGATGAAGGCCACCGATCAACTCTCGGGCATGGAGATGATGGCCGTCGATCCGGTCAAGCGGATTGTTGCACCCCGTTTTCTGGCCAGCATGATCACCCTGCCGCTGCTAACCTCCATCTTCTGTGTCATGGCGATCGGCGCCGGCGGCGGTTATTTCGTCGGCGTGGAGATGCTGGGCGTGGATGCCGGCTCCTACTGGTCGGGTATTCAATCCAACGTCGATTTCGGTCAGGACATCGTCAATGTCTTTCTCAAGAGCGGCGTATTCGGCGCGATCATCGCCTGGGTTGCGCTTTATCAGGGCTATCACGCGTCACCGACCTCCGAAGGGGTGTCGCGCGCCACCACCAATACCGTGGTAATCGCGTCACTGGCCATACTCGGCGCCAATCTCATGCTGACGGCCGTGTTGTTCGGCAGCCACTAAGAGTCTTTGTTATGCAGTCTAGAGCAGTGGAACTACTGGTCGGCTTTTTCGTATGCCTCGGCATCGCCGCCATCTTCATACTCACCATGCGTGTGAGTAATCTCGCCGACACCAGCGGGGTCGAAGGCTATACCGTGACCGCCGCGTTCAACGATATCGGCGGACTCCGGGTCGGTGCACCGGTGAACATGGCCGGCGTGCGCATCGGCCGCGTCGCCGACATCACGCTCAACCAGACCACCTATCAGGCCCAAGCCCAGCTGCGTATTACCGACAAATACAAGCTGCCCAAGGATTCCGATGCCTCGATCCTGACCTCCGGGCTGCTCGGCGAACAGTATATCGGCGTCGGGCCCGGCGGCTCACCCAAGAACATGCAGGATGGCGACGAATTCATCATCACCCAGAGCGCGGTGGTGCTGGAAAACCTGATCAGCCAGTTTCTCTACACCATGGGCCAGGACGACGATAGCGACACGGGTGAAGACAGCTCGGGCGGCTCGGACAGCGCCGACGACAATGTATTCGGGCCTGCACCCGAGGCCGGCACGGGCGGACCGTAATCCGTCGCCGCATCCATTGTCGTAATCTTTAATTAAGGACTGATTCAGGCGCCTGTGACAACACTGCAGGCGTTATCAATCCAACAACAGGACATTGCCATGACGCGCTGGACCCGCACTCTTCTGCGTTTTGCCGCGGTCGCACTGCTCGCGCCCGCCATCGCCTTCGCGGCCCCCGCACCGCCCCAGGAGCTGGCCAAGGATACGGTTCAAACCATGCTCGACCGCATGGACGGGCAGCGCGACGAGCTCCGCCAGAACCCGGATGAGCTATACGCTCTGATCGACGAGGAACTGGTTCCGCTGCTCGACCTGCCATACATGTCGCAGCTGGTGCTGGGACGCTACTGGCGCCAGGCGTCGCCGGAACAGCGCGAACGTTTTCAGGTCGCCTTCAAGAACCTGCTCATCCGGACCTACGGCAACGCGCTGCTGAATTTCCGCGACCAGCAGCGAATCGAATACCTGCCGGTGCGTGCCGAGGACGGCGCCGAGGACGTCACATTCCGTGCGAACGTGACGGCGGACAACGGCGAAAAACTCCCGGTGAGCCTGCAGATGCACCTGGTCGACGGCAGCTGGAAGGTCTACAACGGCAGTGTCGGCAATCTGTCCTTCGTGACCAACTACCGCGGTCAATTCAATGCACAGGTCCGCAACGGCGGGCTGGAAAAGCTCATCGAGCGTATGGAAAAACGCTACAACCCCGGCCAGTCCTGATGCCGGAAAGCGGTAGCGCAGCGACCTCGAACCGGATCACGGTCAGCGGCAAACTGGACAGCGCCAGTGTGCCCGACCGGCTGCGCCGGTCGGGCGACTGGTTTGCCAGCGCCGGCGAAACCGTGATCGATCTGGCGGGCGTGGAGCGCGCCGACAGCGCCGGCGTGGCACTGCTACTGGATTGGGTGCGCGACGCGCGCGCCGCAGGCACCACGCTGGCGTTCGCCAACGCCCCGCCGCAGATGCGCGCAATCATCGACTTTTGCGCGTTGAACGACGTGATACCGCTGCGCGGCAATTCGGCCTGACGGCCCCGAAGATTGCCGATCCTGGAAAGCCGCGCGTCGCGCGGCTTTTTTACGGGCCCGGGCGGAGGTGCGCGTCGTTAACCGGCGAACCGCCTTGCATTGGCGAACAACCTCGCCCAGGGGCTCATCTCGCCCCAGTGCGCCGGCGCCCAGGATAGGTTCACGCTACGCGTGACGCGCTCGGGATGCGGCATGCAGATCAGCACCCGGCCATCGCTGTTGCATAGGCCGGTCACGCCTTCGGGCGAGCCGTTGGGGTTGGCCGGATAGGCCGTCGTGGGCACACCGCGATTATCGATATAACGCATACCGATTTGCTGGTTGTCGCCCAACGCCGCCGGCTGGGCGTTGTCGGCGAATACCGCCCGGCCCTCGCCGTGCGCCACCGCGATCGGGACCCGGGTGCCCGCCATACCGTCCAGCAACACCGCCCGCGACTCCATGATTTCCACCGCGCTGGTGCGCCCTTCGAACTGGCGCGATGCGTTGGCCGCAAACGTCGGCCAGTGTTGGGTACCGGGGATGATCTCGGCCAGCGCCGCCAACATCTGGCACCCATTGCAGACACCGAGGGTGAAGGTTTCGTCGCGCGCGAAGAAATTCTCGAACGCTGTCCGCGCGCCCGGATTGAAAAGGATCGACTTGGCCCAGCCCTGACCAGCCCCCAATACGTCGCCGTAGGAAAAGCCGCCGCACGCGGCCAGGCCCTGCATATCCGCCAGGTCGCGCCCGCCTGCAATGATTTCGCTCATATGGACATCGACCGCATCGAAGCCGGCGCGCGAGAACGCCCAGGCCATTTCGTTGTGGCCGTTCACGCCCTGCTCGCGCAGAATGGCGATACGCGGACGCGCCGTATGCACGCTTATATCGGCATAGGGCGCAGCCACATCTTCGGCCATGTCGAAGGCGACATCCGCCGGCAATCCGGGATCCTG
>Ga0206123_10000834_pt1 | contig 29921 bp, 28 predicted proteins | sample Helgoland_Spring_2_FD_160086 | JGI IMG/M metagenome (GOLD analysis project Ga0206123, IMG submission 160086) | Pelagic subsurface seawater microbial communities from Kabeltonne, Helgoland, North Sea - Helgoland_Spring_Bloom_20160316_1 | ecosystem: Environmental > Aquatic > Marine > Epipelagic ...
GGCGGCGAGAATCTGCGGATTCTGGTACGCGGCCTTATCGATCCAGGCATTCATTTTTGACGGTTGCGGCCCCTCCATCGGCAGATCGTCGCGCAACTCCGCCAGCGTCTCCCATTTACGACCAGTGAGTGTTTCCAACTGGTCGCGGGCGATATCGAATTCCTGCTCGGCGACGATCAGGTTCACCCGGGCCAGGTCGTAGGCGGCGCGCGCCTCTTCCACGTCGGTGCTCGCCACCAGACCCACGTCGAAACGTTCCTGGGACTGTTCCAGTTGCCGGCTGATCGCCTTTTCCTCGGCCTGGGCGGACACCAGGGTGTCCCAGGCGCGCAGCACGCCGAAGTAGCCCTGTGCCACGCGCAGCACGAAATCCTGGCGGGCTTGGTAGAACTCAGCCTGGGCCACGGAGGTCAACGACTTGGCTTCCTTGTAACCGTAGAAGGCATCCAGACGGAACAGAGGCTGCGTTAGCGTTACCGAAGTGGAACGGGATTTACCGTCTATCTCCAGATCACCCGTCGATTCGTAGGTTTGGTTGATTTCCGAATGGCGGTGGCTGGCGTCGATGGTCGGCAGCAGCGCGGCTCGGCCTTGCACCAGCGTTTCCTGATCGGCTTCCCAGGTTTGGCGCTCGGCGCGCCAGGTGCCGTCATAGTCCCAGGCGGCGTTGGCGACAGTGGTGAGATCCGCGGCCTGCACACCGCCGGCGGCGAGGGTCGCCAGCAGCAGGCTCAGGGGCGTTATCGGGCTCCGCTTCATTGCATTGTCCATTGTTGTTAATGGGCTCTTTAAAGGTGAACTGGGCAGTATGGTAATAGCAAGTCAAAGGGATTGACACTCCTCCGGTCGACCGGTTCCGGTTACCGGGTTAGTGGCACCCTGACGTGGTTGTTCGACTTTGATGCGCTGGCGTATAGTGTGGGCGTTCGCCCAGCCCCGTGTTTGGTCAGCGTAATGCTGGCTCAAGCAACCGGCGGCGCCTTCCTCTCCATTTAACCACTGCCTGGAGGCCGACCGTGCCAGACGAGCAACGTCACGCCGTATCCAATGCCATTGATGAAGCCTGCCAACCCATCGCGGGTTCAAGAAAAATTTATGTGACCGGCAGCCGGCGGGACATTCGGGTTCCGATGCGTGAAATTCGTCAGCACCCGACCCCCCTGGCCGACGGCAAGTTCGAGGATAACCCGTCTTTGGCGGTTTACGATACCTCCGGGCCCTATACCGATCCGGACGCCCGCATTGATATCCGCCAGGGTCTGGAGTCGGTGCGCGCCGCCTGGATCGAAGAGCGAGGCGACAGCGAACAACTGGACGGCTTAACCAGTGAGTTCGGGCGCCGCCGGGCGCGGGATATCGCCACCGAGGGGCTGCGTTTCCCGCACATCCGCGCGCCGCGCCGGGCCAGCCCCGGACGCAATCTGTCGCAAATGCACTATGCGCGCCAGGGCATCGTTACTCCGGAGATGGAATACATCGCCATTCGCGAGAACCAGAAGTTGCGCGAGCACCGTGAAGCCGGTCTGCCCACGGACCAGCACCGGGGGCACAGTTTCGGCGCGGCGATTCCTGACGAAATCACCCCGGAGTTCGTCCGCGACGAAGTGGCGCGCGGCCGCGCGGTAATTCCGGCCAACGTCAACCACCCGGAAATCGAGCCGATGATCATCGGCCGTAACTTTCTGACCAAGATCAATGCCAACATCGGCAACTCGGCGGTGACCTCCTCGATCGAGGAAGAAGTGTCCAAGATGACCTGGGCCACCCGTTGGGGCGGCGACACCGTGATGGACCTCTCCACCGGCCAGAACATCCACGAGACCCGCGAGTGGATTCTGCGCAATTCGCCGGTGCCGATCGGCACCGTGCCGATTTATCAGGCGCTGGAAAAAGTGAACGGCGTGGCCGAGGACCTGACCTGGGAGATTTACCGCGACACCTTGATCGAGCAGGCCGAGCAGGGCGTGGATTACTTCACCATTCATGCCGGCGTGTTGCTGCGCTACGTGCCGATGACCGCCAAGCGGGTCACCGGGATTGTGTCCCGGGGCGGTTCGATCATGGCTAAGTGGTGCCTCGCCCACCACCAGGAGAGCTTCCTCTATACCCATTTCGAGGACATCTGCGAGATCATGAAGGCCTACGACGTGACCTTCAGTCTCGGTGACGGCCTGCGGCCGGGCTCGGTGGCCGACGCCAACGACGAGGCCCAGTTCTCCGAGCTGCGCACCCTGGGCGAGCTGACCAAGATTGCCTGGAAGCACGACGTGCAGGTGATGATCGAAGGGCCTGGCCATGTGCCCATGCACATGATCAAGGAAAACATGGACGAGCAGATCAAGCATTGCGACGAGGCGCCGTTCTATACGCTGGGGCCGTTGACCCTTGATATTTCCCCCGGCTACGACCACATCAGCAGCGCCATTGGCGCGGCCATGATCGGCTGGTACGGCACCGCCATGCTCTGCTACGTCACGCCCAAGGAACACCTGGGCCTGCCCAACCGGGATGACGTTAAGGAAGGCATCATTACCTACAAGATCGCCGCCCACGCGGCGGATCTCGGCAAAGGCGTGCCGGGCGCCCAGTTGCGTGACAACGCGATTTCCAAGGCGCGTTTCGAGTTCCGCTGGGAAGACCAGTTCAACCTGGGCCTCGACCCGGACCGGGCGCGGGCGTTCCACGACGAGACCCTGCCCAAGGACGCTCATAAAGTGGCGCATTTCTGTTCCATGTGCGGACCCAAGTTCTGCTCCATGAAAATCAGCCAGGAAGTGCGCGATTACGCCGCGGCCCAGGAGGCCGAAGAGGGCATGCAGGAAAAATCCCGGGAATTCATGGAAAAGGGGGCGGAGCTGTATCACAAAGCCAATGAATGACCCGACTCCGGTTTTCACCGCCGGCGACGTGGAAGTCCTGAAACGGGAAACGCCGTTTCAGGGCTTTTTCCAGGTCGACCGGGTGCACCTGCGTCACCGCCTTTTCGAAGGCGGCTGGAGCGGCCCCGTGGAGCGTGAGTTGTTCGTGCGCCCGCCGGCGGCCGCGGTACTCCCCTATGACCCGAAACGGGGTGAAATTCTGATGGTGGAGCAGTTCCGGGTGGGCGCGCTGGACTGGCGTGACACGCCCTGGTGTCTGGAGCTGATCGCCGGCCTGGCGGACAAAGAAGGCGAGCCGGTGGCCGATCTGGTGCGCCGTGAGGCACAGGAAGAAGCCGGGGTGGAAATCGGTGCCATGAAGCGGGTTGCTCATTACATGCCGAGCCCCGGTGGTTCCAACGAACGGCTGCAGGTCTTCGTCGGCCATGCCGACCTGAGCGGCGCCGGCGGGGTTCACGGTGTGGCGGAGGAGAACGAGGACATCCGCGTGGTGGTGCAGCCGGTGTCGGCGGTGCAGTCGTTGCTGCAAAGCGGGCGCGTGGACAACGCCGCCTCGCTGATTACCCTGCAGTGGTTGCTGCTGCACCGTGACGAGCTGGATCGGGAATGGGGCACTCTGGAGACCACCAAGCCATGAGCGCACCGCGCCGCTACCGCCTCGATTTCCGTGACCTGATGGCTCAGTGCGAGTGGAACTACGCGCGGTTGCTGCCGTTGATGCGCGCCCTTGGTGACGAGGACAGCCTGGACGTATCGCTTGGCGACGAGCGACCGCGCACGGTGAGTATTCGGGTTCTGGAGCGGGCGCCCTATACCACCACCCTGCGTTTCGAGGACCAGGCCCTGCACGATGCCATGCCGGCACCCCGGCTCACCGTGCGGCTGTATCACGACGCGCGGGTGGCGGAAGTCACCGAAGCCACGCCGTTCCGGCGGGTGCAGGCCCGTTATCCCTATCCCAATAATCATATGCACCAGCGTGACGAGAAGGCGCAGTGGAATCGTTTTTTGGGCGAATGGCTTGCCCATGTACACGATTTCGGACGTGCGTCGGCGAAGCCCTGGCGGCACTCCGGCACTCAATAAACGAGCAATGGTTCCGGGTTCGGAACCGCATTCCTGGCCAACCGCCACCATCTTCGATATAACCGACTGAGGAGCCTTTGAAAAACTCCCTTGCGTGCTCTGTCTTTCAGTCGAGTTCGCCATCAAGGCGCGATTTTGAAGTCGGGCTGACGGCCCGCCGAAAAAACGCAACACTGAGGGCGGGCTCGACTGAAAGACCCGCAGGGCGTGTCCTGAAGCGCGCATCTGCTGCGTTGTGCTTCTTGCCAAGGGCTACGGCCATTGGCGGCGAATCACGCCTTGCATCTGCACGCTTCAGGACACGCAGAGCACGCAAGGGAGTTTTTCAGAGGCTCCTGACGTCTAATTTTCCTGGGGGAAAAGGCGGGCCGGTTATTGGCCGGGGCGGAGCCGGCGCGCAGAGTATGCAGGGGGTAGTCAGAGACTCCCGGAGGCGCGCGGGTATCGGGATCATGACAACAACGGGAGCGGGGATTTTGACGCAACCGGTGCAGCCGCTGCGCGTGGTGCAGCTGTCCGACTTTCACCTATTCGCGGATACCGATGGCAAGCTCTTGGGTCTGAACACGCAGTTCAGTCTCGAGAAAGTGCTTGATCGCGTGCGCCGTGAACAGCCCGACATGGACTTGATACTGGCCACCGGCGACCTGTCGCAGGACGGCTCCTACGAGTCCTACCAACGGCTGGCGACCACCTTGTCTGGATTCCGTGCGCCGATTTATTGGCTGGAAGGCAATCACGACAAGCCGGCGCCGATGCTGCGTGCCCTGCGTGGTCAGGATAACCGGGTCAGCCCTTGCGTGGCGGATATTGGCAACTGGACCCTGGTGCTGCTGGACTCCACCATTCCCGGCGAAGTGCCCGGCGAGCTGTTCGACGAAGACCTCAAGTTTCTCGACAACGCGCTCCGCGACGCCGCCGGCGAGCACCTGCTGGTCTGTCTGCACCATCATCCCGTGCCGATGGGCAGCGAATGGTTGGACACGCAACTGGTGGGTAGCGCCGAGCGGTTCTTTCAGTTGATCGACGCCCATCCCCGGGTGCGCGGTATCCTCTGGGGGCATGTGCACCAGGAGTACGACGACACCCGTAACGGGGTCCGGTTACTGGCGGTACCCAGCACCTGCGTGCAGTTCAAGCCCGGCAGTGTGGATTTTGCCGTGGACGATGCCAGCCCCGGTTATCGATGGCTGGATTTGCACCACGACGGCCGCATCGACACGGCGGTCAGCCGGGTGGACGGCATCCGCTTTGAAGTGGACATGACGGTGAAGGGCTACTGATTCAGTTAACTGTTGATAGTTAACAGTTGATAGTGAAGAGTGAGGCCGTTTACGCGACGGGTTGCTCCTCATGTCTGATACTTCCCTGATCTATATACACGGCTTCAACAGCTCGCCGCAGTCCTGGAAAGCCAGTGTACTGCGCGACTATTTCCAGCGTCACGGCGCCGGCCATCGCCTGCATGTGCCGACGCTGGCTCCGCAGCCCAAGAAAGCCATGGCGACCCTCGAAGCCACGCTCGCCGGCGCCGGTCCGGTGGCCCTGCTGGGGTCCTCGCTGGGTGGTTTCTACGCCACCTGGCTGGCTGAGCACCATGATCTGAGAACCGCGGTGGTCAATCCGGCGGTGCGGCCCTGGCAACTACTGGACAAATACACAGGTATCAATCATAACTATCACAGTGGTGAGGCTTATGATTTCGATCCCGCCTGGCTGGAGGAGCTCCGGCACTATCAGGTGGACGAGATCAGCAAGCCCGAGCAGATGCTGCTGCTTACCCAGACCGGCGACGAGTCCCTGGACTGGCGTGACGGCTGGGAATATTACGCCGATTGCCACCTTTACCGGGGGCGCGGCGGCAGCCATGGATTTGATGACTTCGACGCCTTTATTCCGCTAGTGTTGCGCTTTTGCGGGATTGAGCTGTAAACCGCCTGACGCTGGACGCCCGACGCCAGACGCTGAAGACCCGGTGTCGAGCGTCCGGCGTCCAGCGTCAGGCGTATTTAGGAATTCTATGACCAACACCTATACCTCCGAGAATATCGAGGTCCTGTCGGGCCTGGAGCCGGTGCGTAAACGCCCGGGTATGTACACCGACACCAGCCGTCCCAACCACCTGATCCAGGAAGTGGTGGACAACTCCGTGGACGAGGCGCTGGCCGGCCACGCCAAAAGCATTCGCGTGACGCTGCTCAAGGACGGCGCCGTTGAGGTGGAAGACGACGGTCGCGGCATGCCCGTGGACCCGCACCCGGTGCAGAAGAAGCCCGGTGTGGAGGTGATCCTGGCGACGCTCCATGCCGGCGGCAAATTCTCCAACAAGAATTACCAGTTCTCCGGCGGCCTGCACGGCGTCGGTGTGTCGGTGGTCAACGCCCTGTCGAAAAAGCTGGAAGTGTTCGTCAAGCGCGATGGCGAGGTGCACCGCATTGAATTCGCCGGCGGCGAAAAAACCGCCGACCTGGAAGTGGTGGACACGGTGGGCAAGCGCAATACCGGCACCATGATGCGCTTCTGGCCGGACGAAAAATATTTCGATTCGCCGAACATTTCGGTGCCGCGCCTGCGCCACCTGTTGCGCGCCAAGGCAGTGCTGTGCCCCGGGCTGCTGGTAACCCTGGAAAACAAACACACCGACGAGACCGAGACCTGGCAGTTCGCCGACGGCCTGGTGGAGTATTTGATCGACAGCACGCGCGGCTGGGAACGCGTGCCCGCGGAGCCCTTCGAGGGCGCCATGAACGGCGACACCGAAGCGGTGGACTGGGCGGTGCTGTGGCTGCCGGAAGGCGGCGAGCTGGTTACTGAATCCTACGTCAACCTGATTCCCACCACCCAGGGCGGTACCCATGTGAACGGGTTGCGCTCCGGTCTGTTGGAAGCGATGCGCGAGTTCTGCGAATTCCGCAACCTGCTGCCGCGCGGCGTCAAGCTCACCCCGGAAGACATCTGGGACCGGGCCTGTTACGTGCTCAGCGTGAAAATGCAGGACCCGATGTTCGCCGGCCAGACCAAAGAGCGGCTTAGCTCCCGTCAGACCGCCCCGTTTGTCTCCGGTGTGGTCAAGGACGCCTTTTCATTGTGGCTTAACCAGCACACCGACGAGGCCGAGCGGCTCGCCGATCTGTGCATCAATAACGCCCAGAAGCGTTTGCGCGCGGCTAAGAAAGTGACCCGCAAAAAGGTGGTCAGTGGTCCGGCTCTGCCCGGCAAGTTAGCCGACTGCACCAGCGACGACCCGGCGCAGACGGAAATTTTTCTGGTCGAGGGTGATTCCGCCGGCGGCTCCGCCAAGCAGGCCCGCGATCGGGTTTATCAGGCGATCATGCCGCTGCGCGGCAAAATCCTGAACACCTGGGAAGTGGACCCGGCGGAGGTGTTGGGCAGCCAGGAAATTCACGACATCGCCGTGGCCCTGGGCATTGAGCCGGGCAGTGACGACATCGGCGCGCTGCGCTACGGCAAGGTCTGTATCCTCGCCGACGCGGACTCCGACGGTCTGCACATCGCCACGCTGTTGTGCGCGCTGTTTTTGCGCCACTTCCCGGCGCTGGTGCGCGGCGGTCATGTGTTCGTGGCGATGCCGCCGCTGTACCGCATCGACGTCGGCAAGGACGTCTATTACGCCCTGGACCAGGAAGAGCGCGCCGGCGTGCTCGACCGCATCAAGGCGGAGAAAAAACGTGGCAAGGTCAGCGTCACCCGCTTCAAGGGCCTCGGTGAGATGAGCCCGATGCAACTGCGCGAAACCACCATGGCCCGCGACACCCGCCGACTGGTGCGGCTAAGCGTGGACGGCGCGGACGACACCCATCAACTGATGGACATGCTGCTGAGCAAGAAGCGCGCCTCCGACCGCAAGGTCTGGCTGGAAGAGAAAGGCAACCTGGCCGAAGTATAACGCTGGGCGCTAGACGCCGGGCGCCGGACGCTAACCCCCAAAAGCGTCCGGCGTCCAGCGTCCGGCGTCCAGCCAATGAGCGAAGCGAATAATTATGGCCGACGATTTCGAAGACCTGTCCCTCCGGGACTACACCGAAAAAGCGTACCTGGACTATTCCATGTACGTGATCATGGACCGCGCCCTGCCGAAACTCGGCGATGGGCTGAAACCGGTTCAGCGGCGCATCGTCTACGCGATGAGCGAGCTGGGCCTGAAGAATACCGCCAAGTATAAAAAATCCGCCCGTACCGTGGGCGACGTACTCGGTAAGTTTCACCCCCACGGCGATTCCGCCTGCTACGAAGCCATGGTGCTGATGGCGCAGCCGTTCAGTTACCGCTATCCGTTGGTGGACGGCCAGGGCAACTGGGGCAGCCCGGACGACCCGAAATCGTTCGCCGCCATGCGCTACACGGAATCCAAGCTGGCACCCTACGCGGAAGTGCTGCTCGCCGAACTGGGGCAGGGCACGGTGGAATGGGCACCCAACTTCGACGGCACCCTGGACGAACCGAAGTTACTGCCGGCGCGCCTGCCCAATGTGTTGCTCAACGGCACCACCGGCATCGCCGTGGGTATGAGTACCGACATCCCGCCGCACAACTTGCGTGAGGTGGCGCAGGCCTGCATTCATCTGCTCAAGGACCCGGGCGCTTCCCTGGACGACTTGCTTGGCTATATTCAGGGGCCGGATTTCCCCACCGAGGCGGAAATCGTCACGCCGCGCAACGACATCATTCGCATGTACGCGGAAGGTAAGGGCAGCCTCAAACAACGGGCGGTCTACGAGCGCGAGGAAAACGATATCGTCGTCACCGCGTTGCCCTATCAAGTGTCCGGCGCCAAGGTTCTGGAACAGATCGCCGATCAGATGCAGAAGAAAAAACTGCCGATGGTCAGCGACCTGCGCGACGAGTCCGATCATGAAAACCCCACCCGTCTGGTGATCACCCCGCGTTCCAATCGGGTCGATGTTGTCCAGTTGATGGGGCACCTGTTCGCTACCACCGACCTGGAGAAGAACTACCGGGTTAATCTGAACATGATAGGCATTGATGAGCGGCCCCAGGTGAAAAGCCTGGACATGATTCTTAACGAGTGGCTGCAGTTTCGCATGATCACCGTGCGCCGCCGCTTGCAACACCGTCTCGACAAAGTGCTGGACCGCCTGCACCTTCTGGAAGGTCTGCTGACCGCTTATCTGAACATTGATGAAGTGATCGAAATCATTCGCCGGGAGGACGCGCCCAAGCCCGTGCTGATGGAGCGCTTCGGCCTCAGTGATCGTCAGGCGGAAGCGGTGCTGGAATTAAAGCTGCGTCAGTTGGCGAAGCTCGAAGAGATCAAGATCAGAGGCGAGCAGGACGAACTCGCCGAGGAGCGCGACCGGCTGGAAGACACTTTGGGATCGCCGGCGAAAATGAAAAAGCTGATTGCCAAGGAACTTAAGGAAGACGCCGAGAACTTCGGTGATGACCGACGTTCGCCGCTGGTCGAACGCGGTGACGCCAAGGCCCTGGATGAAGCCGATCTGGTCGGCGCCGACCCGGTTACCGTGGTGCTTTCGGAAAAAGGCTGGGTGCGTTCCGCCAAAGGCCATGATGTGGACGCCGTCGCCCTAAGCTACAAAGCGGGCGACAAATACCTGGCTTCGGCACGGGGCAAGTCCAATCAGTCCGTGTGTTTCCTGGATACCACCGGGCGCAGCTACTCCCTGCTGGCGCACACTTTGCCCAGTGCCCGTGGTCAGGGGGAGCCGCTGTCCGGTCGGGTCAGCCCACCGTCCGGCGCTAGTTTCGTGGCCGCCATCATGGGGCAGGAAAAAGACGCCTACCTGATGAGCAGCGATGCCGGCTACGGCTTCGTGGTGCGTTACGCGGATCTGCTGGCCAACAAGAAAGCCGGAAAGAACGTGCTCAATGTGCCCAAGGGCGCCAAGGTCCAGCCGCCACGCGCGGCCGGTAATCCGGACAGTGATTTGATCGCCCTGGTTTCCAATGAAGGCCGCCTGCTGGTGTTCCCGGTACGGGACCTGCCCGAGATGGCCCGCGGCAAGGGCAATAAAATGATGTCGATTCCCGGTGGTCGGGTCGCCGAGCGGGTTGAGTTCGTGCAGGACGTACAAGTGCTGGGCGCGGCCGACACCCTGGTGATTCACGCCGGCAAGCGTCACCTCAGTTTGAAGGCCGGTGATCTGGAACACTATTACGGTGAGCGGGGCCGGCGTGGCGCCAAACTGCCGCGCGGTTTCCAGAATGTGGACTATCTGGCCGTGGAAACACGGGGCGGCGAATGACCACGGCCCGGCGCACGGTACGATTCTGGGCGGGGTTGGATTTCCTGGTCACCCTGCCGCTGGTGGTACCGCCGGGTGTAGCGGTATTGCTGGACCTGCTGAACGGGCTGAACCGCGCGTTCGGCGGTACCGGGGCGTTGTCCCTTTCCGCCACCGGCATGCTGTTCGCCTGTCTGACCGGTGCCCTGGCCGTTACCTGGGCGGTGGCCCGCTGGTGGCGGGCCGACGCCGGTCTCGGCCGGCTTGATGCCGTCGCCCGCCTTTGGGTCGGGGCGGTGATCGTGGTGGCTGTCCTGCAGGGCTTGCCGCCGGTATTGCTGCTGTTCGTGGTGACCGAGTGGGCGGGCGCCGCGCATCAGTTTTTCAGTTTGCGCCGCCGGTGAGCCGTCAAGGTGGGCCTGATTGCCGTGCTTGGGTATCATTGCCCGGGTTCCTGGATTAGAGGAGGCGCAGGCGGATGCGGGCCACACTGACCGGTATCGTCACGTTGTTATTGCTGCTGTTGAACACCTTGGTGCTGATCGGGCCGATGCTATTGATCGCCCTGTTCAAAGTGGTGTCACCGGGGAAGGCTATCAAAGCCGCTTGTTCCAGAGGCGTCATGTGGATCGCCGAAAGCTGGGCTGAAATCTGCAAAGCGATTTTCGCCTTGATGACCCCCACCCGCTGGGATATTCGCGGTGATCAGGGGCTGCGGTCCGACACGTCCTATCTGGTGGTCAGCAACCACCAATCCTGGGTGGACATCGCCGCGCTGGTGCAAACCTTCAACCGCAAGACGCCTTACTTCAAATTCTTCCTCAAGAAAGAACTGATCTGGGTGCCGTTCCTGGGTTTGGCGTTCTGGGCCCTGGATTACCCGTTCATGAAACGCTACTCCAAGGCTCTGCTGGAAAAGCGGCCGGAGCTGAAAGGCAAGGATCTGGAAATCACCAAGGCGGCCTGCGAGAAGTTCGCCGATATGCCGGTCACCGTGGTCAACTTTCTCGAGGGCACCCGTTGCACGCCGGAAAAGCAGGCCCGGCAACAATCGCCCTATAAGCATCTGCTGCGGCCCAAGGCCGGTGGTGTGGCGTTTGTAATGGCGGCCATGGGCGACGACCTGGACGCCTTGCTGGATGTCACCGTGGCCTATCCGGAGGGTAAGCCGCCGGGGTTCTGGGCGCTGCTGAGCGGCCGGATCGAACGGGTCATCGTGGATGTGCGCACCCACGACCTGGACCCGGCACTGTGGGCCGGGGATTACCAGGAAGACCCGCGTTTCCGGGCCAGGGTGCAGGATTGGGTCAGCGACCTCTGGAAAGAAAAAGACGCCCGTATCGAGCGTCTTCAGAAAGAGTGGTGAACACCGGGCGGTTTAGAAACGGAACGTGGCCGCCAGGTAGGGGCCGCCGATCTCCAGATCGGAATCCAGGCCGCTGACGTCGTCCAGCTCCACTTCCAAACGGGAATAGCCGGCTTTCACGCCGAGCAGGAAATCCGACTGCCAGCCGATGTGCGCGTCGAAATCACGCATGCCGCTGCCGTCGTATTCGATGGCGTTGATCTCGCCGCCGACATACACCCCGGTCAGTGGCAGATTGGCACGCACCGCGCCGTGCGCCAACGGGAAGGTTTCGCTGGCGCTTTCGGATGCGCGTTGACCGGCCCCGGAGATGGTGAAGTCCGCGTCCATCTGGCGCACGGTCACACCCAGGTCCAGTTTGACCACGTTATCCAGCGGGCTCCAGTAAAAGGTGCCGTCCAGCATTTCCATGTCGTAATCGGAGTTGATGTCGCCGGCGAATGTCTCGCCGTTAAAGGTGACCGGAGCTACCAGCGTATTGCTGGCGTCATCGGACAGATCCATGTAGCGCAGACGCACATTGGGAAGGATCGGCACGGCGTGCTCCACGCCCACATAGATCACCGACTGATCGGAGTCGTCGAAGCCCAGGTCGTCTTCCATATCAATGTCGCTGCTGCCGGAGGCAATGCTGCCGGAGGTATCCGGGCTCCAGGCGTAGCCGCCGGCGTACACATCCACCAACGGTGCCGCCTGGGCAAAGGGGGCGGCGGAAACGGCGGCCAGGCCGGCAATCAGAGTCAGTTTTTTCATCGTTCAAGGTCCTCTGGTTCTTCAAAACGGGGGCAAAGCGCACCCGCGCAGTATTGCATCCGGCCCGCCGCATACCAAGTGGACCGATTCTGATAAGCTGCGCCGCAACCACAAGGGAGCGCCATGTTTCTCGACGAAATGCCCGACGGTTTCCGCTACCCGCAGCCGGAAGACGACCAGGACAAACAACTGCTGGCCCGCATCGAGCGAAAGGGCTGGCACCACCTCAGTGTCGCCGGCGATGCCGGCGAGCCGGGCTATACTTTCACACTGGGGCACTTTCTCAAACGCGATCACCCGGAACTGATCGTGGTGGGCCTGAAGGAGTCCCTGGCCAGCCGGTTACTGGACAGTGCCGCCGTGGGAATCACCGGCCTGGGGCGTCGTCTGCGCCCGTTCCAGGTGTATGGCGACATCGCTGAAGGGCTGGAAGTGGTATTTCTACCGGTGGCTTTGCCCGCGTATAACGAGTACCTGGGGTACGCCAACTGGTTCTACGCCGACCTGCCGGCGCCGTACCCGGCGTTACAGATGGTGTGGCCGGACCCCAACGGCGTGTTCCCCTGGCAGCCCGGTTACGACGCCCGCTTCCGGCGCGCCCAGCCGCTGCTGGGCGAGGCCCCCGTGGGGCCTTCGCTGCAGTAGAATAGGCAGGCGGGCCCCGGCTCCGTTATCCTCGAACCTGAATTTTCGTTATTGGATCACCCATGGCTAATTCGTTGCAGGACCAGCTCCTGAAATCAGGGCTGTCCGACCAAAAGAAGGCGCGCCGCGCCAAGCAGCAAAAACGGGAAGACGCCAATCGCGCCAAGCGTGGTGAGATTGACCTTGAGGATCCGGCCGAGCGGGCCCGGCGCCAGCGTGCCGAGCAAGCGGAGAAAGACCGCCTGCTGGAAGCAGAGCGTCATCAGCAGCAGCGTGAGCGGGAAATCGCCGCGCAGATCCGTCAACTGATCGAAACCCACCGCCTGGATCGCGCCAAGGGCGAAGTGGCCTACCAGTTCGTGCAGGACAAGAAGATCAAAAAACTGCATGTCACCGAGCTCCAGCGCGATCAGTTGGCGCGGGGACAGATCGCTATTGTGGCGCTGGGTGAAAACCACGAGCTGGTGCCCACCACGGTGGCGGAGAAAATCAGCCAGCGTGACGAGGCGGCGGTAGTGTTGCTCAATGACCGCAATCTCCAGGATGAAGACGATCCCTACGCGGACTACCCGATCCCCGATGATTTGATGTGGTAACACCATGACTTCGTCCGATTTTCTTTTCGGCACCACCCGCACCCTCTCGGTGCTGAAACGGGTGCCCGCCGGCCTGCTCCTGGACGGCGGTCCTCTCGGCGAAGTGCTGCTGCCCGCCCGTGAACTGGACGACCACGTCGCCGCCGTGGAGACGGTGGAAGTGTTCCTGTATCAGGACGGAGAGGGACAGCCCCGCGCCACGCTGGGCCGCCCCAAGGTTATGCCCGGCGAGGTGGCGCGCCTGCGGGTGGTGGACACCGGTCGGGTGGGCGCCTTCCTGGACTGGGGGCTGCCCAAGGATTTGCTGTTGCCGTTCGCCGAGCAAGGTAATCGTCCGGAAGTGGGCCGTTGGCAGTTGGTAAAGGTCGTACGAGACCGGGAAGGCAGACTGTTCGCCAGCGCCCGCCTGGACAGCTACCTGGAGGACACCTGCGAGGCCTACCAGCAAGGTGACGCGGTCCCCCTGATCGTGGTGCAACGCACCGACCTGGGCTATAAAGTGGCGGTGAACAACCGCTATTGGGGACTGCTGCAGGCCCCGGCCGGCGCTCCGCCCCGACCCGGCCAGCGGCTCACCGGTTATGTGCAGCGCCTGCGCGCTGACCGCCGCCTGAGCCTCACTCTGGACCCGCCCGGCGCCGCCAAGAGCGACCAACTGGGCGAGCGCATCCTGGCGCGACTGGAGCGCGCCGACGGTTTTCTGCCACTGGCCGACAAGAGCGCGCCGGACGCCATCCGCGCCGCCTTCGGTTGCAGCAAAAACGCCTTCAAGCAGGCGATCGGCAAACTCTACAAAGCCGGCCGCATCGAGATCAGCGACGACGGCATCCGCCTCCGCTAACGCGGCCTCGGTTCCGGTTGAGCGGCAAAGCCCCTAAACTCCCGAATACGCATACCAAAAATAACACTCGGGACATGCCGTCATGGTCGGTGAAAACCATCTCTACGTATGGGATGACCGTTTCTTATATTTAACCGGGGCCATTGTTTCCGGGCAGACCCGTCGCCATACCGCTACTTTGCTCGTGTCCCTGGGCGAAGAGGGTTTTGTTCTGGGTGATGAGAGCGGCGAGGAACGCGGTTATCAGGCGGCATTGGTGGGGCGTAGCATCCCCCGCTCCCTGGATGCCCGGCGGGCTCCGCTGCTGTCGCTGAACTTCGACCCGCAAAGCTACGAGTACCACTGCCTGGCGGCGATGCTGGGGCGCCGCTCAGTACGTTCGGTGATTATTGAACCTGGCCTGGTGGGCCAGCAGTGGATTTCTTCTTCAGCTTAGTGGTCGATGACGAGCGCGTCGCTACGTTCCGGGACGCTCAGCCGTCCAATATCCGTTAATTGTCCCAGGGTTTCGCCGCCGGCTTTAGCCGCTATGTGCGTGAAATTCAGTCGGGGGCACCAGGCCTGTCGTGACGCGGCTTGGTTGTCGACTATCTCCGAGGGCGGACGTCTACCGCCCTCTGGTGGCGTTGAACCTGGCCGCCGGCAGCGCCAACCTGGACTCTGCGGGCGCGCATCTTTGGACCGCGCTGTTCGAAGGCAAGCACGAGGATTCAGCCGGCGACTACGATGGCCTGAGCGACATCGACGACCTGTGGGCGGTGCCGTTTGATCCCGCGGATCCGGTGCACACGCCCAGCAGCCGGTTAAAGCGCTCCGCTTAGCCGCTCTACCGCCCAGACGCTGGCCACGGCGATAATTGCGATCGAACCGATGGGTACGAACCAGCGCCGGTAGGCCGCGGTGCGGCGCACCAGGAAAGCGGCGGGCACGAACATCAGCACAATCAATGCCTGGCCGGCTTCCACACCCAGGTTAAAGCCCAGCAGAGTCAGCACCAGGCTGCCACCCGCCAAGCCCAGATCGCTGAGTACGGCGGCGAAGCCGAGCCCGTGGATCAGACCGAATAGCAAAGCCATCACCCAGCGCTTGGGAAAGAAGCGCGGTGCCAGATTGCTGGCCGCGCCCAGCCCCACGGTGATGGCGATCGCCGATTCCACCAGCCAGGTGGGCAAATTGACCAGTCCCAGGGACGCCAGCGCCAGGGTCAGCGAATGGGTCACAGTAAAGGCGGTGACGATACCCAGGGTGTTCAGCAGCGCTTCGCGCATTGATTCCTTGGGTTGCCAGGCGCCGGCCCGCCATACCAGCACGGCCGGAAACAGCAGCGTCAGTAGGAATAGGATGTGGTCGTAGCCGATCAGGATGTGATGCACCCCCTGACGGAAGAAGGTGGCCAGCGCCGCCAGCCCGCCACTGCCATCGCGGCGCAGGGTCTGCTCGCGATGTTGGTCGCTGAGCGCCACCGCCTGGCCTGGCCGGTCCTGGAAACGCACTTCCACCAGTCCTTGGTGGCTGGCGTCGAGGTCGAACAGCAGGCGGTAATCGAGGGTCAGGGCGCCAGGCGTGAACCCGCAATCGCCTTCCAGCATGAACACCGCATAGCTGCCGTCCACATGGTCGTCGACCCGCAGGTCGCTGTTGTTCAGCTCGCAAACCCGTTCCTGATCACCGTCCCGGGCGATGACTGTCAGACGGCTGAGCACATGGCTTCCCAGCGTCGCCCGGCTCGCTTTCAACTCGCCCCAGGTGATTTGCGCGTCGCGGTTGCGGTCCACGCCCACCGCCCGCTCCAGGTCGCGCAGCGCGATATCCCACTGGCCCGAGAGGGCCCCGCTGTTATCCGACACATTGAGCGTTAGGTAGCTGTCGCTGGGTTTATGCGCCAGCGCGATCATCGGAACCAGCAGCAAAAGCACGCCGAGCAATCGGGTCATGGCGTGTCTCCTTCGCGGTCGTTGAGGAAACGCTGAAGACGGGCGTCTTGCAGACGGTGTTCGGCGATAAACGCGTGGACTTCGTCGGCGGCCCGGGGATTGCCGGCGGCCTCGGCGGCCCGCAGGTACACCAGCATGTCGGCGGGCTCCTTCTGGTTGCGCCAGTTTTGTTGCGACATCGACAACGCCTGTTCAGCGTCCTCGTCCACTGCCAGAGTGAAGCGCGCGAATTCACGCAGGTGGGTGAGTTCGCCGCCGCGCTGCGCGGCCGCCATGCGGTCGCGGAAGCGCTGCGCCCAATCCGTCGCGCGGTCGTCTTTGACGGCCTGCCCGGCCAGCGCCAGGCGCAGCAGGGCGCCATCCTGATCGGTGTAGTCTTCAAGCAACGCGATGGCCTCGCGGTAGCGTTCCTGACCGATTAGCAGATCGGCGTGGACGTGGCGCAGATAGCGGTCTTCCGGCGCGATACGGCGCCCCGCCCGCACATGTTTGAGTGCGGTTTGCGGTTGCCCTTTTTGCCATGCCATTTCCGCCAAGCGTGTGTACATCCAGGCCGCCACGTCATCGGGGACCGGCTCCGCCAGCCGGCCGGCTACGGCCGCGTAGCGGTTGAGCTTTTCATAGGCTGGATTGAGATCGCCGCTCAGCGCCCGTAGCCCCGCCTGGCAGGTCAGCGCGGCGGCGGCGGTGACCAGGTTGGTGGCGTTGGCGCAGGCAGTCAGGCCATCGTCATAGCGCCCCTGGACCTGGTTGACCACCGCCAGAGTGAGCCAGCCCTGGCCGAGACGCGGGTTCTTTTCCAGTGCCTGGCGAAGCCGGTGGCGGGCCTCGGTGAAGCGGTGTTCGCCCTGGGCGATGGTGGCGGCGAGCACCAGCATGGAGGCGGGCGGATCGCCGCTCTCCAGCCAGGGCGCCAGGGTGGCGCGGGCATAGCCCAGGTAGCGAGGGTCGCCCTCGCTCTGGCCGGCCTGAATGTAGAGGCGCGCCAGCCGCTCGGCGGTGTCGCGGTCGCGCGGCGAGGCGGACAAGGTTTGTTGCAGCCTGTCCGTGCCCTGCAGCGCCGCCGGTGTCGGCAGGCGCTGCAGAACCTGATCGTCGGAGGTCGGGGTGTAGGGCTCCGCCACGGCCTGGGGGCCGAAAGCGCTGCCCAGAAACAGGAACAGCCCCGGCAGCGTGCGCTGCCGGAGCTGTTTCAGGAAAACCCGCCTTTTAATTACTGCTCGACAAGATGTCGTCATAGGCATTCGGGTTATCCTGATCGGTTTGCCGGAAAGTCCGGTTGTTCAGGGAAGCCGGCTCGCGGCCGTCGGGATCAGCCGCCAACTGGGTTTTTACAAAGGCGGTGAAGTTCACCGCCTGGTTGCCGTTGTCCACCACCGGATCGTCATCGTCGTCGCCGCCGCAAGCGGCGAGGCCGATCACCAAACCCAGCAGTAACACACTATGAGTAACTGCTCGCATGTTTCGCTCCTTGCTACGGTGCATCGCTGGGAGAACCCGGAATCGGATTGGCCAGATACGGGAACGCTGCCAGATAGGTGTCGTCGGCGTTGATCATGCCGCTGATCACCGCGGTAGCGGCGGTCGGACCGGCGGCCCGGGCGCCATCGGTATAAGGGACAGCGGCGTTCTGCGGGTCGGATTGCGTGCCACAGTTGCTGTCAGGACCAAGCTGGCCGCACACCTGACCCATGGTCACGCGCAGGGCAATATCCACCACGTCATCGTAGGGGCGACGACCGTTGGGGAAGCCCGCGTTGTCGCCAGCGATCACGCCGAGATCATTCTGGGCGGCAGGCTCGGTCACCGGCACGTCGGTGTTCAGTCGCAGCATTTCGCTGGGGGTCACGGTCGCCAGTTGGTTGACGCCGGGCACGCCGGTCAGGAAGGCGGTCACCAGGTCGCCGCGCGGGGTTTCCGGAGGCGTGGCGGCGGCATCGCCGAACAGCACGTTCAGAAGTACCGGCAGAGTGGGGTTGGTAACGTATTGGGCGAACTGGCCGTCGTCCTTGGGTTCGCTGGCATTAAAGCGGTCCTTGTCCGGCAAGCCGATGACCACTTCGTTGACCAGCGGTGCGCCGAGACGGGAAACCTGGGTGAAGGCACCACCTTGTACACTGGCCGGTTTGGCATTGGCGGAACCGGTTACCTCGGAACCTTGTGGTGCCGGGTTGATCACCCGGGCCTGGGGAACGCTGGCGGTGGTCCAGCCACCAATCACCGCATTGTCTTCACCGGTCAGGCAGTCCTTGGGTACTTCCAACGCCAGGCTGGTGATGTTCTTGTTGCCGATAATGTTGCGTTCGCCGTCACGCGGGCCGGCCGGGTTAGTGTTCACCAGATCGAATACCTCACCCAGGTTGACCACGAAACCTTCTTTGCGCTGGCCCACGAACACCTTGCCCTGAGTGGCACAGCCGGGAATCGTGATCGGGTGGATGTAGCTGTCCGCGTAGGCCGGGTAATCCGGAATCGATTTGTTACCGATGTTATCCATCGGCTTAACGAAGGGTTCCGAGCTGCCGGATGCCGAAGTCACTGACTGTACCTCGCCGGTACGGCGGTCACCGGTGATCATTTTCACCGTGTAGGTTTGTTCCACGTTCAGTGTGCCGGTGTCGCCCGCGCTGAACGGACCGATGTTGCTCAGAGGCACCGGGGTATCGCTCGCCGCGCCGGTGGGTACCGACAGGTTTTTATATTCATTGTTGAACTGGAACTGGAAAGTAATATCTTCGACCGCATCGCCATTGTTATCGATATGGATTTCGTAAATGGCGTTTTCGTCCAGAAGAAAGTAATTCGGGCCGCCGTACGCGTCCTGCAAAGGTTGGTAGTTGGCAATTAACGTCACGTAATCTGAACGCCCGGGCTCGTAACTTCTGAACATGTAGAAGTCGGTACCGTCCACTTTAGGGCTGCCGGTAATGAAAGGGGCTTCACGGTGGCTTGACGCCAGCGCCGATGGCGCCGCCAAGACCAGTGATGCCACCGCCACCGCGAGTGGCGTTTTGGAAAGCAGGGATTGCATGTTGAGCCTCCATTATTTTAGGTAGCGATCACCATGTGATACGAGTTGGGAAGTGGTTTGGATGCATCGCTAAAGAATAAATTTTTATTGCATCCGTTCGACGGTAAAGCGCGTATCAGAGGAAGACCGATCACCTTGGAACATCGGCCCTTTGCTGTGAGCGCGGCGTGTAGATAAAGGAGTAAAACGCGCCATGAGCGAAAAACTTTCAGATATGGTGCAACTAATGGCGCAGACATCGAGAGGGGACATGGCTTCGTTTGAAAAGCTTTACGGCGCCACGTCCCCACGCCTGTACGGCCTTTGCCTGCGAATGCTGGGTAATCAGGACGAAGCCAAGGACGTGTTACAGGAAATCTACATAAAGATTTGGGATCACGCTGGCGAGTACCATCCTGAGCGTGGTTCGCCGGTCACCTGGATGGTTTCCATCGGCCGTTACGCTTGTATGGATGTGTTGCGTCAGCGGCGTGGCCACCAGGATGTGGACAATCTCAAAGAGAACCTGTGCAGCACCGGCATGGAACCGCAGCAAGCGGCTTTGGCGAGCGCCGATAAGGAAAGCCTGGATCGGTGCTTGCGGGAACTCAGTGATGAGCACCGCGCCGGTATCCAGATGGCTTATTTTCATGGGCTGACCCACGGGCAAATGGCGCGAACGCTGGGCAAGCCGTTGGGCACGGTGAAAAGCTGGGTCCGGCGCGGCCTGGATTTTCTGCGACGGTGTCTGGAACGATGAAACCCGACCAGTACCAACGCAATCATGCCCTGGCGGCGGAATATGTGCTCGGCACCCTGACCGGCGCCGCGCGGCGGCGTTTCGAGACCTGGATGCTGGAATCACCGCGGGTGCGGCGTCAGGTGTGGTATTGGGAGCGCCGCTTCCAGCCGCTCAACGGGTCGATCACCGAACGCCGGCCTCCGGCGTCGGTATGGCGGCAAGTTCGCGCCCGGATCGACCGGCGGGACCGGAAAGGCGCGGGCCCGGGCGCCTGGTGGTGGCCGCTGGGCAGCGCTCTGGCCGCTTCTCTGATCATCGCGCTGACGCTGTTCTGGCCGTCTACGCCGGAACCGCCGCGATTCGTGGGTGTGGTTCAGAACAGCCAGGCGCAACCGTTATGGGTGTTGGAGACCACTGACGACGACGGGGAGCGCTACCTGTCGCTGCGCGGTGTTCAGGCCGGTGCGGCGGCCGCTGATAAAGACTTCGAGTTGTGGTTGCTGCCCCGCTCCGGGGTGCCGATTTCGGTGGGGCTGTTACCGGCCAAAGGGGAGCAGCGCCGAAGCGTGCTCAGCGACGGCCAGCTCCAGGTTTTGCAGCGTTCACGCACGCTTGCGGTGAGCCTGGAGCCGGCGGGTGGTTCGCCCACCGGTCAGCCCACCGGGCCTGTGCTGTACCAGGTCCGGATGATTACGCTGTAACCGCTTTCTGCTGTGGCGTTCATCAGGGTCAGGGCCGGGGTCCATTGCGGTCATTGAGCGACGCCTCGGAGCGGGCGTAGTCTTGAGGTCCTTTCGATTGTCAGGCGAGGAGCTCATCGTGACCACGGCATACATTGTAGAAGCGGTACGCACCGCCGGCGGCCGCCGCAACGGCCGCCTCAGCCGGGTGCACCCGGCGGATCTGGGCGGTAAAGTGATCGACGCGGTGCTGGAACGTACCGGCGTGGCACCGGACCGGGTGGACGACGTTATCTACGGCTGCGTCAGTCAAATCGGGCCGCAAACTTTTAATATCGCGCGTACCTCGGTGCTTAGCTCGCGGCTGCCGGATTCAGTACCCGGGGTATCCATTGACCGCCAGTGCGGCTCTTCCCAGCAGGCCATTCACTTCGCTGCCCAGGCGGTGATGAGCGGCACTCAGGACCTGGTGATCGCCGGGGGCGTGGAATCCATGAGCCAGGTGCCGATCGGTTCGCCGGTCACCGAGGCCAAGGATCTGGGCAATCCGTTCACCGGCGAAATAAGCCGTCGCTATCCTGGTGAAAATTTCAGTCAGTTCGTCGGCGCTGAACGCATGGCTAAGAAGTACGGCGTCAGCAAGGACGATCTTGACCAATTCGCCTATGACTCCCACCGTCGCGCCGCGGCCGCCACCGAAGCGGGCCGTTTCAAACAGGAAATCCTGCCGCTCAACGTGAACCTGGACGACGGCAGTGACACCCTTCACGACGTGGATGAGGGCATTCGCTGGGACGCCGATCTGGATTCCATCCGTGGCCTGCAGCCGCTGGCGGAAAACGGCATCATCAGTGCCGCCAACGCCAGTCAGATTAGCGACGGCGCTTCCGCGGTGCTGGTCGCCAGTGAGCAAGCGGTGAAGGAATTCGGCCTCAAACCGCTGGCACGCATCCACGCCATGGCGGTGGTCGGCTCCGACCCCACCATGGTCCTGGAAGGTCCCATCCCGGCCACCGAAAAGGTGCTCAAACGCGCCGGCATGACGTTGGCGGATATCGACCTTTACGAAGTCAACGAGGCGTTCGGTTCCGTGCCGCTGGCCTGGGTCAACGCCCTCGGAGCCGACTACGACAAGCTCAACGTCAACGGCGGCGCGCAGGCCCTGGGCCACCCGCTGGGCGCCACCGGCGCCAAGCTGATGGGCACCCTGGTGTACGAACTGAAACGGCGCGGTGGCCGTTACGGTCTGCTGGCGATCTGCGAAGGGCTGGGTACCGCCAACGCCACTATCATTGAGGTGCTATAACGCCGAAGCCTCGTCATTCTGCCGGTTTGCCGCCCGGTTCGATGGCCGCCGGGCCGCGCGGGCCAAAACAAGCCCGGCGCTTGTGGTCCGCGCCGGGCTTTTCTATGTTGGGCGTTTGGTAATTCGCAAACCCCAACACAGGTGACAGGCATGGCCACAGGCACGGTGCAAAGCAACGGCGTGGAACTCTTCTACGAAACCCGCGGCCCGCAAGACGGCGAACCGCTGGTGTTTATCATGGGTCTGTCGGCGCAACTGGTGTTTTGGCCCGAGGGGCTGCTGGATGCCATGGCGAACCGGGGTTACCGCGTCATTGCTTTCGATAACCGCGACGCCGGCAAGTCCACTAATATCCGCGAACCGTTCAAATACGGGCCGATGATGGCGATGCTGCGCTATATGATCGGCCTTAAGGTGCACGCCCCCTACACCCTGGACGATCTGGTCGGCGATACCATGGGGTTGCTGGATGCGCTCAACATCGAGCGCGCGCATCTGGTGGGGGCCTCCATGGGCGGCATGGTCGCTCAACTAGCCGCCGCCACGCACCCGCACCGGGTGCTCAGCGTCACTTCAATCATGTCCAGCACCAACAGTCCCTTCCTGCCGCCGCCCAAGCCCGCGGCGCTCAAGACGCTGGTCGCGCCCAAGGTGAAAATCGAAACCGTGGAAGACTACGTGGCGTTCGGCCTGGGCATGATGGCCAAACTGGGCGGTACGCTCGACCAGGGGCGTGACGAACTGACCAACATGTTCCAGCGCAGTTGGGAACGGGGCCTGAACCCGCGTGGTATACGCAACCAGTTCATGGCGATCATGGCCACCGGCAACCTCAGTAAGCGACTCAAGAAAGTGCGTTGTCCCGCCCAGGTGGTCCACGGTGGTAGCGACCCGCTGATCCGACCCGCCGGCGGTCGCGCTTCCGCCCGTGCCATGCCCGGCGCCCGGCTGGTTATCATCGATGGCATGGGCCACGACTTCCCACCGTCGGTGCAACCACGCCTGATCGAACTGGTCGCGCAAAACTGCGCCCGCGCCGGCGGCGCCTCAAAAGCCGCCGCTTAGCCTGGTAGGAGCGGGCTGTGGGAGCGGGCCCCGCCCGCGAAAGGGAGCGAAGCTCCCGGCAAAGGTTGCCCCGCAGGATCCCAGAGACGCTGTTAGTGCCCACCTTCAGGCCTCGCTGGAATCCCGCCGGCCGGCAAAGCCGGCCTTTCGCTTGCAAGGCAAGCTCCTACAAGCCTGGCTTCCCGGTCAGGCCTGGTCGCCGGGAAAGGTCAGCACATCGCTGATGCGGTTGCTGCTTTGTTGAGCCATCAACAGCCGCTCCACCCCCATGGCCACGCCGCTGCAGGCAGGCAAACCATGGCGCATGGCGTCGAGGAGGTAAGGGTCGGCGTCCATGGTGTTCAGGCCGTGCGCCCGCCGTAGCCGGTTATCTCGCTCGAAACGCCGCCGCTGCTCTTCAGCGTCGGTCAGTTCCTGATAGCCGTTGGCCAGTTCCAGGGCCCGATAGTAAATCTCGAACCGCAAAGCCACGTCGGTGCCGTCGGTGTCCGGGCGGGTCTGTGCCAGCGCGGCGGCCCAGCTTGGGAAGTCGGTGACTACTGAGAGCTGTTCGGCGGGCAGGGCGGCTTCCACCGTGGTGGCCATCAGGAAATCCACGGCGGCGGCTTTATCCAGGCCTTCTGGAGCGCCGTGTTGTTTGGCGCACTGAATCAGACCGCTGTCCGAAGTGGTGAGCGGGTCCAGCCCGGTGACGTCGGCGAACAGATTACGGAAACGGTAAGTCCGTGACGGCGCGCCGGGGAAAAGCTCGGCGAACAGGGTCAGGCATTCCTCCACCAGACGGTCCAGCTCGAAGCCGGGCCGATACCACTCCAGCATGGTGAATTCCGGGTTGTGGCGTCCGCCCGCTTCGCCGTCGCGGAAGGCTTTGCAGAGCTGGTAGATCGGGCCGCTGCCGGCGGCCAGTAGCCGCTTCATATGGTATTCCGGCGAGCTTTGCAGGTAGCCGTGGCCGGGCACCGGAATGCACTGGATGTGCGGGTCGCTGACGCCGTGCCGGGCCAGTTGCGGGGTGTCCACTTCCAGCACGCCATAGGCGGCAAAAAAAGAGCGCACCGTGCTTAATAGTTTGGCGCGCGCTTTTATCGCCTCGATAGAGGCGCTGGGTGGCCAGTGGGGGCTCGGCATGGCGATCCGCGCTGACACGCATCACGCAGGCACGCGGCACGCACACCGGCGTGCCAGCGTGTTGCATGAGGCGCGCTAGCCTTTAATGCGGCCCGCGTATTCGCCGGTGCGGGTGTCCACCTTGGCGATTTCGCCTTCTTGCACGAACAGCGGCACCCGGACTACAGCGCCGGTGCTCAGTGTCGCCGGTTTGCCGCCGGTGCCGGCGGTGTCGCCTTTCAGGCCGGGGTCGGTCTCGATGATTTCCAGTTCCACGAAGTTGGGCGGGGTCACGTTCAGCGGTTCGCCGTTGTAGAGCGTGATCTCGCACATGTCTTCTTCCTTGAGCCACTGTTTGGCGTCGCCCACGGCGGCCTCGTCGGCCTGTTTCTGCTCGAAGTTGTTCGGGTCCATGAAGTGCCAGAACTCACCATCGCTGAAGATGTATTGCATCTGCACGTCGAGAACGTCGGCGCCTTCCAGGCTGTCGCCGGATTTAAAGGTGCGCTCCCAGACCTTGCCGGTCTTCAGGTTGCGCAGTTTGACGCGGCTGAAGGCCTGGCCCTTGCCGGGCTTTACGAACTCGTTTTCGGTGATGGCGCACGGGTCGCCGTCGAGCATAACCTTCAAGCCGGACTTGAATTCGCTGGTAGAATAGCTGGCCATAGATATCTATCCACTGTGTCGGGGAATTACCGGATGGCATTAAAGAAGCTGGCCATGATAACGCAGGAGGCGGACGGTTGGCAGGTACCCGACTGGCGCCGTTTGCAGGCCGACCTGGTGACCGGGGTGGAGGCGCTGTGCGAACACCTGGCACTGCGCCCCGAGCAGGTCCCCGGCGGCGCCGATGACGACAGTGACTTCCCCTTGCGGGTGCCGCGCCGTTACCTGGATCTGATCGAGCCCGGTAATCCGGCGGACCCGTTGTTACTGCAGATTCTCGCCACCGGCCGCGAGCGGGAAGAAGTGCCGGGCTACCACGCCGACCCGCTGGATGAATCCAGCCATACGCCGGTGCCCGGGCTGCTGCACAAATACCATGGCCGCGCCCTGTTGGTGGTCACCGGGGCCTGCGCGGTGCATTGCCGCTACTGTTTCCGGCGGCATTTTCCCTATCAGACCCACCTGTCCGGTGGCCGCTGGCGCCAGGCGCTGGACTGGCTGGCGCAACGACCGGATATTAACGAGGTGATACTCAGCGGCGGCGATCCGCTGACCCTGAGTAACGGTCGTCTGAGCGAGCTGCTGGAGGCGCTGGCGGAACTGCCTCATCTGCGCCGGCTGCGTATCCACAGCCGCACTCCGGTGGTGATTCCCGAGCGTCTCGATGAGGATTTCACCGACTTGCTGGCCGCGCCGCGCTGGCGTGCCACCCTGGTGCTGCACGCCAACCACCCCCGCGAGATCAGTGCGGCGCTGGCGGCGCGCTGCCGGGCCTTGGCGGGCGCCGGTGTCACTTTGCTCAATCAGTCGGTGTTGTTGGCGGGGGTCAACGACCAGTCGGACACGCTGGCGGCGCTCTCCGACGCCTTGTTCGAGGCCGGGGTGCTGCCTTATTACCTGCACCAACTGGACGCAGTGGCCGGAGCCGCGCATTTCGCGGTGCCGGACGCCCGCGCCCGCGCCATCCATGCGGCGCTGCGAAACCGCCTGCCCGGCTTTCTGGTGCCCAGGCTGGCTCGCGAGGAGCCGGGGGAGGGGGCGAAAACGGTATTGGCTGGATAATGTACAATCACGCGTTTCTCACGTTATATTTGTGATCTCTATCACAAAAACAATCCAGGCATCAGCCTGGCAGTGCAGGAAAAGAGAGGGGTAAGCCATGGAACAGGCCCGCCAAACGGAACCCGCGTGGGAAATGTGTCTCGGTGTGCCGATACCGGAGCTTGAGAAATTGTCGCTGGCCAGCGCCCGGCCGCGCCGCCTGCGCGCCTGGTTGGAGGCGTTGCCGATCAGCGACCCTCACCGTAGCGCGCCGTCGTTGCTGACGTTGCTGGACGAACTGGCCCGGCTGCGGATCGACGGGCGCCGCCGGTTGGCGTTGCTGGAGCAGGTCCGTCCCCGCGTCCGCCAGTTAGCCGGCACGCTGGAAAGCCGCTACCTGAACTTGCCCTTGATGCCTCCGGAGCGGGCTCTGGAAGCCGCCGCACTGACACGTCGGTTGTTTCAGGGCTTGGCGTCGGGCTATCAAAGCGTGGCCAGGCCGCTGCTGGGCGGACGGCTCAGTATCCCGGAACGCCAGGCCGCCGCCACGGCGCTGCAGCGTGCCATGGACGCCCACGCCCAGGATATTTTCCTGCACATGCTGCTCTATAACGATCCCCCCGAGGGCACCTGGAAGGCCTTGCATTCACTCTATGCCGTGGCCGAGCGTCATGCCCTGGAAACGGTTACCGTGGCGGACCCGGAATTGCCCGGGCAGGAAGGTTCAATCCTGATTGCCTATGCCCGCCTGTTGCTCACCGCCAGTGCCCAACCAAACCAACTTCGCCAGCCGGCGTTAATGGCGCTTTACCGCGCCGCCGCCCATTGGGCCCGCTGGCTGCCGTTGTCGGTGGACGCCGGTGACGCGCCTTTCCTGGTTGATCTGCAGCAGGACGCCGGGCCGCTGCCCGTGGCGGCCAGCGGCAACGGCACCACTTTGCGCTATTTTGACACCCGGCCACTGGCCGCCGCTCTTGCCGAGGATGGCCCGGCTGACCGTCGCCGGCCGCTCTCGGACATCCTCTCCCATCACCTGCGCTGGGCCTGGCTCGGCCCTCGTCAGCGGCGCCTGCCCCGCTCGCCAGCGGACGGTGAAATGCTGCTGTGTCTGGGATTGGACGCGGTTCATCGGCGCCTCGGCGACGAGGATGATGGAGAGCCCCTGCATCGGGTCCATCGCATCGACCATGCCGACGGCGGTTACTGCCTGGAGTGGCGCGGCGCCACCCCCGCGGGGCTGCGCGCCGGTGTGGTATTGGCTCTCAAGCCTGTTGAGCAGGGCGGTTGGCGGGTCGGCGAGATACGCTGGGTGGCGTGGGTGGGGGAGGCCGTACGCTTGGGCGTGGCGTTATTGCCGGAGACCCTGCGCGCGGTGCGCATCAGCGCCGGCGATCCACGCGCCTGGCCGGCGCCGGCGTTGCTGGTGCCGGCACCGGACGGTAACCCTGAGACCCTGGTGGTGCCCACCACCGGGTATCGCAGCGGCACCCGGGTAACGCTTTGGGATGGTGTGCCCCGCGACGCCCGGCTGGGTATTCGTCTGGCAGGCTCGCCGGATATCGTCCAGTACACCCTGCGCCCGGCCGGCTGAGGCCGGACGGGCCGGTCGGTCAATCGAGATGGACGGTAAGGTCTTTGGCGAACGCAGCCGTGTCAGGCACAATGGATGCTCTACGAATAACGGATGAGCACTGGCGCCGATGAATTACGCCCTCGATACCCTCCGCTTGCTGATCGCGCATGATTCCCAGGACGAAGCAGAACAACTGATGAACACCCTTCGCAATGCCGGCCGGGCGACACGAGCGCAACTGGCCCTGGGCGAGGACGATCTGGTGAGTGCGCTGAAGGGCGGCGCCTGGGAATTGATGCTTTGCCGGCCAAGCTTCGGTGACGGTACTTTTGAAAGTGCCATGGGGCACCTCAACCGGCTGGGGAAAGCGCTGCCGGTGATTCTGCTCAGCGACGATTACAACGCGGAGGTTGTGCGCGAGGCTTATAAAGCCGGCGCCCGGGCGGTGGCCCCCAAGGATGATCGTGAAATGCTGATGCAGTGCGTCGACCGATTGATGGAATTTCTGCGCCTGCGTAAAGAGCTTCAGCACTCCGAAATCACCCGCCACGAGGCCGAGAAGCGGCTCAGTCAGTTGATGGACCAGAGTCGCGATGCCATCGCCTACGTACTCGACGGCATGCACATTCACGCCAATGACAACTACGCGCGCATGTTCGGCTACGAAAGCGCCGAGGAACTGGCCGGCGTGCCGATCATGGATATGGTGTCCGCCAACGATCACGACCGCCTGAAAAAGCTGTTGCGCAGCCGCGCCGAGGACGCCAGCCAGACCAACGAGCTGGAATGCCGTGGCGTGCACACTGACGACAGCGAGTTCGACGCCACCTTCGTGTTTTCGCCGAGTACCTACGACGGCGAAGCCTGCACCCAGATTGTGATCCGTGCCGCCAGCCTGGACGAGAACGCGCTTCAGGAACGTCTCCACGAAATCAGCCAGACGGATCAGGTCACCGGCCTTTACAGCCGCACCTGGTTCATGGAGCAACTGGATTTGGCGGTCACCGACGCCGCCCGTCAGGGACAGTTGGCGGCGGTGCTCTATCTGCGACTGGACGGCTTCGAGCAACACCAGTCCAGCCTCGGTATGGAGGGCGCCGACGATGTGTTGCGGGCGGTGGCGGGCTGGCTGCGCGAGCATTGCGCCGGCGGCAAGCTGGCACGCGTGGACGGCGAAGACTTCGCGTTGCTGAAACCGGTTAACGACATCGACGAGGCGGCGCAACTGGCCGAGGAGTTGCGTGCCGGGATTGAGACACTGATGCCGGAAGTCGCCAGCCGTACCGCCCACGTCACCGCCAGCCTGGGTCTGGCGTTCGCCCGCGAGGATGCCCGCAGTAGCCAGGATATTCTCACCAAAGCACTTAAGTGTTGTAACCAGGCGCAACGGGAGAACGACGAACAGGGCAACGCGATCAAGGTTCACGATCCCATGGACGACGTGGCCGCCGGGTCCTCCGAGGCCATCGCCTTGAGTATTCGTCAGGCTCTGGAAAAAGGCAGCTTCCGCCTTCGATACCAACCGCTTATGAGCCTGGAAGACGAGAACGAACACGTCTTCGAAGTGTTTGTGCACATGCCCCAGAAACAGGGTGACGACCTGGCCGCCGCCGATTTCATGCCCACCGCCGCCGAGCAGGGTATGGCCGGCAAGGTGGACCGCTGGGTGGTCCTCAATGCCATGCGCGCGGCGGCGGCTTACGATCAAAAGGTCACGTTGCTGGTTAACTTGAGCGGCTATTCCCTGGGTGAGCCGGGGCTGGCGGAATGGCTCACCAAGGCCATGCGCGCGGCCAAATTGTCCGGCGAACAGGTGATCTTCCAGTTCAGTGAAGGGGACGCGGTCAATTACCTCAAGCAGGCGGCGGCTTTCGCCCGGGCGGTGCGCGAACAAGGCTGCGGCCTGTCGATCAGTCGTTTCGGTGGTGGCCTGGACCCGTTCAAGCTGTTCGAGCACATCCCCGCCACCATGGTGAAGTTCGAAGGCTCGTTCACCCAGGAACTGAGCAAGGCGCAAAGCCGGGAGCGATTCGCGGAAATCATTCAGCAGGTGCGCGACAGTGGCCGCCGCACCCTGGTCGGTTTTGTGGAATCCGCTGCCCAGATGCAGACGCTGTGGAGCCTCGGCGGCGTCGATTATCTGCAGGGCTACTATCTGCAGGCGCCCATGGACCGGCTCGAAACGGCGGAGACCACGGAAGGATGAGGGGAGAGCAGTTAATAGTGAACAGTTAACAGTTAATAGCGAAAGAGCGCGCGCGGGCCGCAGGCCCGCGCTTGTGGAGTGGCCCCAAAAAAGTAGACACCATCTTTCGAAGAGGAAGATGGATGAGATTTCGAGCACGACGGTGGTTCAGCGACGACTTCAAGCGCGAGGCGGTAGCGCTCTCGCTGTCCTCCCCGCAGA
>Ga0206123_10000836_pt1 | contig 29882 bp, 28 predicted proteins | sample Helgoland_Spring_2_FD_160086 | JGI IMG/M metagenome (GOLD analysis project Ga0206123, IMG submission 160086) | Pelagic subsurface seawater microbial communities from Kabeltonne, Helgoland, North Sea - Helgoland_Spring_Bloom_20160316_1 | ecosystem: Environmental > Aquatic > Marine > Epipelagic ...
GAAGTTTCCCTCCATCTGATCAGGGTAAAGTCTCCTAAACATTCGCTCCATTCTGGTTAGTATCTGTTTGGGGTTTTTTTTATCAACCAAATCCAATGCTTCGACTGTTTTATTGAAGTGATCAATCAAATGATTCAGCTCTTCGGCCGTATAATCAGGGAAATCTTTCCAAGGTGCTAGAGGCTCTTTTTGTGTAGCTTGAAACAACTCATAACAAACGACCTGGGTAGACATGGCAATATTTAAGACAGGATATTCAGGATCTGCTGGGATGATTAAATGTTTATTGGCCATTTGGAGTTCCTCATTGGTGAGCCCTCTATCCTCTCGACCAAATAAAATAGAAACATTGATCTCTTCATTGGCAAGTTGATGGATTTCTTCTGATGCTTCCTTTGCAGATACGATTGGCCACTCAATGCTTCTTTCTCTGGCAGAGGTTGCATATATGACTTTAGATGATTTGGTGGCCTCCTCTATAGAGTTAAAGATATGCGCGTTACCAAGAATATCAGTCGCATTGCCTGCCAATGCAGTGGCATCTTGATGCGGAAATTTTTTTGGATTAATTAAACTAAGGTTAGCTAAACCCATATTTTTCATGGCACGGGCAACTGACCCAATGTTTCCTGGATGGGAAGTCTCAACTAAAACTATTTGCACAAACTGATTAATAGGATTCATGGAACTATTATCATCATTTCCAGTACAATATGCGACATGTCAAAGCCTGCATTATTAAACGTCGCTATTATTGCTGCAAACATTGGAGCTGCCGAGCTCGAATTTGCTGTAAAAAAAGTTCATAAGCTAAACGTTATGAAAAAAGGTCCAACTGATTATGTTACTGAAGTTGATAGAAAGGTTGAGGAAATAGTCTTTGATAAAATTAGGGAATACTATCCTGATGATAATTTTCTTGGGGAAGAATCCGGGCATGAAATCAACACCTCGGAAACAACATGGATTCTAGATCCCATTGATGGAACAACAAACTTTATTCACGGCTATCCACAATACTGTATTTCATTGGCATGTGTTGTAAATGGGCAAACCCAACATGCTGTCATCATCGATCCAACTCGCAGAGAAGAATTTAGCGCATCCAGAGGCAAAGGTGCCGAGCTAAATGGAGAAAGAATTAGGGTTAGCACTCGAAATGGACTAAAAGACTCCCTCATAGGAAATACCTCCCATGTAAATGATTCACAAGCATATAAATTTGAAAATATTGCGACCTTCAAAACTTTATACAAGCACAGTCTTACCATCCGAAGGTCTGGCTGCTCTGCCTTAGATCTAGCTTATGTTGCCGCAGGAAGACTGGATGGATTCTGGGCAAATGGCCTTGGAATTTGGGATGTTGCTGCAGGCATGCTTATTGCAGAAGAAGCAGGCGCATTAACAAGTGATTTTTTAGGCAATCCAGATTACAAGAAAAGTGATCATTACCTGTGTGCTACTCCGAAATGCTTTAAGCAGATGCTTGAGGCCATCAAACCAAACTTCACAGCCCATTAGGGCATATCATCAAATTCAGCTCCCTCAGGCTCTGGTATTGCAAGATCATCTTGGGTGATTGAAAGGCCTAGCAGCATATTGGCTACAACGTATATTGAAGAATATGTACCCACCAAGACCCCAATAATTAAGGCTTGGCTAAATCCTCTAATCATATCTCCACCGAAGAAAAATAAGGCAAACAAAACCAGCAAAGTGGTTAATGATGTAATCAAGGTTCTCGACAATGTTTGATTAATAGATCGATTGACAATCTCATCAGGCTCGAACCCTCTCTCGCCTCTAAAATTTTCTCTAATTCTATCTGAGACAACAATGGTATCGTTCAAAGAATAACCAATAACAGCAAGCAAGGCTGCCAGAACAGTCAAATCAAAATCCCAAGAAAGCAATGAAAATAACCCGAGAATAATCACAACATCATGAGCAAGCGCTGCGACCGCCCCTAGTGCAAACTTGTACTGAAATCTAAAGGCAACATAAAGCAGAATCATGCCAAGGGCTACAAGCATTCCTAATCCGCCCTGATCTCTTAGTTCTGAACCGATCTGAGGTCCAACAAATTCAATTCTTTTAAGCTCAGTTGAAGGGTCAGCATCTAGTAAAAATTTATAAATAACATCCCCGAGCTGACTGTTACCATTTTTATCAGCAACCTTGATAAGCACATCAGAATTAGAGCCAAAATTTACAACTTGAAAATCATCAAACCCATTGTTAGTCATCAAGTCTCTTATATCGACTAAATCTGCAGCCTCTTCATAAGAAACCTCAATAAGAGTTCCACCACTAAAGTCTAAGCCCAGATTAAGGCCCTTAAAACTGAGCGAACCAATAGACATAATAAGCAAAACCAAAGAACCTATCGTTGCAAATCTTCGATAGCTCATGAATGGAATATTAAAGTTCATTAGACTCTTAGCTCCTTAATATTTTTATTTCCATACATTAAATTAACAATGGCTCTTGTTCCTAAGATGGCAGTAAACATGGAAGTTAAAATACCGATCGATAAAGTAATCGCAAACCCTTTAACCGGACCAGTTCCAATTGCGTAAAGCACAATCGAAGCTATCAATGTTGTAACATTTGCATCAACAATGGTTACAAATGCTCTAGAGAAGCCTTCTTGAATAGCTGTTTGAGGATCTTTGCCTTCTTTGAGTTCTTCTCTGATCCGAGAAAAAATTAATACATTAGCATCAACAGCCATACCTATGGTGAGGACTATGCCCGCAATTCCAGGAAGAGTCAGGGTTGCTCCTAACAGTGACATAAAGCCTGTAATCAAAACAACATTGGCAAAAAGAGCAATGTTTGCAGCAAATCCGAACCAGCGATAATAAAAAAACATAAAAGCAATAACTGATAGCAAACCAATGATGATTGAACGAACTCCTAACTCAATGTTCTCTTTTCCAAGACTTGGACCAACAGTTCTCTCCTCAACAAACTTCATAGGAGCAGCTAGCGCTCCAGCCCGAAGAAGCAGAGCAAGCTCACTTGCCTCTTGTGGAGATCCAACACCCGTGATTCTAAAAGCAGTTCCTAAAACAGCCTGAACAGTTGCAAGACTTATAATTTCTTTCTCAATATAGGCAGTCTGCTCAATAACATCATTACCATCCTCATCTTGTGCAAGGACTGATTTACTTTTTTGCTCAACAAAAAGGACTCCCAGCCGCCTGCCAATATTTCCATTGGTAGCCTTTTGCATGGCGCGACCACCTTGCATATCTAAGGTAATGTTTACTTGAGCAAACCCACTTTCATCAAAACCTGCACTAGCATTGGTAACCCTTTCACCAGCAACAATAATATTTTTTTCTAGAAAAGCTGAGCCCATTCGCTCGTCTTGATAATCAAATTCTTCTTTTCTTAATCTTGATGTGGTTGATGCAGCCTCTAACCTAAATTCTAGATTTGCAGTTTTTCCAATAATTTTCTTTGCTGCAGTTGTATCCTGTACACCAGGTAATTGAACAACAATTCTACTGCTACCTTGTCGCTGGACAATTGGCTCACTCACCCCTAACTCATTAACCCTATTTCTAAGAGTCATAAGGTTTTGCCCAACAGCATAGTCTCTAATCTCTTTTATAGCAGACTGAGAATATGTAAGCTCAACAAGGTTTCTCACTGAATTTGCTGTTAAATCGTATAGAGGGGTTCCAAGGGGAGTGATATTATCTTCATTAAAAATTCTTAATGCTTTGTTGTAATCTTCATCACTGGCAAAAGAAAAGGCCAAATCCTTGTTATCTTTTCTAGAGCTCTCAACATTGATTCGATCATCCCTAAATTTCTTTCTATATTGATTCAATAATGATTCAAGGCGGTTATCTAGTGCGCTATCGATATCTACCTCTAAAAGAAAATGCACCCCGCCTGATAAATCTAAGCCAAGTTTTAATGGTCCGCCTCCTATATTTCTAAGCCATTGAGGTGTAGATGGTTCGAGGTTCAATGCAACGATTGCTTCATCTAGCAAGGTTTTTTGTAGTGCTGCCTTACCTGCTAGCTGATCATCAAAAGAATTAAACTTTGCAATGATATTATTGTCTTTGAGTCCAACCGATTCAACCCCAGTTGATTGATCTTCTAATATGTCTTTAACTTGATTCAATAAAGTCTGATCGGCAGATTTACCTGAGTCAGTATATGCAATCTGAATTGCTGGCTTGGCAGGATATAAATTTGGTAAAGAATAAATCACACCAATAGACATCACCATCAATATGAATGTGTATGTCCAGATTGAGAATCTATTCATAATCTTTTTTAATCAATTGATGCAATGGTGCCTTTTGGCAAAGTATTCGCAATAGCAGTTTTTTGAAGTTTAAAAGTAATGTTTTCACTCACTTCGATAGAAACATAAGGGCCTTTGATTTCCTTGATACGACCAATGATTCCGCCTGCAGCGACTACTTCATCGCCTTTCTCAAGCCCGTCCATCATTTCTTGCAAAGCCTTCATACGCTTTTGCTGAGGTCGAATGGTCATAAAATACATTAAGGCTAAAAATCCTATAAAAAAAACAATAATAGGATCTGGTAACCACCATGGTAATTGTTGCTGTGTTTCGTTCATGCAATCTCCCTAGATTAAATGCTTGGGTACGTCTAAATGCCGCTTATTATAAAAGTCTTTTATGAACTTGGCGAATGAATCTGATTCAATTGATAGGCGAATTTCATTCATGAGACTTTGATAATAGTAGATATTATGAAAACTATTTAATATTGAGCCCAACATTTCGTTGGTTTTATCAAGATGATTTAAATATGCTTGAGAGTAATTCTTACAAACCTTGCAACTACAAGTTGGATCGATAGGGTCATCTGAATTTTTGCTTGGCGCATTTCTAATATTTAAAACACCATAAGATGTAATAAGTTGTCCATTGCGAGCATTTCTTGTAGGCAGCACACAGTCAAACATATCAATTCCATAAAAAACTGCTTCAACAATATCTTCAGGTTTTCCTACCCCCATCAAGTAATGAGGTTTGGATACAGGCAAATGAGGAGCGAGATACTGCAGTATTCTGGTTTTATCCTCTTTTGGCTCGCCAACACTCAAACCACCTACCGCAATTCCATCAAAGCCAATATCCTCCAGCCCTTTAAGTGATTCAAGGCGAAGATCCTCATGCATACCGCCCTGAACAATTCCAAATAAAGCAGAGTCAGATTTATGGGCATCACGAGATCTTTTGGCCCAACGTAGAGATAATTCCATGGAGGTTTTAGCTTGCTGATGCTCAGATGGATATGGAGTACACTCATCAAGAACCATCACAATATCTGAACCAAGATTTTCTTGAATCTGCATTGAATCCTCTGGGCTCATAAAGCATTTATTTCCATCATAAGGAGACTGAAAGCTCACGCCTTCCTCTGTAATTTTTGCCAAGTCTCCAAGGCTCCATACTTGAAAACCACCTGAATCAGTCAGAATAGGCTTATCCCAATTAGCAAAGTTATGTAGTCCGCCTAAATTTTTAACCAGCTCATCTCCAGGTCTAAGCATCAAATGATAAGTATTCCCAAGGATAATTTCAGAGCCCGTCTCCTGAAGATTCTCAACCTCTAATGCCTTCACTGTTCCATTTGTACCCACTGGCATGAATGCAGGTGTTTGAACTTTTCCCCTTGGAAAATCTAACTCTCCTCGCCTGGCATAACCAGAAGTAGCCGAAATATTAAATTTCATGATATTTCAAAAGCATGGCATCGCCATATGATAAAAATCTATATTCTTGCTCAATGGCTGTTTCGTAGATAGTCATCATTTTTTCATACCCAATAAAGGCAGCAACAAGCATAAGCAATGAAGATTTCGGCAAATGAAAGTTCGTGATCATATGATCGACAACTTTAAACTTATATCCAGGATAAATAAACAAAGAAGTTTCACCTTTAAAGGCTGATGGCTCATCTTGAAAAGCTGTTTCAATAGCCCTAACAGATGTTGTTCCAACTGCAATAATTTTTCCATTACTAGCTTTTACTCTTTTTACTTGATCAATTAAACTCGCATCAACTTCAACAAGTTCTTTATGAATAACGTGATCCTCAATATGATCTGTTTTGACTGGCTGAAAAGTCCCAGCACCAACGTGCAAATGCACATAACCAAACTCTACACCTTTTTTTTGCAGGGAATTAAGTAGCTCCTGATCAAAATGCATGCCAGCAGTAGGTGCTGCAACAGATGCTTTTTGATCAGGGTCAGCATATATAGTTTCATACCTCTCTTCATCTAATTTTTCTGCTGCTCTATTCATGTAGGGCGGCAAAGGGATTTGACCGTATTGTTCAAATAAAGATTTTGGATCGTCGGACCAATTTAAAATAAAGAAATTATCTTGCCGACCTTCAACCGTGGCTAAAAATCTTTGACCTTGGAATGAAAACACTAGTTCCGCTCCCTCTTTCGGAGTCCTGGATGACCTAATTTGAGTTAAAGTCTGCTGATTAGATAAAAATCTTTCCAGCAGGAGTTCTATTTTCCCTCCAGTAACTTTCTCTCCGAATAATCGAGCTGGAATCACAGAAGTCTTATTTAATATTAGAAGATCTCCCTTGTTTAAATGGTTTCCAATATCTTTAAAAACTTGATGTTGAATAGATTCAAGGGCAACAAGCAATTTTGAATTAGTTCTTTTTGAGGAAGGATACTGAGCAATGAGATGCTCTGGAAGATCGTAATTGAATTTCTCTGTTTTCATGGGAGGTGCTAATTTTAAAAGATGTTGAACTCAGCTACAATGACCGCCGTGCCCCATTGGCGGAATTGGTAGACGCGCGCGATTCAAAATCGCGTTCCTTCGGGAGTACCTGTTCGACTCAGGTATGGGGCACCAAGTTTCTCAATGTTAATAATTGCAATCTGTATTCAGGATTGAAAACAGATAATTCCTTGTGGTGTTTGCATCTTGCCAGCTATCAGTCGTAGAAATAAGATCAAGACAACCAAGCTTGTCTGCATCAATTGGGACGCCTTTAAATAAGGTATCGTTGTTTCCACTGAAGAATACCGGTCGGTTGGGGAAAGTGGAATTTGGTAAGGATCGAAAATTACCAACTCCATCATTAATTGCAACATGTGCCCCATGAAAGCTAGTTTGAAAATCTCTCGTTGAATGAATAATATCAAGGTCTCCATCTAAGTTCATGTCTCGAATGTAGATATTGCTCTCTCCATGATGATTGGCTGCTCTTTCTTGATTTGTAAAACGCGCATCGGTCTCATCTATCAGATTTCCAGTACCATCATTTATTAAGATTTGGACATAAGCGCCTTCATAATAGGGATTAGCTCTAGTAATCCCAACTGCAACATCCATAAAGCCATCATTATTTAAATCTCCTGATACCGCATGATTATATTTAGTCTTGTTGATGCCGAATGGGCCAGAGGGGACGGGTATTTTTTTCCAATTTTGAATCTCTTTGGTGCCATTACTCAGCAAAATAAAGCCTTCCTCTGGATTTAGATCAAAATTCCATCTGTCATTGAAATTCCAAAAAATAATATCGTCAAACCCATCATTATTTAAATCTGCTAGCAGGCTACTCATGGGGCTTCCATAAGTATAATTCCAATCTAGATTAAGGTATGGATGAATGGTAAATCTACCTTCGCCATCATTAACCAATAACATGTTGCAAGCAAAAAGATCAATATCGCCATCACCATCTGGGTCTCCGCCACTTGCATCATGGGCAAATCTGCATAACTGCCCCATGCCATTATTTTCATCATTTATGTTTGCTGAGCTTTCCTCAAACTTACCTTGTGAATTTGATAGCAATAAAAAATGCGGGTAAGGATCAATACCCCATCTCTTATCCTGCTCAACAGATAGTCCCATAGATCCAGCAAAGACATCATCCAAGCCATCACCATTTAGATCATCGACAACCAACCTATATGCGAAGGGATGCGTGGGAGCTTCTGATGTAGCGTATAGATTTTCATCTTCTGCAAAGCCACCTTTTTGATCATTGAGATAGATATTGATGGGCCCATAAATCTTTTTACTTTGATCTATGGTGTGAGGAAAAATAGCCCATGCAACCACAAAATCTTCAAACCCATCGCCATTGAAATCACCAGTCGCAATATTGTGAGCATCTTGACCAAATAATTCATTCTCATATGTAACACAATCATTCTCTGTTGGGTAACAGACAGTGGCTGAATATCTGTCAGTTATTTCTATTCCCCCAAATCCAATATCATGGGCACTAAAATATAAAGAGCTAAGATATGAAATATTGCTTGGTTCAGGATTCGGAATGAATTTTGTAGGATTTCTTGTAACATTAAATGTGAAATTCTGTGAACCAGCACATTCGGGTTTAACATTGGTGTTAACTGGACGAACGCCAAATGAAAACTCTTTACTTGCAGTGTAAATAATGGGTGCCCTAAAAGTAAAACTTAATTCATCTGAAGAACTTAACCACAATAGATCGGGACCTAAAACCTCAAATTTACATCCTTGAATGCTTGGTTGAACTCGTATTGTCACGTTCTCATAGCTTCGAACTGATGGGGGTAATCCAGTAAGTGAGAATGTTAAAAGATTAGCTTGAGGCTCTGAACTACCACCCCCTCCTCCGCAACTAATAATAAAGAATATGGAAATTAAATATGCAATGAAATTTCTTGAAATATTTTTATTGTGTTTAAATATCATTTTTTAAAACCCTTATTATTGTATTACTTAGTTCTAAAAGATGCGCGATGTAAATTCATATAATCGAATTGTCATTAAGATAGGCTCGGCTGTGCTTGCAGGGTCTAATGGATTGGTCAACCATAGTATTCTTGCTTCGATCAGCGAGGACATAGCATGGTTATTAAAAAATGATAAAGAGGTTCTGGTTGTATCTTCAGGCGCCATCGCTCTAGGAAGAAAGAAAATTAAACTTTCAGAAAATTTAACCTTAGCTGAGTCACAGGCTTTAGCTGCTCACGGTCAAATAGAATTAATGTCAGCATGGAAGAAACATTTAAATAAATTTTCTATACCCATAGGCCAAATACTCTTAACTCCTAGAGATACAGAGCTCAAACTTTCATCTAAAAATGCTCAACGCACTGTTAGTAAATTATTAGAAGCTGGATGCCTTCCAATCATCAACGAAAACGATAGCACGGCTACTGATGAGATAAAATTTGGCGATAATGATCTTTTAGCTGCAAAAGTAGCGAAACTTATAGGTGCAGATTTATTAATCATCCTTTCAACGGTTGATGGGCTCTATGCATCAGTAGAAGATGTTCAAACAAGAAAACTCAGCTCGCTAATCAAAGAAGTAAGCAAAATTACTCCTAAAATTAAAAAGATGGCTGGTCATGCCAGTCAAATGGGTAAAGGTGGAATGATATCTAAAATTGATGCAGCAGAAATTTGTTTAAAAAATAAATGTGCAATGGTTATTACTTCTGGTAAAAATAAAAAACCTATCAGAGGCATTGGCAAAAGAACTAAAGCAACATGGTTTATTAAAAAATGAGTAAAGAACTTTCAACACTGCTTAACGAGATAGGGCTCAAGGCAAAAAGTGCCAGTGCAATACTAAACACTGCAACTAGCGATCAAAAAAATAAATTTTTTGACTTTGCTATTGCATCAATTCAAGAGAATGCTGATGTCATTCTTGGTGCCAACAAACTTGATATCAAGGCAGCAAAAGATAATAAAAAAGATGAAGCTTTTATTGATCGTTTAGCATTAGACAAGAGCAGACTCCAAGGAATATGCGATACCTTGACTGAAATAAAATCATTCAATGATCCTGTTGGTAGAGTGCTTGCCTGCTGGGACAGACCTAATGGCTTAAATATTTCGAGAGTTGCAACGCCACTAGGAGTCATAGGGCTCATTTTTGAAAGCAGACCTAATGTTGCTGCAGATGCTGGAGGTTTATGTCTGAAATCTGGCAATGCAGTAATTTTACGCAGCGGGAAAGATGGACTTAGATCTGCTACTGCGATTGTCAACTCGCTGCAAGATGCGTTGAAGCTCTCAGGCCTTCCAGAAGAATGCATTCAAATAGTTCCTTCAGAAAGCAGAGAGGCTGCAACCATGATGTTGGAGGGGTTAAATGGATCTATAGATGTCATAGTTCCAAGAGGGGGTAAAAGTCTTGTTGCAGAAGTTGAAAGGTCTGCAAAAGTTCCAGTATTTGGTCACTTAGAAGGTATTTGTCATATATATGTAGATGAAGAGGCGGATATAGACAAAGCTCTTTCGATTTGCTTGAATGCGAAAATGCGAAGAACTGGAATTTGCGGAGCTGTTGAAACAATACTTATTAATGAACAGATCACTTCTTCATTTGTGCCTAAACTTGTAGGCTCTCTATCTGATGCTGAATGTGAAATAAGATGTTGCGATAAAACCATTGGTTTTGATGATAGGGCTTCGCTCGCTTCAGAGGATGATTGGTCTACAGAATACCTAGCACCAATTGTCAGCGTAAAATCTGTCGCAGGAATTGATGAGGCCATCACCCATATTGAAAAATATGGAACAGGTCATACCGAGTCTATTATCAGTGAAAACAAGGAGGCTCAATTACATTTTACTCATTCGATTGATAGTGCAATTGTAATGATTAATGCATCAACTCAATTTGCTGATGGTGGTGAGTTTGGTCTTGGCGGAGAAATAGGTATTGCAACAGGCAAATTTCATGCAAGAGGTCCAGTCGGAGTGGATCAACTCACAAGCTTTAAATACATTGTGAGAGGAAATGGGCAAACTCGCTCATAATCAAATCTAGATCCATCAAATTATGTCTATAAATAAATCATTCTTATTTTGTGGAACTAATTTTTTAACTTGAGAGATGGTTTAAACTAAATTTACTGCCTTGTTAGTATCTTGAATTAAATGGGCACATTTCCTTCTTAAATATACTAAACGCCCAGTATTTAGTTCTAAAAATAATTAGAGGGATATAACATGGGCAATTTTCATAAACAAAAACTTACTTTATTAGGCACAATCTTCCTCGCTGCTTGCGGTGGCGGTGGCGGCGGAGGTGGTGGTGGAACCTCTAATGGGGGCGGTTATGGAACAACTCCTTCCAATACGGCACCAACTATTGATAATTCAACAAATGATTACTCAACCATTGAGGGTACGACCAATGGTTTCATGGTTAATGCTTCTGATGCTGATGGAAACTCATTAACCTATTCAATTTCTGGGAATGATGGCTCAAAGATGTCAGTCAGCTCAAGTGGTGTAGTCTCTTTCATAAACGCTCCAGATTATGAAAACCCAGAGGATGAAAATGGAGATAATGTTTATTCCTTTAATGTTAGTGTGAGCGATGGCAACCTTAGCATAGCTGAGGGCTTTACGATCACGGTAACAAATGATACTTCTGATGATAATGCAGATACTTTTGCTGCCTGGGATGGTGTGCTATTAAAAGATGATACTTATAAGCCTTATGATAAACATGCAACTTCTTACAATTTAATTATAGGTGGCTTGCCTGATGTAACAGATGGATTTGTAACCAATGTTGCAAATATTGCCAATAAAATGTTGGTTAAAAATGATGCTACTAACTCTGTTAATAGAAATTTGTTGCTTAATAATTTTAACCAATACAAAGCATTTCAAAGAGTTGGATCTACTAATTTGAGTAGCTATGATCCAGCGCTTAGTAATGATAACTATGATGGTTGGGATAATATTAATGATAATTATTCTGTTGTAGATTTTATTTGGGAGTCTACTTATAGCTCCCCTGCTGATGAGCGAACTAAAGCCAATCAAATTAATGCGATCTTAGAGCATCTGCTTCATACCATCACATTAATATTTGATAAGAGCTATATATCATGGGGATATGAAGATGAATCATCTGAGTTAGTTCTTGCGATGAATGAGGCAATCACAGGTGGTTTCTATAATCCTTCAGACAATTATGGCAGCTTATCTGATAGCGATCCTGCTCTCTATAAAAGAATTATTGCTCAAGAATTTGCATACTGGATGATAGTAACAGGCTGGGATTTGAAAGCTTTGTATGCTCCAGATGCATCTCCAGAATGGACCATTGTCAATGCCTCAGAAATGGAAATAAAGTTACCGCTGGCCCATACATTATTTAAAGATACTGTAAATGGAGTGCTGGTTAATCCAACGCAAGCTTATCTGGATAGTTTGAGTTTTAGTTCGTTGGTATCAGCTACTGATGTAGCGAGTGGACCGTCTTTTCTAGTTAGCGTTGCAGCCAATGCCAATGGGGCAGGAAATGTTTATGTAATTGATGGGACGCAAAAAAAATCGATTACCCTTGAGGTCGGAGTAAATTACATTTTTAATCATTCAACTGATCATCCCCTAAGATTTTCTACCACTCCGGATGGAACTCACGGTGGTGGCGTGGAATATGCACAGGGGGTTTATACCTACAACCCTGGCAGAACTGAAATTGAGGTACATTCTGAAACTCCAACTACACTGTATTACTATTGCTCTATCCACCCAGGAATGGGTGGTAGCATTACAATCTCAGGTTAGACCGAGCTAAATATAGATATCAAACCTGGTTGTTTTACCAGAGACTTGATAGTTCGTTTGGAGGGAAAAAGGCTCGGCTTTAATAGGTCTTTTAACAACCATTTTTCGTGCTGGGATTAATTGCAAAACTTCAAAGTCTTTTGTTGCATTATTTTCTAAAGACTCTACTTCCAAAATCTTTGATATGTACTCTAGCTGTCCTGAACTTAGAGCATTCTTTTTTGAGGGTGGATACATGGGATCAAAGTAAATCACATCAAAATTTTTTGCGTGAGCGGCATAAGAGCATGCATTTGCATGAATAAGATCAAGTTTTATAAAAATGTTCTGATCCTCACTTCGACTTATTCCATCTTGCAGCAAATGAAATAAAATTTTACTTTGCTCAAGCGCTGTGACTTGATGACCTAGGCTAAGAAATAATAAAGTATCTTGTAACATCCCTGCCGTGCAATCAAGGATGTTCAATGGACGCTCTGACTTACCCAAAGCTTTCTTGATCAGCTTCTCATGATTGGCTCTTTTGATACGCCATCCTGTTGTGCCAGAATTAAAATCTATTCGAAATTGATTAGTTGATCTTGCTTCTGGGTGAAAAAATGATAGTCCAACTTCTGACAAATAGAGATGGGGTAGATGATTGAATTCTTGCTTTGAGTTTGCAGAAGTTCCCAGTGTCTTTGCGGTATCCTCAGCTAAACTTTGTTGAATGCCTGATGCATAAACAAGAGGAGGCATCATATAAGCAAAAGCACCAGACCAAGAGCAACTCTGTAAAGAACAAATGGGGTCATGCCAATCTTTTGAACGAACTGCATGAAGCCCTTAATGGTAACGAATGCTATAAAAGCTGAGCCAAAAAATCCTGTTAGCATAATTAACATATCACTCAGCGATATTGAATAAGCGCCCTTAGCAAGCATTAATACCAAAGCCCCCAAAATTGTGGGAATGCTTAATAGAAAAGCAAACTTTGAAGTATCTTTGATATTTAAACCAATAATTAGCGCTCCTGTGATCGCCATGCCAGATCTGGAGGCACCTGGGAAAACAGCCAATGCCTGAAAACAACCAATGATCAAGGCAGCAGATAAAGTTAACTCAGTTAAAGATTTAGATTGACTTGAGGACTTAAAGGCAGCGTATAACAAACCAGCAAATACAAGGTTTGCCCAAGCAATTGAATTAATATTTGCAGATCTAGACTCGGTTAAATCAGATGCAAGTAATCCAACCACAACAATTGGCAGGGTTGCAACAAGAAGGTTTAACCCCAGAGAAAAATCTTCTTTGCTCCTGGTTTTTTTCCATGGCGTCCATGCATAGAGCAAACTTTGAATTTCTTTTTTAAAAAAATAAATTACTGCAGCTAAGGTTCCAGCGTGAACTGAAATATCAAAGACAATCCCAAAGTCTTTTACTCCAAACAGCAATGATGGAAACAATAAATGTGCTGAGCTAGAAACAGGCAAAAACTCAGTTAGGCCCTGAATTAGAGCAAGAAGGAGTGCAAGAAAAAAATCTGAAATCATGATTTTTGATAATCAGGAGTTTTAAGATAAACAGGATTTGCATTTTCAGGAAGAAAGCTTTCACCAGTTTCCAGTTTTTTCTTGGCCAATGATGCAATGGACTCGGCACTTCCTGCGGCTTGAGATAAAAAATTAGAGCACTTTGTTACTTCTATCGGCCAACCCGTTCCAGCAAAATAACAATCTTTTTTGTTTGCTAAACCCGTTAATTCATCCATCCCAACAACTGACTCATTTGATGATGGCGTAAGCTCATCTTTATTCTTGTGATAACTGCAAAAATAACTTTCTTTTGAATCAGCTTCAATGGCTACATAAATTTTTGTTTCAACTGCATCAATCCATTGAGATGCCTGGTGAGCAATGGACTCGAGATTAGAGATTGTGATAAGGGGCAATTCCTTGACTTCTGCTATCGCTTTTAAAAAAGAGGCAGTGATTCTGAGCGCGGTGTATGAGCCAGGACCACAAGCAAAAGCTAGACCATCAAGAGTATCGAAACCTTTCTTTGAATCAAAGCCAATCCTAGAAAAAAGCTTGTCCCAGTCAGGCCTATCTTTTCGGTCATGAGTTTGGGTGAAAGTATTTACCTCATCCTCATTAAGCAAAGAGATTGATGAGTAATTTCCACTGACATCAAGGGATAAAATTTTCATTCAATTAAAAATTTTGCTCAATATCCTCAAATACTTTTTCAACAGATTGGGAGCCATCAACAGCAATATACTTAAGGGAAATTTGATTTTCCTGCGATTGATAATAAGTTACCAGTGGCTTTGTTTCATCTTGGTAAACTTGCAATCGATGCTTAACTGTTTCTGGCATATCATCTTCCCTTTGTATAAGAGGCTCTCCAGTAATATCATCCACTCCTTCACGCTTAGGCGGTTGGTAGACCAGATGATAATTTCTTCCTGAGCCTGGATGTACCCTTCTGCCAGACATTCTATCTACGATTACATTATCATCAACCTTAATCTCAATTACATGAGTAAACTCAATGCTATTTTCAACACACAAATCTGCTTGGCCAACAGTTCTTATTCCGCCATCAAATAAAAATCCATTCACACAGTCAGGTTGAGCAATACGATCAAGAATTAATTCAATAATAATCTGATCAGAAACTAAGCCACCAGAATTCATTATATCTGTAACTTTTTTACCCAACTCGCTCCCTGACGCAATGGCTGATCGCAACATATCTCCAGTGCTGATTTTAGGAATTTTGAGAGATTCGCAAATGATATCTGCCTGGGTGCCTTTTCCAGCACCTGGTGGCCCTAAGAGAAGTATTTTATTCATTTTCTAATACTGCAAATGCAAGTAGGTGGTTGCTTTCATCGGCTAGACTAACATGGGATTTAGTGATGCCCAAGCTCTCAACATAAGATTTTGCTTCCCCAGACAATAAAACTTCTGGTTTACCCGCTGAATTTCTTAATATTTGGATATCTTTAGGAAATACTGGATCTTTAAATCCCGTCCCCAGAGCTTTGACAAATGCTTCTTTCGCTGCAAATTGTTTACCAAGATATGAGTAATTTCGCCCTTCTGTCATTTCAGCAAATTTTTTAAGCTCTTGATCGCCTAAAATTTTTTTGGCAAACGCAGACAGGGATTTCATTTTTTTAATTCTTTCAAGATCTACCAGATCTGTACCTATTCCATAAATCATATTCTAATTTTTTTAAAAAAGTCCCTGCTGCTTAATTCTCTTCCATCTAAGCATGCGCTAATAGCAACTTGTGATAACTGTTTTAATTTTAACTTATCAATTCCTTGAAGAGTTCTATTTTTGATCGCTGTAATTTCTTTTGCAGAGAAACCCTCGACATCGCCAGCATGATGAAATCCCTTTTCTGGAATGTAAGAATAAATAATTGAATCTTTAAACTCTGAATTATCTGTGCTGTCTGTATCAAAATTAATCCCATAACCAAGCACGTCTAGAAGATCTAGCTCAAATACTCTTAGATCAAGCTCAGAAATTGCATCAGCTCTGGCAAGCTCAACAAAGTTTTGATATAGATCATATAACTCTTGATTGGGCAGCCCCTTGGGTAATAGGCGCATCATCAATTCATTAACGTAAAGATAGGTATATAGATCATGCGGACCCTTGGCTGACTGAGAAACAAAATTAGAATCTATTTGAGTCAATGTCTTCATTTCTGATTTTCCAGTGACGATGATTCGCAAGGCAGAAAAGGGAAGCAAATGCCCGAAAAACTTTGATCGAGGATTTTTTGCGCCCTTAGCCATGATTGAAAGTTTTCCTGAAGATTCTGTAAAAACATCTGCAATTATTGAGGTATCTCCAAAAGACCTGGCATGCAAAAGAAAGCAAGGCTCCCAGTTATGTGGCATCTTGATTGCTGCCTACTCCAAGGCTGCTCAAATACTGAGCATCGTTATTCCAATTCTTATTTACTTTCACAAAAGTTTTTAATAAAACTTTTTTATGAATCATTTTTTCAAGCTCAACTCTTGTTTGCTGCCCTATTCTTTTTAAATTAGAGCCTTGATGACCTATAACAATGCTTTTTTGGCTATCACGAGCAACATAAATGATGACTCCAATTGATAGCATCTTGCCTTCCATGGCTTTTGTTTCTACTGCCACATAAGTTTCATGAGGCAACTCATCTCCGAGCGACCGAATAATTTTTTCCCTTACGAGCTCGCTAATAAAAAAATTATCTGGTATTTCTTTTTCTTCAGGCTCAGCTGGGTACAAATGATTATTTTCAGGGAGATATTTTTTAATACATTCCAAAAGATCATCAACACCATCATGGTTTAATGCTGAAATAGGAACGTAATCACCAAAGGAGTAAATTGCATCAATCTCTTGGATTAAGGGAAGAAGATCATTTTTATTTTCAACTTGATCAACTTTGTTTAAAACGCATATGGATGGCACATTAGTTTCTTTAATTTTTTTTAGAACCTGTCGATCTTGATCCTGCAATGAGGTTCTCTGTATAACAAACAAAACTAAATCAGAGTCCTCAATAACGCTTAAGGCTGAATGATTTAATACTTTGTTTAAGGTTTTGGTTGCCTTGATGTGAATGCCAGGAGTGTCTAGAAAAATCATCTGATGCTCTTCATCAGTTTTGACCCCTAAAATATTATTCCTTGTTGTTTGTGATTTGCGAGATGTAATAGATATTTTTTTCTCTAAAATGGTATTCAACAAAGTGGATTTGCCGACATTGGGTTTACCAACAATAGAAATATAGCCGCAAAACTGCTTCTTCATGATATATCTAATTCTAGTAAAATTAATTCAGCAACCTTCTGCTCAGATTCTTTTTTTAGTGCAGCAGAGGCTTGGAAAGTTTTCCCATTGAACGTAACACTGCAATCAAAATAATTACCCTCTTTGTTAGATACAACTGAGTATGAAGGTGGTTCAGCGCCATCGGCTTGCAATGCTTCTTGTAATCTTGATTTTGGATCTTTGAGCTCTCTAGATTCGTTTAAAAATAACAAACTATTATGAAAAAGATGCAAAATAAAATTTTTACTTTCCTCAAAACCTAATTCAATAAAAATTGCTCCTATGCAAGCCTCTAGAGTGCCGGCATAAATTGATTGCTTGTGTGATTCATCTAATTTATTGGTTCCCTTGGAGGTTTGCAGCAGATCTTTGCAATCCAATTTTAGAAAAACCTCAGCGAGTGATTGAGTATTAACAATGGATGCTCTCATTTGCGTTAATCTGCCCTCATCCAATCCTTCAAAGCGATTGAAAAGATACTCAGATACTATAATTTCAAGGACAGCATCTCCTAAAAACTCTAGTCTTTCGTTATTTTGATTTGAAGAAAAACTTTTATGAATAAACGCTTGTTTAAATAAGGGTAACTCTAAATATGCTTTATTCACTGATAAAAAATTTTTACTCATGGGGCTTATTGAATGAAGCCCGCTCTTTCAAAGGATGGTAAACAGGTCCAGCACTCCCATGTCATCCAAATCAATTCGCCTGTGCCCATAAAATTTTGTCTTGGAACAAAACCCCAATATCTAGAATCGCTGGAATTATCTCTATTATCTCCCATAACAAAATAATGGTTTGCAGGCACAATAAATTCCTCAGGATATGATGCGCTCCCTCCAACAATTCTAATGATTCGATCTGCACTACCAAGAGTCTCTTTTAAAAATGTCTCTTCATCAGTTGAGGAGATAAACTCCTGGTGAATGGCTTTGCCATTGACATAAATCTTTTTATTTAGATAGCCAATGGTGTCTCCAGGCTTGCCAATTAATCGTTTTATATAAGGCACATTGACATGGGGCGGAATAAAAACAACCACATCGCCATATTCAGGATCTGCTGATAAAGCAAATGCATCGCCTATTCTATTTACCTTGAGGCCATAACTGTGTTTATTGACCAAAATAAAATCTCCAACTTTGAGACCTGGAATCATGGACCCAGAAGGTATTTGATATGGCTCATATACAAAGGTACGAAGGATAAAAATTAAAAAAACTGGAGCAAACCACCCCCTTCCTGTTGTTTTTAACAAAGTATTTTTATTGAATATGCCAACTAATAAAATAATCAAACAAATGACTGAGCCGATCAATAAAACTGACCCTAGATCTCCAGCATTAACAAAAATCCTATAAATACCGATGAGAGCTGATGAAAGGCCTGCAATGTATAAAATTTGCTGTGATTGATCAGTTAATGTGTCCTGCAGAACTTGATAAATCCAAACTCCTATCAGGCAAAATACCGCCAATAAAGACAATAGGAAAATGGGATCTCCAAACATTATTTCTCTCCTGAGTTGAAGTAATTAAGAAAAGCTTCTTGAGGAATAGATACTCTTCCAAACTGTTTCATTTTCTTTTTGCCTTCTTTTTGCTTTTCGAGCAATTTCTTTTTACGTGTTATATCTCCACCATAACACTTTGCTGTGACATTCTTTCTCAGAGCCTTTACAGTTTCTCGAGAAATTATTTTAGAGCCCAAAGCCACCTGTATGGGGATGTCGAACATTTGACGGGGAATAAGTTTTTGTAAATTTTTAGCTACTTCTCTGCCTCGGCTCATGGCAAAATCTTTATGAATAATGATAGACAAGGCATCAACAACATCGTTGTTTAGAAGCACATCCAATTTAATTAAATTTGAAGCTTTGAATTCGGTGATATTGTATTCAATAGAAGCATAACCTTTGGTGGTAGATTTTAACCTATCAAAAAAATCAATGATTACTTCGGCAAGTGGCATCTCAAAAACTATAGAGACTTGGCTGCCAAAATATGTCATTTCTTTTTGAGTGCCTCTTTTTTGAGTACACAATGTGATTACGTTTCCAACATAATCTTTTGGGGTCAAGATAGTTGCCAAAACGTATGGCTCCCTGATTTCACTAACATTGCTTAAAGCTGGGAGTTGGGAGGGGCTATCACAATCTATAATCTCACCATCTGTCTTCACTACCTGGTATTGAACAGATGGAGCTGTAGAAATAAGATTTAAGTCATACTCTCTTTCAAGCCTCTCTCTGACCACTTCTAAATGCAGTGTTCCTAGAAAACCGCATCTAAAGCCAAAGCCCAGCGCGTCTGATACTTCAGGCTCATAGATTAAAGCAGAATCATTTAATACTAGTTTAGAAAGAGCGTCTCTAAACTTTTCATACTCATCTGAATCTACGGTAAATAAAGATGCAAAAACTTTTGGTAGAACTTTTTGAAAACCAGGCAAGGGTTTAGAACTATCATTTTTAGAGTCTAAAATTGTATCGCCAACTGGCGCTCCCTGAATGTTTTTGATGCCAGCAACCATATAACCAACCTGACCAACATTAAGTTCTTTTTTTGCAATCTTTTTTGGAGAAAAAATTCCGATTTGGTCTGCTAAATAAGATTGTTGAGTGGAATATACCTTGATTTTTTGACCTTCTTTAATTGACCCATTTATAACTTTTATTAAAGAGACAACTCCAAGATAGGCATCGAACCAGGAATCAATGATTAAAGCTTCAAAATCTGCGTTAGGGTCACCCTTAGGTGGAGGAATATTATCCACCAAGAGATTTAATAATGCTTCTATACCTTGACCGGTCTTGGCGCTAACCAATGGTGCAGTGGTTGCATCAATTCCAATCATGTCTTCGATTTCTTGCTTTACTCTATCTGGTTCAGACTGAGGTAAATCAATTTTATTTATTACAGCTAACACCTCAAGATTTTGATCAACTGCGGTATAACAATTAGCAAGAGTTTGGGCTTCCACACCTTGAGATCCATCAACCACTAACAAAGCCCCTTCGCATGCAGACAACGAGCGAGAAACTTCATAAGAAAAATCTACATGCCCTGGAGTATCAATAAAATTAAGTTGGTATGTTTCGCCATCTCTCTCATAATCAAGAGTTACAGCTTGGGCTTTTATGGTAATTCCACGCTCTCTTTCAATATCCATTGAATCAAGAATTTGCTCAGACATTTCTCTTTGAGAGAGACCTCCACAATATTCTATCAATCGATCAGACAGGGTCGACTTCCCATGATCAATATGAGCAATAATCGAAAAGTTTCTAATATTTTTCATCTTCTAATAAATGCATGACTATTCTATAAGAAAAGCTGATGTGTTATCAGCTTTTCTTAAGCATTTAAGATGGATTTAGTCTACGGTTACTGCAACAAAGAATCTATTATTGTTTCGACGACCTACAATTGCTAATTTATCCCCTTCATCAAATTGCTCAATCAATTCTTCAAAAGACTCAGCATCCACGATCTCATAGCGTTTACCTTGTGAGATAACTTCGGTAATAATATCGCCCCTTGTTAATTTTCCATATGCTGGAGAACCATTGTTAACTCTTAAAACTAACACACCGTTTTCGGGATCATTTGGTCTAGAATTCTCCTCGGAAAGATCTTCAATCTTTAATCCTAGCGGGTCACTAGAAACCTCAGTTTTAGCTGGAATAAATGTTCTCTCATCAGCAGGCAACTCACCTAAAACAAATTTTAAGTTGATGTTTTTTCCATCGCGAATAACCCTTGCACTAGCCTTTGTTTCAGGCTGGATTCTTCCAACAACATGCGGTAAATCTGACCCAAATTTAATCTCCTTGCCATTAAATTCAATAATTACATCTCCTGCTTGGAGTCCAGCATCATCACCTGATTCACCCTTTTCAACATCAGTGATCAGTGCTCCGTATGGTTTATCCATACTCAGTGCTTCAGCAAGGTCATTATCAACTTCACCCACTCTGACACCAAGATATCCTCGCGATACACCGCCATCTTCAATGATCTGGCTGGCTACCTCCATAGCTACATCAATAGGTATTGCAAATGCAAGGCCTTGATAACCTCCGCTTCTAGAATAAATTTGAGAATTAATGCCTACAACTTTTCCGTCCAGATCAAATAATGGCCCACCTGAGTTGCCTGGGTTAATAGCAACATCGGTCTGAATAAATGGGACATAGTTTCCAATATTTTGATTCTGAATGCTTCTTCCTTTTGCACTCACAATTCCAGCAGTAACTGAAAAATCAAAAGAAAATGGGGAGCCAATTGCAACAACCCAGTCTCCAACCTTAAGATTTTCACTATCACCAATAGAAACTTTTGGTAAATTTTTACCTTGAATTTTTAAAACAGCCAAATCTGAAAGAGGATCAATGCCAACCACTTCAGCAGAAAATTCTCTTCTGTCGTTTAAAGAAACTGTAATTTCTTCGGCTTCATCAACCACATGAAAGTTAGTCAATAAATAACCATCCTTGAAAATAAAACCAGAGCCGTATGCTACCGCCTCCCTTGTTTCAGGCTGTTGTGGTTGAGGGAAACCCCTTCCTCTAGGAATTCCAAAAAACCTCTCAAATTCATCAAAGCCTCTTAATGAATTTTGCATTTTGACCTCTTTACGAGAGGTGATATTCACTACAGCAGGAGCAGATGTTTCAACTAACTCTGAAATATTAGATGGCAATGCGGCATTGATGAGGGATGAAAGCCCTAGAAACAGCAAAAGAGCAATCTTATTTTTGTATAGATTCATGTTAATTCCTTTGATAAATTGATTGGATCATTGGGTCAGCTACCGATGGAGGGACATCACCATAAGCAGTCAACAGTCTTCCATCTTGCAACGGAATCAAATAAATCCAGTTATTATTTGCCTTAAAGTATTTTACCTTTTTAATGCCGAGTTGTTTATTTTCAAGATGAAAAAATAAATTATTTCTTCCATTTGAGTATTGATTAGGATTATTTGGATTGACAGAAAAACCTACTGGAATCCAATTTTTTGAGATCTGCTGAGAGCCATGAGATTTATTGGATTGCATAATATGAATCATATGCTCCATTACATTCTGATCTGCATTAAGTAATTGACTTTTTGCCTCATCACTAGAAATGGCAGATGAAAGTTGCAAAGAGCCCTCTTTATCAACTTGAAATCGATCATCATCAAACTGATACAAGATGATCAGTGTGATTACAACTGTTGCTGCGGCTGTGACCAAATTACTCATCACGGGGTTAACTTTGCTGAAGTAATCTTTAAAAAAGACAATTTTTGATTTTTTTTGCTCGGCCTGTCTTTGAACCAACTCTGAGATAAGCCCAAACTGATGGAAAATATCTTTTAAATCTGGCTCTTCATGCATATTATCTAAGCCTTCTTGGATTTCCTTGTATGAAAGCTCTCCATCATATAATGCAGATAGTTTTTCTAAATCTTTATCCATTGATAATATTCTCCTGATTTATAAATTCTAAGATTAGCTGTCTAGCTCTAAATATTCGTGATCTTACTGTGCCGATTGGACATTTTAGAATTTTGGCGATTTCATCATAGGTCCTTCCATCAATTTCCCTCAATGTAAAAGCAGTTTTAGTATCAGCATCGAGGGTTTGTATGAATTGCATAATCTTTTCTTCTGATTCTGCTGCTATAAGCTCAGTTTCTGGTGACAGATACTCAGGAACATCATGTTCATTCTGATCAAGAGAATCAGTAATCTTTGAGCTTCTGGAAAAACTGCTAGCAAAATCATTTTTTGCCAGATTTATTCCAATTCTATAAATCCATGTAAAAAGCGCGCTATCTCCTCTGAAAGAATCAATTTTTTGCCAAACCCTAATAAATGTTTTTTGACATAACTCCTCAGCCTGATCTTTTGATTTTGTATATCCGATCAAAGAGGACATTAGTTTTGGCTGATATTTCAAAACCATGGCTTCGAAAGCCGCAGCATTCCCGGCCTTGATTTCATTTACAAACACCTCATCTCCCTTGCTAACTCCCATAGTTTTCCTCGTTGATTTGGACAAAGGCGCAATGAAATAGTTTCACTTATCTGTATATTTTTTTAAGTTATTTAAAATAAAACTCTCTTTCTCAGGGCTGTTTAAGGATTCATTCTTAAAAATGAAGTCATAGAGCGCTTGATCTTCAAGATCCAAGATACTATTGAACATCTCAAACTCCTCCTTAGAAAGAGAGTCCAGTTTTGCTTCACTGTATCTCCTAAATAGAAGGTCCAGCTCTCGAAGACCTCTTCTACACTTCCATTTAGTTTTATTGATGTCTGTATTCATTTTCTAGGCTAATATAATATCCTTATTCAAACTTATTAATTAAATAACTTGGTAAATTCTGAATTTATAAAATATGGCTCTGTAAATCTTGAGGAGATTACAGCCATTCATCTAAGCGGTGATTTTGACTCTGTATTGAACCTTTTACAAGGACAGGTAACATCAGATTGCACTCTAGTATCAGAAAACATGGGACAAATATCCTCATTATGTAACGAAAAAGGCTTCATTCTATGCAACTTTGAAATCATTGTTGAGCAAAATAAGTGGTTAATAATTATTGAGAAAGCTGCTAAAGATATATTTTTAGACGAAATAAACAAATTTTTACCATTTTACAAAGTCTCAGCCGAACCATTGAGCTGCAGGGTTATAGGTTTTTCAAGAGAGAAAAATCAGCAAATGCTTCAGCATGAGCATCTAATTTTAAGTTCAGAAAAAGTATCTCTATCTTTGCTGATAGATCAAAATAATAACTTTCAAGGCGAGTTAGATAGTCTCAGTCAAGATTGCTGGTCAATAAATCGAAAAATTATGAATGATCACCAAATCAAGCCTGAAGAAATGGGCAAATATCGGCCCCATGAAATAGGTCAGCATATTAATAGGGTTAGCTTCAATAAAGGCTGCTTCAAAGGTCAAGAAATAATTGCTCGCATGGAGTATCTAGGTAAATTAAAAAAAGAAACAAAATTAATTGTCCATTCAAACTTAGACGAGGTATCTAAATTTATAATTGTTGGGCAAAGCTATCATGATAATGAAAAAATATTTTCGTCCTGTCTTGGAAAATTAGATAGTTTTTCTTAAGCAGAACTATTTTAGCTTCCAGTCAATTTCACTAGAACCATTTTCTCTCAGAATTTGATTAATTCTTGAAAAATGGTTGCAGCCAAAAAAACCTCGGTAAGCAGATAGAGGGGATGGATGTGGAGCTATCAAAATATTATTTTGTTTTTTGTCAATTAAATTAAATTTCTTCTGAGCAGACTTACCCCATAAAACAAAAATCATATTTCCCCTTTTGCTTAATTGAGAAATAATATTATTTGTTAATTTTTCCCAACCTATTTCTTGATGAGAATTTGGCACCCCTTGCTCAACAGTTAGCACAGAATTTAATAATAAGATTTTTTGTTCAGCCCATAAAGTCAAATCACCATGACCAGAAATTGGGATATTTAGATCATTTTTTAATTCAAGAAAAATATTTTTTAATGAGGGGGGGATATTAATTTCTTTGTTTACAGAAAACGACAATCCGTTTGCTTGACCTAAACCATGATAGGGGTCTTGCCCCAAAATCAATACTTTGACCTCAAAAAAATTAACCAGTTCTAGAGCTCTAAATATAGAAGAACTGGGTGGAAATATACTTATATCTTGTACCTTTAATTTTAAGAATTTTGACTCCATCTCATCTAAAAAATCATGACAAAATCCTTTGCCAAGTGGCTCTAACCATGTGTCAGGGAAATTTAAAATATTCAAAAAAATTACTCTTAAAAACTGATTAAATTTTATCCACAAAATCTGTGGATAAAGCTTGGGATAACTTAATATTCTTATATTTTAGACTTATTTTATAAGGTTTCATGTAAATTGATCAAAAACTAACCAATTAATAATAATATAACCGCAAATCAGTACTTTAAACTGTATTTAAGTCTAGTCAATACAATTTTAGGCCGATAAAATTGAGGCTTCAATACCATCATTTTGTTCTGTGGGCAAGTATTTTTTTTAAAAAAATTAAATTAGAATAGGTGCTCCTTATAGTTACCATAAATAATCCATATGAACGACCCAAAAAATACCCTTTTTTCTGAATACGACATGAATGGTTTGCAACTCAAAAATAGAATTGTGATGGCTCCTATGACAAGGAATTTTTCGCCAAACGGGGTACCAAAAGACTATGCCCCAACCTACTACGCTCGAAGAGCTCAAGGAGGGGTTGGATTGATACTTACTGAGGGAGTTGAAGTTAGTCACCGAGCTGCAAGTGGTTATCCCAACTGCCCAAATTTGGAAACAGACGAAGCAAAAAAAATGTGGGGAAAGGTTGTGAATGAGGTTCATAAAAATAATTCATCCATCTTCTGTCAACTCTGGCATGTAGGTGGAATTAGAAAACCAGGGATGCCCCCTATCCCAGAGGTTCCTGGATTCACTCCATCAGGTTATGTGGTTCCTGGTAAAAAAGTAGCACATGAAATGTCACATGATGAAATCAAAGAATTAATTGAAGTTTATGCTGAAGATGCAAAAATTTGTGAGGAGATTGGATTTGATGGCGTAGAAATTCATGGTGCGCATGGCTATTTAATTGATCAGTTTTTTTGGGATAAAATTAATCTTAGGACCGATGAATATGGTGGCTCAATAGAAAATAGATCCAGATTTGCTAAAGAAATCCTTGAGGCATCACAAAAGAAAACCTCAGATAGTTTTCAAGTTGGAATAAGAGTTTCACAATGGAAACAACAAGATTATGAAGCAAAAATTACATCGGATGCACAAGAGTTAAATCAATTTTTTAATATCCTTAAAAATGCTGGGGCTGATTTTATTCATTGTAGTAATCGCAGGTTTTGGGAAGGAGAATTTAGCCCAGAGGCTAAAAATTTGGCTGGAGTTGCAAAAGAGGCAACCGGACTGCCGACAATAAGTGTTGGAAGCGTAGGTTTAGATAAAGATTTTATTAAGCTTTATTCAGGAGATCATAAAACTCAAACTGCTGATTTGGATATTCTTTACGAAAAGCTAAATAAAGCTGAGTTCGATCTAATTGCAGTTGGAAGAGCACTTTTGTCTGATCCTGATTGGGCAAACAAGGTACAAGAAGGAAAAGAAGATCAAATTGTGCCCTTTGATAAAAGCTTTGTTGAAAATTACGTTTGAGGCTCTTAGCTGCGTATATTTAGAGATCTAACACTGATAACATGCTCAACTGATCGCAATTGCTCGATAAGCTGGTTACTGGCTTCGCATTCTAGGTCAATTAAGTTTATTGCAATTTCATCTCTACTTTTATTAGTCATTTCAGCGATATTAATATTACAAGCTGCAATTGAATCAGCGATTTTACTAATCATACCTGGCTCATTATGATTAATAATTACCAAGCGATGATTGGTGCCTCTAGAAAGCGATATTCTAGGAAAATTTACTGAATTCAAAATTGTGCCATCTTGAAGATAATTAACCATCTGATTTGCAGCCATAACAGCGCAATTTACTTCAGCCTCTTTTGTGCTTGCGCCCAAGTGAGGCAAAAGCACGACATCATTTTTGTTAGCAGAACGCTTGATTAGCTCTGGAGTTGGAAAATCTGTAACAAACCTGCCTAGATTTCCATTCTCAAGCTCTGATATTACATCGAGAGTGTTGACTATACCCCCTCTTGAAAGATTGATAAGCCTAGCTCCTTTTTTAAACTTTTTTAGGTTTGACTTGTTGATAAGATTTTTTGTATCTTCAACGAGGGGAACATGCAAAGATACATAGTCCGATTGATGCAATAGATCCTCCATGGTCTCGGCCTTCTCAACATCTGCTGGTAACCTCCATGCGCCTTCGATTGAAATATAAGGATCGTATCCCACCAATTTCATTCCAAGAGTATGTGCTGCTTGAGCAAGCATTGAGCCAATTGATCCAAGCCCCACTATTCCCAGCGTCTTTCCAGCAAGTTCATTGCCAGCAAATGCTTTTTTTTGGGCTTCCATTGCCTTGTTTAGCCCTTCAGCATCTTCAAGCTCAAGTTTTTTAGCAAACTCTATCCCATCAATAATGCCTCGAGAAGAAAGCAACATACCGCAGACGACAAGCTCCTTTACTGCATTTGCGTTTGCACCTGGTGTATTAAAAACAACAATTCCTTTTTTAGTCGCATCTTCAATAGGTATATTATTTGTTCCTGCGCCTGCTCGAGCGATGCACAAAAGATTGTCTTCAAAATCTTTATCTGAAATATTGTAGCTTCTGAGCAATATTCCATCAGGCTTTTCAGATACTTCTTTGAATTGATTATTGCGAAGAATATCAAGACCATCTTCAGCAATATTATTGAAAGTTTTAAAATTAAACATGTTACCAGTCAGGGGGACTTAGTTAAAAGTATGTTTAGTTTATTATATTAAATAACAAACAAAAACATTTAGAACTATTTAATTCAATAAATTTAAAAATAACTCATCTAGGATGCCGTGAAATTGCTCCAGACAAATTTTTTATTGCGTTGAATGCAATTGGTATCTTTTTAATTGTATGCGCCTAGAAGCACTCTAAGAAATTTTTTCCATTCAACCAGATCACTAGGATCAAAAATATCATCTCTAGGCATATAAGTAGTTGAATTCTTTGATTGCCGCGACTTCAAATCATCAATAGAGAAAAAATTAGACCCTAATCCAGCGGTGATTGCAGCGCCTATGGCAGTCGATTCCAGGCTCGAGGGAACTTGCACCTCCTGACCCAAAAAATCTGCAAGTAACTGGCAAAAACTTGAATTAGCAGCCATGCCTCCATCAATAGATAAGCCATTAATTTCTATCCCATCAATTTTTAAAGCTTCTTTAATATCCATTACTTGATAAATTAGCGCTTTAAATGCTGCTGTAACCATATCTGTTTTCGTTGAGTCCCTAGTGATGCCGTAAAATGCTGCCCTTATTTCTGAATTCCAGTGTGGTGCTCCGATCCCGGTAAAACCAGGAACAAATAAAACATCATTGGACTTACCCGTTGCATCAAGAAATTTTATACTTTCTTGAGAATTTGAAAAAAATTCCATGTTATCCCGCAACCATTGAATAATTGTTCCGGCAGAAAAAATACTTCCCTCTAATGCATAAGATATTTCACCCGAAAGGCCATACCCAAGTGTATTCAGCAGTCCTGAGGTCGACTGCAATGATTCATTACCAGTATTGACCATTAAAAAACACCCTGTGCCAAATGTTGCTTTCATTTGACCAGGCTGAAAACATCTTTGTCCTACTAATGCGCTTTGCTGATCTCCAATCACTCCTGTAATTTGAATTTCTTTATTGCCTCTTACTAATTTACCAAAATTACTATCGGAGGAATGAACTTCTGGAAGCATTGACGCTGGAATATTAAAAATCTCAAGCAACTCATCATCCCAATTTCTTGAATGTATGTTATACAAATTAGTCCTAGATGCGTTTGTGACATCGGTTTTAAAAATATCTCCTTTGCTTAATTGCCACAATAAGTATGTATCTATTGTTCCAAACCTTAATTTTCCTGCTTCTGCTTTTACCCTTGCTCCATCTACATTATCTAAAATCCAAGATATTTTTGTTGATGAAAAATATGGATCTAGCAACAGGCCTGTTTTGCTCCTGATGACCTCTTCATAGCCAGCTCGTTTAAGCTGCATGCATTTATCTGCTGTCCTTCTATCCTGCCAGACAATTGCATTGTAGATAGGTTGACCAGAATCAGCATCCCATATCACAGTTGTCTCGCGCTGATTAGTTATACCCATGGCAACAATATCTGCACAAACATCAATGACTGGATCAATCGTTGCATAAACAGAACCCATTAATTCATTGGGCTCAATTTCAACCCAACCATCTTTGGGGTACAGCAGAGGATATTCTTTTTGCTCTGAGTGAATGATATTCAAATCTTTATCAAACGCCACAGTTCTTGTGCTGGTTGTGCCCTGGTCAAGAGCTATCAATACAGTCATATAAACACCAAAATTCTTAAGTTATCCACAATTTACTCACTTTATCTACACAATCAATAAACACCATTTATACAGCATATTGTGAAAAATTTAAAAGAATTCACAATATATTGTGTTTTTTACTTGATTATTTATCCACAATGTAAGAATATTGACGTTGGTTAAAGAGATTTCAAAAAAAGACATTTTGACCCCACCCATTGGTAAATTTTTAGTAAGTTGACCAACGAAAGAAACAAACATAGAGGAAAAAAATGACAATACAAGAGTTAGGAAAGACTCAAGAAGGTGCTGGGCAAGAGGCAATTGGAGCAATTCCGTCGGACGACTTAAACATAACAGCACCTGGAAAACTCAGGATAATAAAGCGTAACGGCAAAGTTGTTCCATTTGAGGAAGATAAAATAAAAGTAGCCGTTACAAA
>Ga0206123_10000841_pt1 | contig 29793 bp, 26 predicted proteins | sample Helgoland_Spring_2_FD_160086 | JGI IMG/M metagenome (GOLD analysis project Ga0206123, IMG submission 160086) | Pelagic subsurface seawater microbial communities from Kabeltonne, Helgoland, North Sea - Helgoland_Spring_Bloom_20160316_1 | ecosystem: Environmental > Aquatic > Marine > Epipelagic ...
ATGGAGATCTGGTAAACGTTCAAGAAATTTTAACCAAACAAAAAAATAAAGTATTTATTGAAGGAAATGTAAATGCTCCAGGAAGCTATGCCTTAGATATTTATAAAGATTTAAAAACCTTAATTAATACGGGAGCTAAAGGGGTTTCTATGAATACCTATTTTCAAAAGCTAGATATCAATAGAGAAGATGACCAAGGAAACCTATCTTTTAAAACCTACAATTTATCAAGTGTGTTAAATGATAAGGTTACCGTTGCACTGCAAGAAAATGATCGCGTTAAAATATATTCTTTAGAAGAGGTTCGAGGAGAGCAAACAGTTACTATTTCTGGGTTTGTTTCGGAACCGAAAACTGTTTTTTGGAGTGAGAATCTATCTATTTTTGATTTAATCTTTCAATCAGTTTCTTATGATGAATTGGAATTTCAATCTAAAGTATTAACGAGTCGTTTAGATTTAAAGAGATTTGATGAGCAGACTGGTTTATATAAAATCTCTCAATACAGTATAGATAAGTTAGAAGACTTAAAAACTACCTATTTAATGCCAAAAGATGAGGTGGTCTTATACACCAAGTCTGTGAGCGAAGATATTTCTCCTACAATCAGAGTACTAGGAAAGGTGACTAATTCTGGGGAGTATTCTTTAGCAGAATCTATGTATGTGGAAGATGCCATTCTTATGGCAGGTGGGTTTTTAGAAGATGCAGAAAAAACATATGTAAATATCAATAGGTTAGATAGAGATATAGAGACAGGAAGCTATTCTAAGTTAGAAACCTATCAAGTAGATATGGATTATCTATTAGGTATTACAAAAACACCTAGCAATCCTTTTATACTACAAAATAAAGACATTGTAACGGTTTTTGCTCCTATCAGGGCCTTTGAGCAACCTGTAATTTCAGTAAGAGGAGAGGTTAAGTATCCTCAGAACATTGTTCTTGATAATGATCAAGTTTCTATGAAAAAAATAATTGACTTAGCTGGTGGTTTCACTACTAATTCAAATATTAAAAGCTCCTACATTGTTAGAGATAGCTTTAAGCTATTTGTAGATATAGATAAAAGTTTAAACAACAATTCAACGTTTTTAATAGATGAAGACATCTTGGTGATAGGTTCTAATTTAGACCCTATAAAAACTTCAGGAGGTCTTGTAAACCCAACAATATTTAGTTGGGACAAAGGAAAGAAAGCAAAATATTACATTAAAAAATCGGGTGGCACTAAAAAACGTATCGAAAGCATGGTAGTGCTTCAAGCTAACGGAAAATCAGAAAAAATTGGTTTGTTTCAAAATCCAACCATATATCCTGGAGCTCAAATTATCATCACCGAAAAACCTGAAAAAATAGATGATGGTAAAAGTAAATTTTTAGATGATTTTGTAAGAATTTTTGGAGTGGTCACAGGAGCCTTAACAACTATAGTTTTAACTAAAAATTTATAGAGGTATGAATAGTTCTCAACAACCAAATATAGAAGCAGAAGATCAAATAGACATCATTGCCCTAGTTTCTAAAGTTTGGGCGGGTAGAAAATTTATTATCAAGTCAGCTGTCATTGCAGCTGTTATTGGTGTTCTAGTAGCCATTCTTACTCCTAATACGTATACTGCTTCTTCCATGTTTACCCCAAACTCAAGTGGTAGTTCGTCCGGAGGTGCAAGTGGGTTAAAAGGATTGGCCTCGTTGGCAGGAATTAACATTGGTTCTAGTATGGAGGGCGCCAAAGAGATTTCTCCGATGTTGTACGGAAAGATTTTAGAAAGTTATACCTTCAAAAAAGAATTGTTAGAGGCGCCACTTAAGAACTTAGGAGAGGTAACTTCTCTTAGAGATTTTTTTGAACAAGAAGCTTCTTCATCCTCTTTTTTTGGAATCATTAAAGACTATACCATCGGTTTGCCATCAAAAATTATTGGATGGTTCAAATCCGACACTAAAGAAGCCTCTTTACAATCTGTGGAAGGTATGAATACTATCTCTGAAGAAGAGTTTGAGTATTTTAAAGAGATCGATGAAATGTTAACTCTTAATATCAATGATAAAGATGGGTATTTAGAAATAACAGCTACTAGTAAACTTTCTCAACTAGCTGCTCAGTTGGTGAAAAATGGAGAAAATATCTTACAGAATCAAATCATTGCCATTAAAACAAAGTCTAGTTTAGAGTTACTAGCTTATCTAGAAGAACAATATACCATCAAAAACAAACTGTTAATTGAAGCGCAAGACAATTTGGCTAATTTTAAAGATAGAAATTTAAACATCTCCAGAAGCAGTTTTTCGAATGCGCAAACTCGTTTAGAGGCAGAACTTCAAGTAGCCACTTCCGTATTTCAAAATGTAGTGACTCAGTTAGAGCAAGTAAAATTACAGGTAGCAAAAGACACTCCAGTGTTTTCTTTTTTGAAGCCAGTCGTAGTGCCAACAGAAAAATCTGCACCAAAACGTAGTCTTATTGTCATTATTTGGTTGTTTTTGGGAGTGATTGTAAGTATTGGGTATTTGTTAGCTAAAGAGCCTATGTTAGATATGATCAAGCAAATTAAAAACAATCCATCATAAATGACAGCTCTGGATTCTAAGAAATGGTTTGTTGTCTATACCAAACCTAGAACTGAAATCAAAGTATCGCAAAGACTGACTGTTTTAGGGATAGAAAATTACACGCCCACTAGAATGGAGGTCAGACAATGGTCTGATAGAAAGAAAAAAATAGTGGTGCCATTATTACCTTCTATGGTGCTTGTGAGTATCCATGAAAAGGAGGTAAACAAGGTATTTGAAGTTGCAGGAGTGGTTCGATATTTATTTGAGAACCAAAAACGAGCTGAGATTTCTAATGAAGAAGTGTTGGCAATGAAATATTATTTAGAGAACACCTATTACTCAAATAAAAAAGAGTTAGCAGTAGGTGAGATGGTCAAAGTTCCATTGTTAAAAAAGGAAGCAACCGTGATCTCTATAAAAGGAAAAAAATGCTTGGCTCAGTTAAAAAAACTAGGAGCCATCGTATCATTTCAACTGAATTAATCAGTTGTTTTTTTTGGTCAAGAATTTCCATTATTGTAAGTAGTGATGGCGAAGCCGTATTTAGACGAATGTTTTCAGTTTAAATGAACTGTCAAAAAATAAAAATAAAAAAAGCTGACTACCGGTGGTAGTCGAGATAATAGAGTTAAATGATATCTAAAAAAACTAAAATATTTATAGCAGGTCATAAAGGAATGGTAGGCTCTGCTGTTTGGAAAAATCTTGAGTCAAAAGGCTATACTAATTTAATTGGAGAAACTAGAGATAAACTGGATTTAAGAAACAAACTAGAAGTTTTAACTTTTATTAAAAAAGAACAGCCCGAAATTGTAATTGATGCAGCTGCTAAAGTGGGAGGTATTTTAGCAAACAATGGTTTTCAATATGATTTTTTAATGGAGAATCTACAGATTCAGAATAATTTGATAGATTGCTCTCATCAATTAGGTGTTGTTAAGTTTATATTCTTAGGGAGTTCATGTATATATCCAAAATTTGCACCTCAACCAATAAAAGAAGAATTTATATTAACAGGTGATTTAGAGCCTACCAATAAAGGATATGGAATAGCTAAAATTGCAGGTGTTATGGCTTGCGAGGCTATTCGAAAACAATTTAACAAGAATTTTTTAAGTTTAATGCCAACCAACTTGTATGGTCCTTTTGATAATTTTGATCTTAAATCTTCACATGTGCTTCCCGCTATGATTCGTAAATTTCATGAGGCGAAACACAATAACCATTCTGAAGTAACGCTCTGGGGTAGTGGAACACCAATGAGAGAGTTTTTGTTTGTTGATGATTTAGCAGAAGCGGTATCACATGCAATAGAACATAATCTGCAAGAGTATTTATACAATATTGGTACAGGAAAGGATGTTACGATAAAAGAGCTTGCTGAAACCATTCAAAAAGTTATAGGTCATAAGGGAAATATAATTTGGGACAAAACTAAACCAGACGGCGCTCCTAGAAAGCTCCTAGATGTCTCAAAGATTAAAGAAACAGGTTGGCAATATTCAACAGAACTTGAAAATGGTTTAAAAATGACATACCAGTGGTATTTAGATAATTTAGATACTATTAAAAAGATAAAATTATAAAATAATGAACGGTAATGCTACTAGAGAAAAACATAATACGATTTATAAATGAAAATTAAGGTAATAGCTGAAATAGGAATTAATCATAACGGCGAAAAGTTTAAAGCTTTTAAACTTCTTCAAAAAGCATATGAAAGTGGATGTTGGGGTGTTAAGTTTCAATATAGATCAGATGATTTTTTCGCAATTAACGATGAAATGGGTTCGACTCTAATCCGTGAAGAACTTGAGAAAAGTAATTTAAATAAATCTTGGATACCAGAGTTGATTCAAAAATCTAATGAATTAGGTATTGCAATTGGTTTTTCTTTTTTTCGAGTTGAAGATTTAGAAGAATTTTTTTCAAAAGACATGAAAATTGATTTTATTAAAATACCATCTCCGGAATTTAGAAATATAAATTTGATCAAAGAAGCAAAAAAGTATACAAACTGTATAATGATTAGTTACGGAGGGGGTGAGGAAAATGAAATTATTAAAGCTATTAGTGATTCTGATTTGAGAGAAACAGATATAGTATTTCATTGTATTTCAAATTATCCTATTGCAATAGGTAATCAGCAATTAAGTTTTTTGGAAAGATTAAAAAAAATGACAATTGCTAAAACTGGTTATTCTTCTCATGATGAAGATTGGGAAATAAATCTTCTTGCAGTTACTTTTGGTATAGAGTTTATAGAACTGCATATTTGTGAATCAAAAAATGATATAGGCCTAGACATTTCTACCAGTTCTGAACCTTCTCAAATAAAAAAGTTAACTCGTATTTTAAATTCGTATGACGAGATTTTAAAATGTGAAAAAAGAATTCCAAATCAAGGCGAAGTTCTTAACGTTAGGAATTTAGGCACATCACTATATTCCAATGTGAATTTAAAAAAAGGAGATCGATTAAAAAACACCCACTTTACAGGAAAATCTCCAAGAATTGGACTTTCTTACGAAGAGTTTAATAATATTGAAGATAAGATACTCAAAAAAGATATCAAAATCGGAGAACCTTTACTCTTAGAACATTTCGAAGAAACTAAATTCAAATTGAGTGAAAATTTAATTAAATTTTCTAATGATAAAAGAATTTCCCTTCCAGTGAGGTTGCATGATTTTAAGTTATTTAAGGCTATTTTTAATTTTGAACATTATGAATTTCATTTTTCCTATAAGGAAATTTATAATTTAGCAAAAAATGGTTTTTCAGAATTATTATCGATTATTGATAAATCATTAACTATTTCTATTCACCTTCCTGATTATATTAGTAAGGATGAATTAATTAATCCATTTTCAAATAAGAGTAAAGTTAAAGACATATCTGTACTAATAATTAATACCTGTTCTGAATTAGCAACTGAAATTAAAAATAAAACAGGTAAAGAATGTATTATATTAGGTTCGTTTTCAATGAACCAGTTTAAAACTAAAGCTGAGTTTTACTCAACTTTTAAAACATTCATTCAAAAGAATGAATATAAAAATAATAGAATCGTAGCACAATGGCTTCCTAAAAAAGCTTGGTACTTTGGAGGTACAGTTTTGGTTGATCTTTTTTGTTCCAAAGAAGATATTGATCTTTGCTTAGAATACGATATTCCAATTTGTCTGGACATAGCACACCTAATATTGTCTGCAAACTATTATAATGAAAATTGGAAAAAATGGTATGATTTACTACTACCCTTATGCAGGCATATTCACCTTTCAGATGCAGAGGGTGATGATGGAGAGGGTGTTACATTTGGTAAAGGTGATCTTCATAGTAAAGAGGAAATCCTAGATTTGGATTGTATTAAAGTACTTGAAATATGGGAAGGGCATCATAATTCAGGAAAAGGGTTCAAGGAAGGTCTTCGTTATCTGTCAAATAAATAAAGATGATATTAATTACAGGCGCTTTTGGTCAAGTTGGAAAAATTTTACAAGAAAGGCTTGCCGGTAAAAATAAACTTATTCTAGTAGGTAGAAGTTTCGATAAGAATTTTCAAGTGGATTCATCTAGTGAATTTATGATTGGTGACCTACAAGATATAGAGTTTGTTAAATCTATATTTGAAAAGTATAAAATCAAAAGTATATTTAATTTAGCTACAAACTCATTTGTTGAGAGGGATAAAAAAAGTGAGTTAAAATTAAAAAACAGATGTTCTGTATTTGATAACATTATTGAAGCTGTTACTTTATATTGTATTATTTCAGAAACATGGATTTTTCAGCCATTAAGTTCTGAGATATTTGGTGTTCCAAATTACTCTCCTCAAGATTTAAGAACTAATGTTTCGCCTATAACGCCATATGGATTTCAAAAAAGCACTGAACTAGTTAAATGCAGATACTTAAATAACAATGGATTTCAGATTTTTCATCCAATTTTATATAATCACGAATCAAAATACAGATCATTAAAGTTTTTTACAAAAAAAATAATTTCTTCTTTGGTAAAACTTTCAAAAGGAGAAGAGATTGAAATCGTTGAATTTTATAATAGTCAGAGCTCAAGAGATTTTGGTTATGCATATGATTTTGTTGATATTTTTGTTTTAGCAATGAAAAGTAATATTATTGGAGATGAACTTATTGGATCAGGTATTAGAATGAAGGTAATAGAGTTTATAAAATTTGTTCTTGAAGAACTCAATATTAGTTATGAAATAGTTGTAAATAAGTCTAATAACCTTTTAAAAATAGTTTGTCAGGATAAAATTATAGCGAAAGAGATGGGACAAGATATGTCTGATATGCAGCGAAATTTCTGTTTTAATGGTAAATTTAAAAATAGTTCTTTAAGTAAAGTTAAAATTACTGGAGGTAAAGATTTAATAAGAAAATTAATATTGGATGAAACCTCAAATCAAAAATAAATATATAGTTGTCATTCCTGCAAGGGGTGGCTCTAAATCAATAAAGTTTAAAAATATTCAAACTTTCAATGGAATTCCATTGATATCTTTTGCCGTAAAAAAGTTTAAAAAATTAGAATTAAATTTAGAAGTAATTGTGACTTCAGATTCTGATGAAATTTTAAATTTAGCTTCAAAAGCCGGCGCATTTTGTATAAAAAGACCAACTGAGCTGAGCGGTGATAATGCAACTTCTGAATCTGCGATAACTCATGCAATAAAAGTTTACAGTGAAATAAATAATAAATTTAATTCAATTATTTTTCATCAATGTACTAGCCCTTTAATTTCGAAAAATTCTATTTTAAAATCAATTTCAACTTATGAAATTAATTCAAAGAATACAGTTTTTTCTGTAGTTGAAGAAAATAATCCTATTTGGTTGTTCAATAGTGAATTAAATAAATATAAAATTTTAAATAATAAAGAAAAAATAAGAGGTCCTAGACAAAAAAGAAAACCGCAACTTATAGAAACGGGTGGTATTTATATTTTTGACAGGAGGGAGTTTGAAAAGAAGGGGAACCGATTCCTTGGAAACCACTTACCAATTGTGATACCCAAAAAAGAAAGTGTTGATATAGATGATCCAGAGGATTTAAAGTTTGCAAATAAAATAAAATAAAATAAAATAAAATAAAATAAAATGAAAACAGCGTTAATTACAGGTGTTGCGGGTCAAGACGGAAGTTACCTATCAGAATTACTTCTAGAGAAAGGATATGAAGTACATGGAATAATAAGAAGATCTAGCTTAGAAATAGTTTCTCGGATAGATCATTTATATAAAGGGAAATTAAAAAACTCTAATTTTCATCTCCATTACGGGGATGTAACAGATTCAAGTAATATTGATAATATAATTTCTAAAGTTAGACCTGATGAGATATATAATTTAGCTGCTCAAAGCCATGTTAGAGTTTCTTTCGACATGCCAGAGTATACAGCTAATGTAGATGCTTTAGGTACATTAAGAATACTAAACTCTATAATTAATCAGGGTCTAGCTGATAAAACAAAATTTTATCAGGCTTCAACAAGTGAACTCTATGGTAAAGTTCAGGAAATTCCACAGAACGAAAAAACTCCCTTTTATCCAAGGAGTCCCTATGGTGTTGCTAAGTTGTATTCTTTCTGGATTGTAAAAAATTATAGAGAAGCATATAATATGTTTGCTTGTAATGGTATTTTATTCAATCATGAAAGTCCAAGAAGGGGTAATAGTTTCGTGACAAAAAAAATTGTTGAACAAGCAGTTAAGATAAAAAATGGTCGACATGATTCTATTAAATTGGGGAACCTTTATTCCAAACGAGACTGGGGTCATGCAAAAGATTATGTTGAGGGAATGTGGAGAATGTTACAGCAGGATTCTCCTGATGATTTTGTTTTAGCTACTGGTGAAATGCATTCGGTAAAAGACTTTATTGAAATAATTTTTCAGAAACTTAATTTACCTCTAGAATGGAAAGGAGAAGGTTTAGATGAAAAAGGATTCAATCCAAATACAGGAAAGATATATATTGAGATAGATCCGTATTATTTCAGACCAACTGAGGTCGAATTATTACTTGGAGATCCTAGTAAAGCAACTAAAGAATTGAACTGGAAAAGAAATTTTAGTTTTAGTGATCTAGTTGAAGATATGGTAAACTATGAATTAAATTTAAATCATAATTAAGATTTTTTTAAGAAAAATAAAAAAGAGGTTTCCCCCTGAATAATTAAGTTTTTTACAAGTTAAAATAATTAAATTCTTTCAATTTTAATAAGTAACATCAAAAAAAGCATGAAATTAAAATTTAAAATAGATCAAATATTCATCTGGTGTTAAATAAAAATTATCAATTTGAAAAAAGGCCAAGGAGACAGGACTTTAATGGTGTTCTAATTGAGAATGGGGCTTTTTATATCAATTCTGTCTCAAATATTATTTCATCAAAAAATAGGTTATCTGGAAAGATTTCTATCTATGAAATGGAAGAGTATAAATATGTTGAAATTGATGAAGAAAATGATTGGGTTATTGCAGAAAGCCTAATGAGAAAGTATACAAAAAAAAGTTTGCTTAGAAAGAAAATTAAAGTCTTTTTATCTGATGTGGATGGTACTTTAACCGATGCAGGAATGTATTATTCTCAGAGTGGAGAAGAATTAAAAAAATTTAATACTCGAGATGGTAAAGGGTTTGAGTTATTAAGAAAAGCAGGTATTAAAACTGGAATAATAACTAGTGAAGATACTTTAATAGTAGAAAGAAGATCTAAAAAAATGAAACTTGATTATTTGTTTCAAGGTTTAGAACACAAAGGTAAGTTAGATATAGCTCTTGAAATATGTAAAATTGAAGGGATTTCATTAGAAGAAATTGCTTACATTGGAGATGATGTAAATTGTATTGAATTACTTGAAAGTGTTGGGTTATCGGCTTGTCCAAATGATTCGGTTTCAAAAGTTAAGAACATAGAAAATATTAATATTATGTCTAAAAACGGTGGCTATGGAGCGGTAAGAGAGTTCTCAGAAATGATTTTAAGTAATTTTTAATTTTTTTATAGCAAATGAAAATATTAAAAAAAATAATGAAAAAATACCTTTTTATCCAAGAAGCCCTATGGTTTTGCTAAGTTGTATTCGTTCTGGAGTGCTTTAGTAATTTATTAGAGGATATGTTAAATTAGTAACTAAACAAGCATTAATGCAAAAAATTCTATTAATTTTTGGTACAAGGCCAGAAGCTATAAAAATGGCGCCTTTGGTTAAAGAGTTTCAAAAACATTCAGATGTTTTTGAAACAAAAGTATGCGTAACAGCACAGCACAGAGAAATGTTGGATCAAGTCTTATCTTTTTTTGATATTACTCCGGATTATGATCTTGATTTAATGATGCCCGGCCAAAATCTATATGGACTCACAGCTACTATTATAGATTCATTAAAACCAATTCTTGAAGAATTCATTCCAGATTACGTGTTTGTTCATGGAGATACTACTACGACAATGGCAGGCTCTATAGCAAGTTTTTACTCGGGAGCAAAAGTATGCCATGTAGAGGCAGGACTTAGAACAAATAATAAATTATCACCTTTTCCAGAGGAAATAAACCGTCAAATTACAGGAAGAATTTGTGACTATCATTTTGCTCCTACAGAAACTTCAAAGAGTAATTTACTAAAAGAAAATATTTCTGATAGTTCAATTTTAGTTACTGGTAATACTGTGATTGATGCTTTGATAAAGTCTGTTGAAAAAGTTAATGAAAATCCCAGTCAATTAATTCAAAATCTTTCAAAACAAATAGGTAATCAAGAAGTAGTTTTAGTCACTGGACATCGCAGAGAGAATCATGGTGGCGGATTTGAAAGAATTTGTAAAGCTATAAAACGAATTGCTGAAGATGATACAAATCGTATCATTATTTATCCTGTTCATTTAAATCCCAAAGTACAAGAACCTGTTAACAGAATCTTGTCGGGGGTTAGCAATGTAATTTTAATAGATCCTTTAGCATATCAAGATTTTATTTGGCTCATGAATCGATCTAAAATTATTATAACTGACAGTGGAGGTGTTCAAGAAGAAGCCCCAAGTTTAGGGAAACCTGTATTAGTGATGAGAGATACTACTGAAAGACCAGAAGCTGTAGATGCAGGGACGGTTTTATTAGTAGGTACTAATGAAGATTTAATCGTTTCTAAAGCATTAGATTTACTAAATAACGAGGATAAGTTTGTGAAAATGTCAAAGCTTCATAATCCTTATGGAGATGGACTAGCATCAAAAAGAATTGTAGACTTTATAAAAAATATAAAATAATGAACCCAGAAGTAGTAACTATTGGATTAGGATACATTGGATTACCTACATCAGCATTAATAGCATCGCACGGAACAAATGTATTAGGTGTAGATATAAATCAAAAAGTTGTTGATACGATTAATCAAGGAAAAATACACATTGTGGAGCCGGATTTAGATGAGATTGTTTCAAAAGCAGTTTCAAATGGCTTTTTTAAAGCATCAACAAAGCCTACTTCAGCAGATGTTTACCTGATAGTCGTCCCAACACCCTTTAAAGGGAATCACGAGCCAGACATTTCATTTGTTGAAGCTGCAACAAAAGGAATTATTCCACTTTTGAAAAAAGGGGATTTATACATTATTGAATCTACCTCTCCGATAGGTACAACTGAGAAAATGCAGAAACTAATATTTGCATCTAGACCGGAGCTTGAAGGAGCTATTCACATCGCATATTGCCCTGAAAGAGTACTGCCAGGGAATGTAATGTATGAACTCGTTGAGAATGATCGTGTTATTGGAGGCGTAGACGGAGTTGCAACTCAAAAAGCAATAGCATTTTATAGAAAGTATGTAAAAGGTGAGTTGCACGGAACGAATGCTCGTACAGCAGAGATGTGTAAATTAGTAGAAAACTCTTCTCGTGATGTTCAAATAGCTTTTGCAAATGAACTTTCTTTGATTTGTGATAAGGCGGATATTAATGTATGGGAATTAATTAATCTAGCAAATAAACATCCTAGAGTAAATATACTGCAACCAGGATGTGGGGTAGGTGGGCACTGTATAGCGGTGGACCCTTATTTTATTGTTTCAGATTACCCAATGGAATCAAAGATCATAGGGACTGCAAGAGAAGTAAATAATTATAAATCGTTTTGGTGTGCTGAAAAAATCCAAAATGAGAAACTTCAATTTGAGCTAAAACATGGTAGAAAACCAAAAACAGCTTTAATGGGGTTAGCATTTAAGCCAAATATTGATGATTTAAGAGAATCACCAGCTAAATATATAGCTCAAAAAGTATTACAAAATTCAAACAATGAAGAACACTTTATTGTTGAACCAAATATTGATAGTCATTTAGTTTATAAATTAACGAACTACGAAGAAGCAATTAATAAAGCTGACATTATTGTTTTTTTAGTTGCACACAAGGAATTTATTAATATTACAATAAATAAATCTAAAAAAATATTAGACTTTTGCGGAATTTCAAATTTTTAAAGGGTTTTATCAATGATACACTGATATATACCTCATTTTCATTTGTTCAAAAAGGTTTTACATTTTTTATAACTCCTTTTTTAACATATTATCTAAGACCTGAAGAGCTAGGTGAATTTACTTTTTTACAATTAGCTTGGTCAATTTCAGTTATTGTTTGTTTATTTGGCTTAGATGAAACTGTTGCAAAATTTTATATCGATATGCCAAAACAAAGAGTTAAAATTATTAACTCTGCTTTTAGATTGATTTTTTATAGTTCATTAACTGTAATAATAATTTTATTTTTGTTAGCTTTTTTTGATATAATTCCAAATATTGGCGGAAAGTTTTTATCATTATCATTATTATTATTATGGATAATAAGTACTTGTAGTTATTATATATATCTTAAAATTTTAAGAGTTACTAAGGAAAAGACAAAGTTTATAAATATTTCATCTCTTTATACTCTGTTTCAAACACTTGTTTTATTTTTATTTCTCTTAAATACTAATTTCAAAGCATTATCGATACTATTAGCTTATAGTATTACATCAGCTTTATTTGGGTTTTATTCTATTTATAAATTGGAAGTTAATCGAAATTTCTTGTCAGACAAACCTTTAAATAAAATTTTCCACCATTCAATTTATATATCTTTAAATAATACCATTCTATGGTTGATTAAAAGTTCTCCATTGATAATAGTTAGCTATATTTCCGATAGTTTTAAAGTTATTGGATTATATACAGCTGTTTCTATTTTCATATTGGCATATACAGAGTTATCCAAGGCCTTTTCAAATGCAATTCAACCTTTGATTTTTGAAAAACTTCAACTTAAGGATAATTTGATTATCATAAAAGTGAACAATGCCTTGTTTTTTTTAGTTTTTTTATTCACTCTTTTTTTAGTTAGGTTTAGATCATTTATATATAACCTAATAATTAATGACACTTATTTAGTAGAAGAATACACATTAAAACTTGCTATAATTTGTGGTTTATTGGTATTTATGAATAATATCCAAAACCAAAGTGGAGTTTATTTTCATTATATAAATAAGTTATTTTTCAGATTTAATATATTTATTTCTTTTATTTATTTAATGATATGTTTCCTCTTCAAAGAAAATATAACTTTAGATTCTATTTTTTTATTGTTAATACTGTATAATTTAACTTGTTTTATTTTTAGAGAGATTTTGATCTATATTAGTATCAACAAACACTTATTATCGATTTTTAAAACCCCTCATCCATATATCTGTTTATACATAATAATTAATTGCTTCATATGGAAATAAATTTCACAACATATCCTTCAATTCTCAAAAAAAAAACTTTGTTAGATTTTAAATTGAGTGATATTTCGCATAATATTATTAGAATTATAATTAAGGATAAATTTAAATTTAAGGAGGGCTCTAATGCTTATAAGCTTTGTTATAATTATCTGTTTTTAAACTCAAATATTGTTTTCGGAATTTATTGTTGTTATGAGTTTTGTAAACATAATAAAGTTGATTTAATAGATCTTCCATTCATTGACAAGTCCTTCACATGTCTATTCGTTGATGTGAAAATTATTTCATCATCTAAAACCTACAGTTTTTTTTCTGAGTCAAATACTAAATTAATTTTAAAGACATTACTTCATAAATTTTATAGAATATTTTTCTTATTGAATAAAAATAAAATAAAAAATGAAAATATAGTCAAGTATTGGTGTGATGTTGATGAAAAGCTACATTTATCTGTTATTAAAACTAAAAATACTATCATATTTATTTTTCCTTTTGTAAATAATTTAAAACGCGCTTTTCTTTCAATAAAAAAGATATATTCTTCTAGCAATAAAAAAACTCTTATTGGTTTACCTTATAGTTTTAAAACTCTTTTTAGGATCGTCTTTAGTAAAAATTTATATAGAGATTTAGCTATTATCGATCATGAGTACAAAGCCTATAATTTACATGCTAATGATTACGATTCTGCAACTAACATTTATACCTCAGATGAGTTTTTAACTGGAATATTTATTACAAATAATATCTTAATAAATAATAAAAAATCAATAATTAATAAAGCACATGGAATTGGATTTTATTCCCCTTTTATAAGTTATACTGAATTTGAATGTTTTAATGAGGGTCAAAAGTTGTTTTACAATACAATAAACACTAAAATAAATTATAAAACACGATTTAATTCTGTAAAATTATTGGATAATCAGATAAAAAGTAATATAGTAATAATTCATCAAAATTTTGAGGATTATAAGCATAGAAATTTAGAAAATTTAATGCAATTAAGCGTATTTAAAATCTTAAATTTTTCAATCTTAAACAAAAAAATTTATATTAAATTCCATCCAAATATAAAAAATAAAACAAAAAAAGATTTCCTTGAGACTTTCGAAAATTTTACTGAAATCTCTGACCTTAATTCATTATCAGAAATTAGTTTTATTGGTATATCCTCAACAGCTTATTATGATTTTAGAGATTCTGGAAATTTCTTTTTCATTTCAAATAATAAAGATACTATATTTAAAATTTTCGGTAATGTAAATTGTTTAAGTGAAGATGAACTTAAAATAAAAATACTTGAATAACTCATTAATTAATATAGTTTTTAATAAATCAATTAAATTATTTCATATAATTTTTATATGTGTAGCCCTTTTCCCTATTTATACTGAAGATGGTTTATCCTTAAATTATAGTTTTCTTTTAATTCCTTTTATATTTCCAAATTACAAGTTTAATTTATCAAGAAATTTAATTTTTATTTTACTAATATTTTTTTCAATTTTTACAATTAATTTTATTTTTATTTCAATTAATACTGTTCATTTAATTGGTAGATCAATAATTAGTTTTTTATTGTTTCTTTCAATATTTAGTTGGGCCTTTTTTAAGTTTGATAAATATTTATTACAGACTGTAGAATTTTCAATCATCCTTTTTTCTGTTTGTTATTCTATTTACACAATAATTAGTGTAATTTATAATATAGTATTTCTAAACTTAATTGATATATTTTTATTAAAAGATATAGTTGGTAGTAATCGGGTTTCATTCATATTGTTATCTGGATACTTTATATTAAATTCTCTAAATTTTAAGAGTAAAAATTTGTTTTCGATTATTATCATTATAGGAGTTTTCTTAACCTTTTCAAGAGCAGCGATAGTTACATTAATTTTAACTTTAATTTTATTTAATTTAAATTCAAAACTAAGATTAATAAAATATATTTCTATTTTCATAGTTATTGCTTCATTGTTTATTTTTGCGTTTTATGAACAATTATATCCATTTTATGAATTCTTTTATGAAAGATTATTTTTGCGTTTCACTGATTCTTCATATTCTCTTACTTCGACCACATCCTCTGAAGGTATTCGCCTTGATACTTGGAAAGCTATGATCGAACATATTTTTAGTAATTTTAAAAGTATTATGTTTGGGACAGGTTATTTAGGTCCTTGGATTTTAGATAATATTTCTGTTAATTCTTCTCATAACCAATTTATTGATATATTATTCCGCACAGGAATTATAGGAATTTCAACTATTTTTCTCATATTAATTAATGCTTCCATTTATTTAAAAAAAACTAAGAATAAATGGTTAAAAGTATTAGTAGTGTTAGTAATTTATGGGTTTTTTCATGAATCGTTTAAAGAAACCCAGGGAGCTTTTTTGTTAAGCATTATTTTAATGCAATATTTTAATAAGCCTAATAAAATTTTAAAAAATAATAACTAATATGAATAATAATATAGAATACTATTTATCAAAGTTTTTTAAGAAAATTCGTCGTAAAGCAATTAAAAATTCTAATATACATCCTACATCAAAAGTTGAGTCCGGAAGTCATATAGTTAATTCTTCATTTGATAAGCATTCTTTTTGTGGTTATGATTGTCAAATAAATAATACTGATATTGGTTCATTTTGTTCGATTGCCGATAATGTAATTATTGGTCCTTCTTCACATCCATATAATTGGGTTGGAGGCTCACCAGTTTTTTATTCTGGTAGAGATAGTGTTAAAGCAAAATTTTCTGAATTTGATAGAGAAAAGCCAAACAGAACTGTTATTGGAAATGATGTTTGGATTGGAATAAATGCCATTATAAAAAGTGGTGTGAAAATTGGGCATGGCGCTATCATTGGTATGGGAAGTGTTGTAACAAAAGATGTCGAACCTTACGCTATTGTTGGAGGCTGTCCGGCAAAAATCATAAAAAAGAGATTTGATGATAAGATTATAAAAGGTTTATTAGAGAGTAACTGGTGGGATTTAAAAGATTCAGAATTAAGAAAATTAGCTAAATATATTAAAGACCCTATTCTTTTTTTAAAAGAATACAATGTTAGCATAAAAAAATAAAGTTTATGAAAGAAATAGATTACCAAATTTGTACGAATTGCGTCATGGACACAACAGATTCAAAAATAAGTTTTGATGATAAAGGAATTTGTGATCATTGTAATACGTATTATAAAGACATCTTACCAAATTGGCACACAGATGAAAGAGGTGATAGAGCATTAAAGCAAATAGTTAAAAAACTAAAGAAAGAAGGAGAGGGGAAAGATTTTGATTGTTTAATGGGTATGAGTGGTGGAATTGATAGTTCCTACCTTCTTTATGTAATGGTTGAGAAATATGGTTTACGACCTTTGGTGTTTCATGTAGATGCTGGGTGGAATTCCCAAATTGCTGTTAATAATATTGAAAGGCTTGTAGATGGATTAGGGCTAGATCTTTACACAGAGGTAATAAACTGGGAAGAAATAAAAGATTTACAGCTGGCATTTTTTAAATCAGGCGTTCCTCACATAGATGTACCTCAAGATCATGCATTTTTTGCTACAATGTACAAATTTGCATCAAAACATAATATAAAACATATTTTGACTGGAGGTAATTATTCTACAGAATGCGTTAGAAACCCCTTAGAGTGGATGTATTATCAGTCAGATTCTATTCAACTTAGAGATATTTATAAAAAATATGGAACGGGTAAGTTAAAGGATTACCCAGTATCGAATATTTTATGGCATAAGATTTATTTGCCCTACATAAAAGGGATTAAATTAATTAAACCCTTAGATTATATTCCTTATGATAAGGATAAAGCAATGCAATTATTAGTGGACAAGTATGGTTATCAGAAATATCCACAAAAGCATTTTGAGTCAAGATTTACAAGGTTTTATGAAAGTTATTGGTTGCCTAAAAAATTTGGTTTTGATACAAGAAAAGTTCAATACTCGAGCTTGATTTTGACAAATCAAATGACTAGAAATGAAGCATTAGAAAAGTTAAAGTCTCCAGCGTACGACCCAGAAACTATTCATCAAGACTTTCAATATATAGCAACTAAATTAGGTATTTCTGTAGAAGAATTACAATCCTATATGGATGCACCAAATAAAACCTATAAAGATTATAAATCTCAAGATAATATATATAATATTGGCGCTAAAGTAATGCGTCTTATTGGGCTTGAAAAAGGCGGTAAAAGATGATAGGAATAATTGATTATGGTTCAGGAAATGTTCAAGCTATTGCGACTATTTATAAGAATTTAAATATAAATTATCAGGTAATAACAAAACCTGAAGATTTAGTTAAAGCTGATAAATTAATTTTGCCAGGTGTAGGTGCTTTTGACGCAACAATGCAGCAACTTATTGATTCAGGATTAAAGGATAAGTTAAATGAATTAGTATTAGGTAAAAAGGTTCCTGTTCTAGGAATCTGTGTTGGTCTTCAAGTCATGGGCTACAAAAGTGAAGAAGGAAATTTGCCTGGTTTAGGTTGGATTGCTGGAAAAGTTAGTCGATTTGATGAAAATAAAATCAAATTTAAACCTAAATTACCACACATGGGGTGGAATACAATTAATGATGTTCAAAATCATAAGTTATTTGAAGGAATAGATCGTGATTTTGGATTTTATTTTGTGCATAGTTTTTATTTTGAATGTGAAAAAGAGCATAATATATTAACAACTTCAAATTATGGAGGTGAATTTACATCGTCAATTTATGCCAATCATATTTTCGGCACTCAATTTCATCCAGAAAAAAGTCATGGTAATGGAGTACAACTATTTAAAAACTTTGCTGAATTAGAATTATGTTAAGATCTAGAATTATCCCATGCCTATTAGTTCATAATAAGGGCCTTGTAAAAACAGTAAAGTTTAAAGAACCTAAATACGTGGGTGATCCAATAAATGCTGTGAAAATCTTTAATGAAAAAGAGGTAGATGAATTAATAGTTCTTGACATTGATGCAACTAGAGAAAATAGAGGCCCAAATCTAGAAATGATTAAAAATTTAGCAGACGAATGTCGGATGCCATTTTGTTATGGAGGAGGAATAACAACTGTTGAGCAAGCAAGAAAAATTATAAACTTGGGAGCAGAAAAAGTAGCTCTTTCATATTCTGCATTGAATAACATAAATCTTTGTCAAGAAATAGGAGCAATTATAGGAAATCAAAGTGTTGTTGTTGTGCTGGATGTTAAAAAGAAAAAACTTTTCGGCGGATACGATATCTATACACACAATGGAACAAAAAAATCTAAATGGAAACCAGATGATCTAGTTGCAAAATTAGAAGAAATCGGTATTGGAGAGATCGTAATCAATTCTATCGATAATGACGGAACAATGCAAGGATATGATACCGCTCTAGTTGAGAATATTAGAAAAAATTGTAGTATGCCAATAACAGTATTGGGTGGTGCAGGAACCTTAGACGATATCAAAAATTTGATTTCAAAATTTAAAATTATTGGAGCTGCCGCCGGTAGTTTATTTGTATTCAAAGGAAAGTATAGAGCAGTATTAATCAATTACCCAAACAGACAAGAGAGAAAACCTCTCTACTAAAAAAAAGATACAATGAAACAGATCATACAAGACCTTAAAAAAGGTGACACAATATTAGAAGAAGTCCCTGTGCCAAGAGTGAAGGCAGGTTCCGTTTTGATTAAAACAACTAGAAGTCTAGTTTCTTTAGGCACAGAGAGAATGTTAGTGGATTTTGGTAAAGCAAACTTTATTCAGAAAGCAAAACAACAGCCAGATAAGGTCAAGATGGTTTTGGATAAAGTGAAGACAGATGGATTGAGACCAACACTAGAGGCAGTTTTTAATAAACTTGGGCAACCTCTTCCTCTAGGTTACTGTAATGTTGGAAGAGTAGTAGCTGTTGGTAAAGGTGTAACTGAGTTCTCTGTTGGAGATCGAGTGGCATCCAATGGTAACCATGCAGAATTTGTTTCTGTTCCAAAGAATCTTGTTGCTAAAATACCAGATAATGTTTCTAATGATGATGCAACTTTTACAGTGATTGGATCTATTGGATTACAGGGTATCAGATTGTTAAATCCTACCTTTGGAGAGACAATTGTTGTAGTTGGTCTTGGTTTAATAGGACTTGTAACTGCAGAACTTTTATTGGCCAATGGATGTAATGTTATTGGTTTTGATTTTGATTCTGAAAAAATTCGTATCGCCAAAGAAAAGGGAGTTACAGTGCTCAATCCTTCAGATGGAACAGATCAAGTAAAATTTGTAGAGTCTTTAACAAATGGTGTTGGTGCTGACGGAGTAATTATTACAGCTTCTAATAAAAGTGATGAAATTATCTCACAGTCTGCAAGAATGTGTAGAAAAAGAGGTCGAGTTGTTTTAGTTGGAGTTATCGGTTTAAATATTAGTAGGACAGACTTCTATGAGAAAGAAATTTCATTCCAAGTATCTTGTTCATACGGTCCTGGAAGATACGATGAAGAATACGAAATGAAAGGACAAGATTATCCTATTGGTTTTGTAAGGTGGACTGAAAAGAGAAATTTTGAAGCCGTATTGAATTCTATCTCAAAAGGAACTCTTGAAGTAGGAAGTTTAATTACTGATCGTATACCTTTACTGGACTACCAAAAGATTTATGGGGATATGAGCAATTCTCGATCCATAGCGTCAATTATAGAGTATCCAGCTAATTTTGATGAGGTCTCAACCATCGAGATTAATAAAAAATCATTTGAAGGAAAAAAAGGTGTCTTGGGTATTGTTGGTGCTGGTAACTTTACAAGTGCTACAATTATGCCGAACTTGAAGAAAATAAATGCTGATGTTAAATTCATTGCTAGTTCAGGAGGTCTTTCTTCCACAACTATGGCAAAGAAATACGGTGTTGCAAACTCAACAACCAATTATAAAGAAATGTTGGAAGACAAAGAGGTGGATCTAATATTTATAACAACACAACATAATACACATGCACGCATTGTTGTGGAATCTATTGAAGCAGGCAAAAATGTTTTTGTGGAGAAACCACTTGCATTGAATACCGATGAGTTGGATTCAATTATCGAAAGCTATCAGAAAAACAATGTGAATATATCTGTTGGTTTTAATAGACGCTTCGCTCCCTTAGCTAAAAAAATGAAAAAAGCCTTAGGAAGTTCAATAACTCCCATTAATATTGTTGCAACCATGAATGCTGGTTTTATTCCCAAAGATGTGTGGGTTCACGATATGGATATAGGAGGAGGTAGAATAATAGGTGAAGCATGTCATTACATAGACTTATGTTCTTATTTGATAGGATCTAAAGTAATTGCTGTTTGTATGAATGCTATGGGAGTAAATCCAACAGAAAATACAGACAATGCAAGTATTTTATTAAAATATGAAAATGGAAGTAATGCAGTCATTAATTATTTTGCTAACGGAAGTAAAGGATACTCCAAAGAAAGAGTAGAAGTGTATTCACAAGAGCGTACATTAGTAATGGATAATTGGAGAAAATTAAAAGGATACGGATTTAGAGGTTTCTCAAGCGCAAAATCTGGCCAGGACAAAGGTCATTTTAATCAATTTCAAGCATTAGTTACACAGCAAAAAAATGGAGGAAATCCAATTATTCCTTTTGATGAAATTGTAAATACAACAAGAGCTTCTTTTGCAGCAATCGATTCATTGAAAGAAGGGAAATGGATTTCTATAAAATAAAACTACTGTACCATACGGTTAAACACCTTAAACCGATACAAGTATATTACCGTTTGTATTATTTTTTTAGAAACAGAACCTTTACTGCAAGGGCTGTTCAAACACCAATGCCGGTTTTAAAGGCAATTAAGTGGGAGGAGAAATTGAAATACCATTTAAGTTATTTACAGAAGAATAAATCATTTACATTTTTAAACATTACACATAAGTTTTCTGATCAAATTGATTGGAATTTTGATGGGTATGGAAAGTTGTGGACATACAATTTAAATTACTTTGATTATCTGCGCCAGAAAAACATGTCTAAAGACATAGGAATTCGATTAATTAAAAATTACGTTAAAAACGATGCTTTTTTAAAAGAAGGAAAAGAATCGTACCCAATTTCTTTAAGAGGAATTAATTGGGTGAAATTTTTAAGTGAAAATCAAGTAAAAGAAGAAGTCATTGATACGACGCTTTATAATCATTTTTATATTTTATTAGATAATCTAGAATTTCATTTATTAGGAAATCATTTGTTAGAGAATGCTTTTTCATTGTTATTTGGAGCTTACTATTTTCAAAACGAAAAATTTTATTATAAATCTAAAGAAATTTTAATTTCTGAATTAAAAGAACAGATATTAAATGATGGAGGACATTTTGAGCTTTCCCCAATGTATCATCAAATAATTTTATATAGAGTTTTAGATTGCATACAATTGATTAAAATAAATAAATGGATAAATGATGACTTGTTAATGCTTTTAGAAGATAATGCGTCCAAAATGACATCTTGGTTGAATGAAGTGACTTTTGAAAATGGAGATATACCATGCGTAAATGATAGCACTTTTAATATTGCACCAACTTCAGAAGAATTATTTAATTATGCTGATCAGATTGGAGTAACTACTAAAAAAATAGTTTTATCAGATTCTGGATATAGAAAGTTTAGAAATAATAAGTTTGAGCTTTTTGTAGATGTAGGAAATGTTGGACCCTCATATCAACCTGGTCACGCTCATTCAGACACACTAAGTTTTATTTTACATGTCAATAATAAGCCTGCTTTTGTAGATACTGGTGTTTCAACATATGAAAAAAATCAAAAAAGACAAACAGAAAGACAAACTTCTGCGCATAATACAGTTGTAATAAATAGTGAAGATCAAACCCAGGTATGGGGTGGTTTTAGAGTTGCGGAAAGAGCTCAAGTAAAAAATTTGAAAGAAGGATTTGATTTTGTTGAAGCTGAACATGATGGATATAAGAAAATAGGAGTCAGTCATTTAAGGAAATTTTTGATAGACAAATCTTTAGTCCAAATAAACGATACTATTGTTAACGATTCAAATTATAATCAGACAGCTTATTTTCATTTACACCCCAGTTTAAAAAATCTGATTATTAATGAAAATAGTATTATTATTGAAAATTATATTACCATGCTTTTTACCGGAACAAATGTCATTCTTAATAAAGAAATATATGAGTATGCCGAGGAATTTAATAAAATAAAAAAAGCAATTGTTATTAAAGTTACATTTGAATCTAATTTAGAAACCTTAATTAAATTATGAAAATACTTTTTCTGACATTTTATTTTGAACCGGATCTTTGTGCAGGATCATTTAGAAATTCATCTTTATTAAAAGATTTTCATTCAAAGATAAAAAAAACTGATTCTATAGATGTTATCTCAACTCATCCTAATCGATATGATAGTTATAAAGTAAATTCTAAAGACTTTGAAAAAAGATTTGAAAACTTAACAATAAGAAGAATTAAACTTCCAAATCATAAAGGTGGCATTTTTAATCAAATAAAACTTTTTATAATTTTTTATAGTAATGTATTAAAAATTACAAAAAACAATAAATATGATCTAGTATATGCTTCATCATCAAGATTGTTTACAGCATTTCTAGGTGCAAGATTAGCAAGAAAAAATAAAGCTAAATTATTTTTAGATATTAGAGATATATTTAGAGAAACTATTTCAGATTTATACAAACAAAGAAAAGTTATTTCGTTCTTTCTAAAATTAATTATACCATTATTTGAAAAATATACATTCAACAGAGCTAGTGCAATAAATATTGTTTCACCCGGTTTTAAAGATTATTTCAAAAAACATAATTATGGTGTAAATGCAAATTTCTACTATAACACCAACGGCATAGATGATATATTTTTAGAGAACAATCCAAATCAGATAATTAAGAAAAATAAACTAAAGAGAAAAATTGTGTATGCTGGAAATATTGGTTCCTCCCAAGATTTAGATAAAACTCTTCCAGCTACTTTAGACCTATTAGGTGAAAATTATGAGTTTCATATATACGGGGATGGAGCAAGAAAAAATATTTTAATTTCCGAATTAAAAAATAACAATTGTTCTAATATATTTATACACAACCCAATTGAAAGAAATAAACTTAAGGAGATCTATAATGACGCTGATATCCTTTTTTTTCAACTAAGTAAACTTGATGCTTTTCTAAGAGTTATCCCTTCAAAATTATTTGAGTATTCTACCTTTACTAAGCCAATAGTAGCAGTTGTAGATGGATATTGTAAGGATTTTATAAAAAGTAACCTTGAGGGAGTTTTTATTGCCGACCCAGAAGATGTAAATCAAATTGTAAAAATAATAAATGGTATAGACTTAGATTTATTTTATCATAGATCAACGTTTATAAACGAATTTTCTAGATCAAAGATTAACACTAAGCTTTCAAATTCAATTTTAGAATATTTAAAATGATTAACATTAGCATTATAACACAGGAAGATAAATTTTTTATCCCCAAAAACATTAAATTACTAATCGGTAATGAGAGAATAAATGTAAAAAGCATTCATATTATAACTTCCAAGGGATCACTTGAGAACAAAAAAATGTTTTTTTTAAAATCTTTTCTTTTTGCTGGAGCATTCCGATTAGGTTTTAAGTATGTTTTTCATAATTTGAAGGAAAATTTAGATAAAATATTTAATCATAAATTATTTTTTGGAGATAAAAGCATACAATCACTAGCGACCTATAACAATATTGATTTTTCTTATATAAAAAATCCGAATGATATCGAGTTTACAAAATATTTAAAATTAAAAAAATTAGACTTTATTGTTTCTTATTCTGCACCTTCAATATTTAAAGATACATTACTGAAAATTCCTAAATATAACTGTATAAACTTGCATTGTTCTTTTCTTCCAAATTATTCTGGAATAATGCCTAGTTTTTGGGTGTTATACTTTAAAGAATTATATACTGGAAGTTCTGTACATTTAATGGATTCTAAAATTGATAATGGTAAATTAGTATTACAAGAGAAAATAAATATAAAAGGAATTAAATCAATATATAAATTAAACTTATTAACAAAAAAAGTAGGAGGTGAATTAATGCTTAAGAGTATTTTAGGTATTGTAGATGATACTATAGATTTAAAATCAAATAATGTTGACGAAAGCAAATATTTTACATGGCCGAATAGTAATGAAATTAAATTTTTTATAGAAAATGGAGGAAAAATCTACTAACAAAATAGCAGTATTTTCGATTGATGTTGAGGAATGGTATCATTTAGAGTATTTCAAAAATTCTAAAACTGACAAAAAAAAAAGTGTAATGGATGGTTTACATACATTTATTAAAATTATTAATAAGCATAATATAAAAGCATCATTTTTTATAGTTGGAGAATTAATACAAACTCTAAAAAAAACAATTAAAAACTTAGATATTGAAGGTCATGATATTGGTTTGCATTCATATTTTCACAAAAGACCTATCGTGCAAAATATAAATGAATTTATTAAAGATACTAAAGATACTCTTTCAGAAATGAAATCTATTCTTCCTAATAATTTATTTGGATATCGATCACCGTGTTTTGCTATCGATAGAGAAAGATTAGATGAAGTAATTAAGTTAGGCATACAATATGATGCGAGCAAAATTACTCAAAAGGAACATCCTTTGTATGTTAATCTAGATTTGGATGGATTTGAAAAGCAAGGAAGAGATATTTACAAAAGAGATTTTTTTAAAGTTTTTGAAGTAAGTACCATTAAATTTCTTGGTGTAAACATTCCTATAGCAGGTGGAGGATATCTTAGGATAATTCCCTGGCCATTATACATCTGGTTATTGAAAAAGTATTTAAAAGAGTCAACATTTATTAACTTTTTTATTCATCCATTCGAATTAAGTAGTATGAATTTTGATTTACCAGAAAATACCCCATATTTAACTAAATTTAGATATAATTACAAAAGAAATAAAGTAGAAAAACGTCTTAATAGGATTATAGAATTATTAAAAGAAAATGATTACACTTTTAAAACATTTAGTCAATTATAAATTATGAATATTTTAATAACTGGCGGTTTTGGTTTAATAGGAAGAAGCTTGGTTAGCGAATTATCAAATAATAATAATAATAATATATTTTTGATTTCTCGTAATATTAAGCCTGAGAATATAGCTACAAATATAGTAACTATTAATCACGATTTACTAGCACCAATTCCTGTTGAAAAGATTCCTAAAGACATAAATGTTGTAATTCATCTTGCAGCAATAGCTCATAAAACAAGTTCCGAAATAATGAGAATCAATTGTTTGATGACAAAAAATATAACAGACGCTTTTTTTAATAAAAAAGTTAAATTTATTTTTTTTAGCTCTGTTGCTGTTTATGGTGAAGCTAATCGACTATTTCCAATAAAAATCTCAGATTTCTGTAAACCTTATTCAAGTTATGGTCTTGGTAAGTTAAAAGATGAAGAAATAATTTCTTCATCTTTTAAAGATTTTATTATTTTAAGATTATGTCCAGTTATTGAAGGAGATGATACGGATTTATTAAAAAGAGTGTATTTACCAAAAACAAAGATTAAGTACAAGTCTTCATATAACAGAGCTTACAGTTTTTTAAGTCATAGAACAATTTTTAAATCCATTAACAGTATAATCCATGAAAATGAAATAACAAATAAAATAATAAATTTGAAAGACCCTTCAAATTATAATGAATCTGATATTTTAAAAAAATATAATGGTAAAGAAGTTAAAATTCCTTTGTTAATTTCGATGCCTCTATTCTATTTTCTAAATTTATTTTCTTTTTTCCCGAAAATTTATACTATTAATTGTTTGTTAACTAAGATGTTAAAATCTAATACCTATGAATAAAATAAACTTAAATTCAACTTTCAAAAAAATTAGTTTTGATAAAGATTTACAATTATCAAAAAGCTTGCTTAATTCAAAAATCAATAATTCAAATATTTTAGTGATAGGAGGAGCTGGAACAATCGGTTCTAGTTATATCAAACAAATATTAAAATATAAACCCTCAAAAATAACAGTAGTAGATATTAATGAGAATGGTTTAACCGAACTAACCAGAGATCTAAGAAGCTCCAATTTATTGGATTACAATCCAGAATACATTACGTATCCAGTAAATTTATTAAGTGATACTTTCGATAAGATTTTCAATTCTGATACTTGGCAAGTTGTTGCGAACTTTTCAGCTCATAAACATGTGCGCTCAGAAAAAGATAAAATTTCAGTGGAAGCTTTAATTAAGAATAATGTATATGGTGCTATTAAACTTTTAAACCTCTGTGAGGGTAATCCACCAAGTTACTTTTTTAGTGTTTCTACTGATAAAGCTGCTAATCCAGTAAATATTATGGGTGCCTCAAAAAGCTTAATGGAAAAACTGATCTTATCCAAGAAAGATAAATTTAGAGTTTCAACTGCTCGATTTGCGAATGTCGCTTTTTCAAATGGAAGTTTATTAGATGGGTTTATTTATAGATTGAATAAAAAACAACCTTTAAGTTGTCCGTCAGATATCAAACGTTTTTTTGTAACTCCCGAACAATCAGGACAAATATGTTTATTGGCTACATTTTTAGGTAACTCTGGAAATATTTTCTTTCCAAAATTAGATTTTCATAAGGATCAGATATATTTTAAAGAGATAGCTTTAGATTTTCTAAAAGAGAACGGATTTGAACCTGTATTAGTTCAATCAGAAAAAGAAGCAAAAGAATTTGATTTTGATAGTAATCCATTAAAATATCCTATTTATTTTTTCAAGACAGATACTTCAGGAGAAAAAACATTTGAAGAGTTTTATACAGATGCCGAAGATTATGAAATTAATAAGTACGACTCTTTAGGATTCATAAATACTCTAGATGTTGTAATATCTTTTGAAGAAGTAGAAACTGATTTTGATTTAGTATTTAGGGACGCAAGTTCTCAAAAGTCAGATATTGTAGAGATAATAAAAAAATATGTGTCAGATTTTGAGCATATTGAAACCGGTAAACATTTAGATCAAAAAATGTAAATTATGTATAAATTTTTTAAACGCTTATTAGATATTATAGTTAGCTTTTTAACACTAATTGTTTTATTACCAGTTTTTATCCCCATCATTATAATTCTAAGATTTTCAGCTGAAGGAGAAGTTTTTTATTTTCAAGAACGTTATGGAATCTATAATTCAAAATTTCAAATATGGAAATTTGCAACAATGCTTAAAAACTCTATGAACATTGGCACTGGTAGTATTACCCTTCAAAATGATCCCAGAGTTACAAGAATTGGATCTTTTTTAAGAAAAACAAAGATTAATGAACTTCCACAAATTATTAATATTTTAAAAGGAGATATTAGTTTGGTAGGTCCAAGGCCATTAGTAACTAAAACATTCACAGCATATAACGAAGAGGTACAATCCAAAATATACAATGTGAAACCAGGTCTTACAGGTATTGGCTCTATTATTTTTAGAGATGAGGAATCAATTATTTCAGCTGTTACAGATGAAGACCCTCATGAGTTTTACAAACGAGTAATAGCACCTTACAAAGGTGAATTGGAAATGTGGTATCAAGAACATAATTCCTTCTTTTTAGATTTACAGTTAATTTTTATGACTGCATGGGTAATTGTTGTTCCTACATCAAAACTTTATGAGAAGTGGTTTAAAGATTTACCAAAAAGAAATTTTTAATGATGATTTTAAAAATAAACGAAAAGACTACGTACTGTAGTCAATTTACTTTAAACAAACACTTGATTTACAGTATTTTATATTATTTTAGATAGATATTTCATTACTAAACGGCCATGAGTTTTTAAATTCATAAACTTACTGAGTAACTTAAAAGGTCCTCTTATAGTGTTTGATTTTATTAATCATAACACAATCTTCAATAATTTAATTTCTAGGTTAAACTTTCTGAGTTATCTTATCACATCACCTTCCTTTTGTAAAGAAAATTGATTTTTTTATTCATAATGATAATTCCGATAAATTTCACATATTTACTAAAGGTTCAAAAAGATCTTTACAGGGTTTGTTAATAGTAGACCAGTACAAGAAATAATTAAATACTCCTTCATCCCTTTTTTTCAAAAATATGCAACCTAAGAAAATTAAGGGATTTCCAATATAGCCATTAATTTATGGTTAAGATATAATTTTTCTTTACCCACTTTTTCAGAAATTAAAAAACCAGATTTTTCTAATTCCATCAAATAATTACCTACGGTTTTTGGTGTCCCTAATTTAGCATCAATTAAAAACTGTCGTTTCGTATAAGGCAACCTAAATAGTATTTCAACCAATTCTTTAGTATATACTTTAGGTAATGTTTCCTTAATCTCTGTTGCCATTTGATCCATTAATGAAGTAACATTTTTTAAGCGTTCTAGTCCTTTATTAGCTGTATATTCAACCATTTCAAGCATGTAAAGTATCCACCCTTCCCAATCATTATTTTCAGTTACCTTTCTCAGTTTCGTATAATAATCTATCTTATTTTTAATAATATATTCACTTAAATAAATAGCAGGGGTATCCAGTAGTTTTTCGAGTTTTAGATATAATAATAACAATATGCGTCCTGTTCTACCATTACCATCACTAAAAGGGTGAATCGCTTCAAATTGATAATGCATTAACGCCATTTTAATTAATGGGTCAATAGGATCTTTACCATTTATAAAAGTTTCAAGATCATCCAACTTTTCTCTTATAATAGCTTCCCCTGAAGGTGGTGTGTAAATGGTTTCACCATTCGTATTTTTCAAAGCAGTTCCTGGCGTTGTTCTAATACCTGCAGTATTTTTTTTAATGCTTTGTACAATTTCAACACATAAGTTTGTACTTATAAAAGGTCGCGTTTCTATTTGTTGTAAACCATTCCAAAGTGCTTCTTTGTAGCTTATGACTTCTTTTGTAGCTGGATTATCAAACTTTTTGTCTGCTACTAAAGATCTATATAAATCATCATTTGTTGTGATGATATTCTCTATTTCTGAACTTGCTTTCGCCTCTTGTAAATGAATCGTATCCAAAAACAACGTTGGATTTGGTAAATTGGTAAGCATACCATTAAGTTTTGCTAGCGCTCTACTAGCATCAATAGTCTTTCGTAACACTTTAGTAGTTTCTAAATTTGTTGTAGGAGGTAATATTGGTAAACTATTATAAGGTATATTTCTATTAAATTTTGTCATTTTAAATAAGGGTACATATTACTCACGTAATCTTAACGAGGGTAAATATACTAAAAATTTACCTTTATTATACTCATGGATGTAATTATTACGTTCAATAAACAGATCATAAAAAAATTAGGCGTTACGAATTACTATAGTA
>Ga0206123_10000851_pt1 | contig 29619 bp, 29 predicted proteins | sample Helgoland_Spring_2_FD_160086 | JGI IMG/M metagenome (GOLD analysis project Ga0206123, IMG submission 160086) | Pelagic subsurface seawater microbial communities from Kabeltonne, Helgoland, North Sea - Helgoland_Spring_Bloom_20160316_1 | ecosystem: Environmental > Aquatic > Marine > Epipelagic ...
TGTACGGCGCCCTGGTCAAGAACGAAGCGGACGTACAGCTGCTGGAACGGCTGGCTTTCATGAGCCGCCGGGAACGGTAGATCCTTTAACCGATAGAGGTTTCTATGCTGATCGGTTTTTTCGAGGACCTGCGCGCCCATAAAGTGCCGGTGACGCTGCGCGAGCTGCTGGACCTGTTCGGCGCGCTCAAGCACCACGTGGCGTTCGGGTCCATCGAGGACTTCTACATGCTGTCGCGGACGGTGATGGTCAAGGACGAAAAGTACTATGACCGTTTCGACCGCGCCTTCGCGCACTATTTCGAGGGCCTGGAAAGCATCGAGCCGGGCTGGCTGAGCCAGACCATTCCCGAGGAATGGCTGCGCAAGCAGATGGAAAAGACCCTGTCCGCCGAAGAGCGAGAAAAACTGCAGGGTCTCGGCAGCCTGGAAAATATCCTCGAGGAGCTTAAAAAGCGCCTGGAAGAGCAGGAAAAGCGCCACCAGGGCGGCAACAAGTGGGTCGGCACCGGCGGCACCAGCCCGTTCGGCGGCTACGGCGAGAACCCGGAAGGGGTGCGCATGACCGGCCCGTCGCGCAACAAGAGCGCGGTGAAGGTCTGGGAGAAGCGGGAATTCCGCAACCTGGACGACTCCGTGGAGCTGGGCATCCGCAACATCAAGCTGGCGCTGCGCCGGCTGCGCCAGTTCGCCCGCACCGGACGCGACGAAGAGCTGGATATGGACGACACCATCCGCTCCACCGCGCGCAACGCCGGCCTGCTCGACATCAAAATGCGCCCGGAACGTGAGAACCGCGTCAAAGTGCTGCTGTTCTTCGATATCGGCGGGTCCATGGACCCCTATATCAAGCTCTGCGAGGAGCTGTTCTCCGCCGCCCGGCTGGAGTTCAAGCACCTGGAATACTTCTATTTCCACAACTTCATCTATGAATACGTGTGGAAAGACAACCGGCGCCGCTGGGACGAGAAGGTCTCCACCTGGGACGTGCTGCACAAGTACGGCAGCGACTACAAGGTGATTTTCATCGGCGACGCTGCCATGAGCCCCTATGAAGTGAACTCGGTGGGCGGCTCGGTGGAGCACTGGAACGACGAACCCGGTGCGGTGTGGTTCCAGCGCCTCAAGGAAACCTACGAGAAAGTGGTGTGGATCAACCCGGAGCCCGAAAAGGCCTGGCAGATGACCACCTCCACGCAGTGGATCAAGCAGCTCAACGACCACCGCATGTACCCGCTCACCCTGGACGGGATCGAACGGGCGATGCGTTACTTGAGTAAATAAGAGCTAAGTAAATAAGGGCTGAGTAAATAGAGCCTCCCGTGGCGGCGGCGCTCAGCCGTCGCCACGCCTCGTTTTATGCGCTTTTCGATAGTTCAAGGGCGTTTGTCCACACCAGCTTTTGAACGCTCGGGTAAACGCGCTTTGCTCTGAATAGCCCAGCATCATGGCTATCTCTGGCAGCGACAGACGTGGGTCCGCAAGGTATTGTCGAGCCAGTTGAAACCGTAATCCGCCAAGCAGGCTCTTGTAGGTCAGAGCGCGTTGCTGCAAGTGGCGGTACAGCGTCCGCACTGGCAACGCCATCCGTCGAGCCACCTGTTCGGCTGATGGTTCCCCTTCCTGAAGCGCAATCGACATCTGATGTTGTAACTCGGCGAGGAAAGCGTCCGGCCGAGGTAGTGTCTGTAACTGTGCCTGAGCTTGCTGATCAAGCAGGCCGCGTAAATGCGGATCGCTGCCATTTATGGGCAGGCTGAGTATCTCTAACGGCCAATGAATGGTGAGGGTGCGCGCCTCAAAGCGCACCTTGCATCCCAGTAACGTTTCGTAAAGTGTTTGATCCGCCGGCCACGGGCCAGGAAATGCCACATACGAGGGAGCAGGGGCCTTATCGGCAGTCAATGTTCTGAGCATCCACAGCAGGCCCGACACCAGCACTTCATTCGAAAGTTGGGTGGATTTCCCATAAGAGGGATCCCAGCTGAACCGAAATGCACCGGACTCCTGGCCGATGAGACTCGGCGTCAAATTATGAAGCAGTGGTTGGAAGCGTTGGAAACGCAGCAGCACCTCTCCCAGGGTTTCGCAGGAGGCAGCAAGGTAACCAAGGACGCCGAGCTGATGAATTTTGACCTGCTGGCCGATAAACACCCCCAGTGCCGGTGTGGGCTGGCATTGGGACACGTGCTCAAGTAACGACCACCAAACGGTGATTGGCATGCGCCTGGCGGGGTCATATTGCTGGAGTTCATGACGAAGCGCCGGCGCATCAAGCCCGTTCTCATCCAGATAACCGACCAATAAATCCGCAAGCCCGCCCCATACATAAATCTCTTCTGTCACGCTCGCACCTCCTTGGCACAGAATGTCAAAAAATCAATCCGGGCGTCAAGACGGACAGAGAACCAACAGAGAGAATAAGCGCCAAATCCAAACACCTTGAGGTAACTGTATGCAGGACTTCATTGCCTGGGTCAGCGCCCACATAGCACCCTGGTTCGGCTGGATGCAAATTGTACTTATTCTTGGCTTGCCCGCGTTTCTGCTCAGCTTTGGGTTCGAATGGGCCGGGGTGCGCTATCGTAGCGGCTCATGGCAGGCGTCTTCGCCAGGGCAGCGGTTTTACTGGAAGGAAGTGCTGGCAAATCTAACCCTTGGCCAAGGCTATTACGTGTTTGAATTTCTGATGCACCTTGCGTTTCTGGGTGCGGGCATGGCCCTGGTTTGGCAACACCGGTTGTTCACCGTGGACATCAATGCCTGGACTTTGCCTTTGATCTTCCTCGTCGAGGAACTCTGTTACTACACCTATCACCGTAGTGCACATCGCGTACGCTGGTTCTGGGCGCAGCATGTATCCCACCACACCGGTGAAGTCATGAACCTGACCACGGCAGGCCGACAAAGCATACTCAATGGCATTGTCGGGGTGTGGCTGTTTTTCATACCGCCGATACTGCTCGGCGTACACCCTGCGGTTATCACCGCCATGCTCGGACTTAATCTCGCCTTCCAGTGGTTTGTGCATACCGAAACGGTACCGAGGCTGCACCCGGTGCTGGAATGGCTGTTCAATACACCGTCGAACCATCGCGTGCACCATGGCCGCAACCCGCAGTACATCGATAAGAACTACGGTGGTGTGCTGATGATCTACGATCATCTGTTTGGCACCTATGAGCCTGAGGTCGAGAAGGTGGAGTATGGCACCACCCGCCAAATCAAGAGCTACAACTGGTTTGTACTCAATCTGCATGAGTTCGTGGATATGTGGCGTGACGCGCTGGCTCCCGGTTCATTGTGGCAAAGGCTGAAGCATTTCTGGATGCCGCCGGAGTGGGAGCGTCCCGGGCACACACCGATTCATACCTGGACGATAGAACGCAAGGGTGGCGCGCAAACAGAGCCACGCCAGCCCAAGCAGGGCAGCAGCTCAATAGAGATCAACGAGGCGGTGTAACGCACCGACAGGGTCTCTGGTATCCCCCCGGGTGGCCTCATGCCACCCTTACGCGACAAGGCGCGCTGAACCCTTATTCATCGCGCTTTAAGAAGCTGTCGATCATATCCATGGGCAGTGGGAAGACCACCGTGGTGGTGCGGTCATTGGCCACCTCGGTGAGGGTCTGCAGATACCGCAGTTGCAGGGCCTGGGGCTGTGACGATAGGGTGCGGGCCGCGTCCAGCAGCACTTCGGAGGCCTCTTTCTCGCCGTTGGCGTGAATCACCTTGGCGCGCCGCACCCGCTCCGCTTCCGCCTGACGGGCGATCACCCGCACCATGTCTTCGTCCAGGTCCACGTGTTTGATTTCCACGTTGGTCACCTTGATGCCCCAGGGGTCGGTCTGCTCATCCAGGATTTCCTGAATGTCCCGGTTCAGTTCGTCCCGGGAGGCCAGCATTTCGTCCAGCTCGTGCTTGCCCAGCACCGAACGCAGGGTGGTTTGCGAGAGCTGGCTGGTGGCGTCGTAGAAGTCCTCCACGTTGATCACCGCTCGTTCCGGATCGACCACCCGGAAGTAGAGCACCGCGTTGACCTTCACCGACACGTTGTCGCGGGAAATCACGTCCTGGCTGGGCACATCCAGCACCCGCACCCGTAGGTCCACCTTGACCATCTGCTGAATCACCGGGATCACCAGAATCAGCCCCGGCCCCTTCACCTTGTGATAGCGGCCCAGCATGAAGATCACGCCGCGCTCGTACTCGCGGAGAATGCGGAACATGCTGACCACGAAGCCGACGACCAGAATCGCCAGCGCAATCCAGAAATATTGGAAGATCATGGTTTGTCTCCTTTGCGGGACACATGAAGAGTGAGGCCGTCCCGGCGGCGGATGGTCACCGTTTCGCCCTCAAGGACCGCCTCGTCAGTGGTGGCGCGCCACAGTTCGCCGGCGGCGCGCACCTGGCCGTTGCCGTCCGGCCCGAAATCGTTTGCCGCCACGGCATCCTGGCCGATCAGCGTGTCGCCGCCGGTGACCACCGGGCGGCCGTGGGCCTTGAACGCCAGCCGCACCGTCAGGCCGGTGAGCGCCAGGCTGCCCACGCCCACCGCCGCGATCACCGGCACCGCGACCCGGAAGGCGGGCAGGTCCGTGTCCATCAGCATGATCGAGCCGATCACCAGGGCCACGGCGCCGCCCACGCCGAGGACGCCGAAGCTGGGCGATAGCCCCTCCGCCACCATCAAGCCGATGCCGAGCAGGATCAATCCCAGGCCCACATAGCTCACCGGCAGCATCTGCAGCGCATACAGCGCCAGCAACAGGCAGATGGCGCCGAGCACGCCGGGGATGCCGAAACCGGGGTTGGAGAACTCCAGAATCAGCCCGTAGATGCCCACCAGCATCAGAATGTAGGCGATGCTGGGGTTGGTGATCACCGCCAGGAAGCGGGTGCGCCAGTCCGGCTCCAGCTCCACCAGCCGGTAGTCGGTGAGCGCCAGGGTGCGCTCGGCGTCCCCGTCACGGACGGTAAAGCCGTCGAGACGGGCGAGCAGGGCGTCCAGATCCGGCGCCACCAGGTCGATCACCTGTTGCGCCTGGGCCTCGGTGGCGGTCAGGCTGACCGCCTCGCGCACCGCGCGCTCGGCCCAGTCCGCGTTGCGCCCGCGCAATTCCGCCAGGCCGCGAATATAGGCCACGGCGTCGTTGACCTGCTTGCGGCGCAGCGCGGAGGCATTGTCTTCGACTTTGTCATCGGCTTGCGGCTCGGCGCCGTCGCCGGCCGGGGAGGGCGCGCCGCCACCGCCCAGCTGCACCGGCGTGGCGGCCCCCAGGTTGGTGGCCGGGGCCATGGCGGCCACGTGGGAGGCGTAGAGCAGGTAGGTGCCGGCGCTGGCCGCGCGGCTGCCGGACGGTGACACATAGGTGGCCACCGGCACCCGGGAATCAAGAATCGCCTGGATCATAACGCGCATCGACTTATCCAGACCGCCCGGTGTGTCCAGGCGCACCACGAACAGCGCCGCCCCGGCGCGGTTGGCGTCCTCCAGGGCACGCACGAAACCGTCGCTGACCGCCGGGCCGATGGCGCCGCGGACGTCCATGACCCGCACCTCGGGCCGGTCTTCGCTGGACGGCTGGGAAGGGGTTTGCGCCTGGCCGGTGGCGGCGAGCAGCCAGAGGGCGGCGAGGGCGATAAGGCCTCCGCCCAGGCGGCGCCCAAGGGGCCGCTTCCCAGGTGAAAGGTGTCGATCGCTGCCGGCTACAGAGGTCATGCGCGTCTCTTCGCTGCTTTCGCTGCTTGTCGCTGCTTGGTGGCTGCTGTTTCCATGAAAACGCAGTTCGCCGGTCCCGGCAATGGAAACCGGCGGTGCCCCCCTTTTCGCCCTGCGCGCCATGCTGCATAGTACGGCGGAGTTCCGCCCCGCCATGCATCGGCCCTGAAGTACCGCGATGACCGCCTCCAATATCCGCCAATATCTGATCCGGACCCTGATGCTGGCCGTGCTGGTCCAGCCGGCCGCCGCCGCGGGCCTGTTCCAGGGGCTCACCAGCGTGGAAGCCGGCCCCCGGCTGGACGACGACGGCGTGATCCGCCAGCAGGTGGAGCAGGACGAGATGTTTCTGGAGGCGGGCTCCGGCGCGCGTATCCAGCTGCCCACGCAGTGCGTGTCCTCGGCGCTGGTGGCGCGCAGCCACAGCCGCTTCAACGCCCTGTTTCCGGACACCGAGGGCATGGTGGGCAGCGGCACCATCACCAACGAAGCCGGCCTTACCGTGGAGCGTCTGTTCGGGGCGCCCGGCGGCGCCTACCGTCTGGAGACCGCGTTCAAGGCCCACCGCATCGACCTTTACAGCTACGAGCTCAGCCATCAGGAGGCGTTCGGCTCGGCCTTCGACAGCCCGGTGACGGTGAGCGAGCAGCAGGGCTTTAACGTGGATACCCGGCTGAGCCGGTCGTTCGGCGAGCTGGACCTGGCCCTGCGGGTGGAGAACCTGTTCCCGGACCGGCGGCCGGGCATGGTGGCCAGCCCCTATACCATGAAGGCCCACGCGGAACTGGCCACCGGCTTTCAGTACGCCGGCCTGCCGACCCGCCTGAACCTCAACCTGGACCGCTTCGAGGCCCTGGAGCGCGACCTGGACGCCCGTTACGCCGGCGCCCGCCTGCAGTGGGGCGCCGCCGACCGCACCCGGCTACGGCTGGGCTACCGCCACGACCTGGTCGCCAATCTGGATTCGGTGGCCACCCTGGGGCTGGTGTTCCCGCTGTTCCATGTCTTCGATCTGGACATCTCGGGCACCAAGAACCCCGGCGACGCCTACGGCGTGCTGGCGCGGCTGGCCGCGCCGTTCCCGTTCTAGGCCTCGGGAATGCGGAATGAAGTCACCAGCGACTTCAGATGGCTGGCCTGGTCCTCCAGCGAGCCGGCCGCGCTGCTGGATTGCTGCACCAGTGCCGCGTTCTGCTGGGTGACCGCGTCCATCTGCGTGACCGCGGTGCTGATCTGCTGAATGCCGCCGATCTGCTCGGTGGTGGCGGACGCCACGCCTCGCATCAGTTCGGCCAGCTTTTTGATCGACTCCACGGTTCCGTTGAGCGTTTCACCACTGCGCTGGGTCTGATCCGCGCAGGTGGCGATCTGCGCGCCGGTGCTTTCCAGCAGGGCACGGATCTCGCCGGCGGAATCCCCGGCGCGGCTGGCCAGCAGCCGCACTTCGCTGGCCACCACCGCGAAACCGCGGCCTTTTTCGCCGGCCCGGGCCGCTTCCACGGAGGCGTTCAGCGCCAGGATATTGGTCTGGAAGGCAATATCGTCGATGGTGGCGATAATGCCGTTCATCTTCTTGGAACTGGCCACCACCTTTTCCATAAGGTCGATGTTGGCGCGCATCTCCTCACCGCCGTGCTGGGCACTGCGCGACGCCGCGTCGGCGAGCCGGTCGGCCTCGCGGGTGTTCTTTTCGTTGTGCTCCGAGGTGGCGCTGATCTCTTCCATGCTGGCGGCGGTCTCCTGCAGCGCGGCGGCCTGCTCCTCGGTGCGGGAGGAGAGGTCCTGGGCGCCCAGGGCGATCTCGTTGGCGCCGATATAGACCGTCTCACTGGCGCCGCGCAACGCGGACACCAGCTTGACCAGGGAATCGCTCATTTCCGCCATGGCGGCCAGCAATTGCGCCGGCTCGTCGCGCCCGCGGGCGACGATGCGCTCGCGCAGGTCCCCTTGAGCAATGCGGCGGGCCACGCCCAGGGCGTCGGCGAGGGGCAGGGTGATGCTGCGGGTGATCACCACCGCCAGGACCGCCGACACCAGCAGCGCCACGGCGGCGAACACCACCAGACCGAGCAGCGCCTGGGTGACCAGCGCCTGCAGCGTGGGGCCCAAGCCGCCGAGATTCTCCATGGCGATGTCATGGATGCCCTGGGCGGCGTCCTCAAGCTGGTAGATGCCCTGCTTGTTCTCGGAAAAGGCCGCGTTGGCGGCGGCGGTGTCCTGGTAGGTGCCGTCCATGATCGCGCCGTAGATGCGGGTGAAATCCGACTCGTAGGCGCCCAGCCCCTCGCGGGCGTCCCGGTAGCGCTGTTGCAGCGCCGGCGCCACCGCCAGTGCCTCACCTTCATCAAGCACGCTTTTCAGCCGGGTGACGGTGTCGCTCCATTTGCCGAAATAGCCGTTCAGGGCCTGGAAATCCGCCAGATTGATAAAGACGTCCTTTTCATAACGGCGCAGCTCCAGTGCCAGACGCCGCACCACGCCGGCATTGGACGCCAGGGCGCCGTCGGTCTCCAGCGCCTCGCGGGTGGTGTCCGCGATCCGGGTGACCGAGAACAGGCCGGTGCCCGAGGCGGCCAGCAGAAGCAGCAAAATAACAGCGAAGGCGCCGCCGAGACGGGCGCCGATCTTGAATTGACTAAGCATGAGGGGATACCAGGAATGGCTGTGACAAGGTTTGGGGGTTGTCGGCCCGGCGGGGAAAATCTTTAGCCTTAAAAGAGCGACGTGACCCGGGCTTGAGTCCCGGCCCGGGAATTGGCATGGTTCGTCCACCTAACCGGCCCCGAGCACCCTATGTCCATTGATCTCGATTTCGACCGTGACCACCTCTGGCACCCCTATACCTCCACCTCCAAGCCGCTGCCCACCTACCCGGTGGCGCGCGCCGACGGAGTCCGCCTGGAGCTGGAAGACGGCCGCACGCTGATCGACGGCATGTCGTCCTGGTGGGCGGCGATCCACGGCTACAACCATCCGCGTCTGAACCAGGCGGCCAAGGACCAGATCGACAAAATGGCCCACGTGATGTTCGGTGGCATCACCCACGAGCCGGCGGTGGAGCTGGGCAAGCGCCTGGTGCGGATGACGCCGGAACCGCTCAACAAGGTGTTCCTGGCCGACAGCGGCTCGGTGTCCGTGGAGGTGGCGATCAAGATGGCGCTGCAGTACTGGCTCAGCCAGGGGCAGCCCGAGAAGCACCGTCTGATCGCGCTGCGCAACGGCTACCACGGTGACACCTTCGGGGCCATGGCCACCTGCGACCCGGTCAACGGCATGCACCATCTGTTCAGCAAGGTGCTGCCCAAGCACCTGTTCGCGGACGCGCCGGCGGTGGGCTACCACGACGACTGGGACGAGCGGGATCTGGATTCCCTGCGCGGCCTGCTGGAACAGCACGGCCACGAAGTGGCGGCAGTGATTCTGGAACCGATCGTGCAGGGCGCCGGCGGCATGCGCTTTTACCACCCGGAGTACCTGCGCGGCGCACGCCGTCTTTGCGACGAGCACGGCGTACTGCTGATTTTCGACGAAATCGCCACCGGCTTCGGCCGCTCCGGCGAACTGTTCGCCATGGACCACGCCGATGTCTGCCCGGACATTCTCTGCCTGGGCAAGGCGCTCACCGGCGGCTACATGACCCTGGCGGCGACCCTGTGCAACGACCGCGTGGCCGCCGGCATCTGCGACGGCGAGGCCGGCGTGCTGATGCACGGGCCCACCTTCATGGGCAACCCGCTGGCCTGCGCGGTGGCCAACGCCAGCATCGACGAACTGCTGGAGAGCGACTGGCGCGGCCGCGTGACGGCGATCCAGTCGCAGCTGCGCCGCGAGCTGGAACCGCTGCGCGGCGCCCCCGGTGTCGCCGACGTGCGCGCCCTGGGCGCCATCGGCGTGTTGGAGCTGGAAGAACCCTGCGACGTGGCCGCCACCCAGAAGCTGCTGGTGGAGCAGGGCGTGTGGATCCGACCGTTCGGCAAGCTGGTCTATATCATGCCGCCGTACGGCATGGAGCCGGACGACCTGAGCCAGCTGACCCGTGCCATGGCGGCGGTGGCCGAACTTTAGGCGTTGACACTTTAAGGGGGGCAGGGCGATGACGTCCGTAACAGCGATCCAATTCCGATCCGCGGGTGTAACCTGTCGAGGCGACCTCTACCTGCCCGATACTGCCGGCCGCGCACCGATCATGGTCATGGCCCACGGCCTGGGCGGCACCCGCAACATGCGGCTGCCGGCCTTCGCCGAGCGGTTCGTGGCCGAGGGCTACGCCTGCCTGCTGTTCGACTATCGTCATTTCGGCGACAGCGACGGCGAACCCCGCCAATTGCTGGACATCAAAAAGCAGCTTCAGGACTGGAAGGCGGCCATCGAGCACGCCCGTGGCCTCGCGCAGGTGGACCCGGATCGGGTGATCCTGTGGGGCACGTCCTTTTCCGGTGGCCATGTGCTGGCCACCGCCGCCGACGATCCGCGCATCGCGGCGGTGATCTCCCAATGTCCGTTCACCGATGGGCTGGCCTCGACCCTGGCCACGGAACCGCTGGTCTCAGCGAAACTCACGGCCAAGGCACTGCGCGATCGCCTTGGCGCCTTGGTGGGTGCCGCCCCGGTGATGGTCGCCGTGGCGGGGCGCCCCGGTGACACCGCGCTGATGACGGCGCCGGACGTCTGGGACGGCTACATGAATCTGGTTCCGGACGGCGCCCGGATTCGCAATGAAGCCGCGGCGCGCGTCGCCCTGGACATTATCCGCTATCATCCGGGCCGTAAGGCCGCCGGCATAAGGGCGCCGGTGTTCTTCTGCGTGTGTGACAACGACACCGTGGCGCCGGCCAAACAGACGCTCCGCCACGCGAGCCGCGTGCCGCGCCATGAGATCAGGCGGTATCAGGCGGGGCATTTCGAGATCTATGTGGGCGAGGCGTTCGAGCAAGTGGTGGCGGACCAGATCGAGTTTCTGAAAGCGCATTGCCCGCCAAGGGGAACACCGGGAGCCTGAGCGAGCCCGACGAATGGAAGCCCCGGATGCAAAGGGAAGGCCCTGGGGCTTGGATTCATACCTGTTCGATTCGTTATCTTCTATTTAACATAATATACAGAGTCGATCCGTCAGCCAGATCCCATAGGGCAGGGCAATCAAGCCAAAAATCGTTGCAGCTGAATGGCTTACGGCTCGAAATCGGGCCTTCCACATTTCAACCCGCTCTGGGTCCTCCGAGCGTTCCGCTCGCGCCAGCTCACATATCGCGATTACCTCTGCGGGGTCCATGTCGATCACTTCCGCTATCTTCCATGCCGTTTCGTTGCTGAAGCCTGTCCCGCCCTTGATCGTAGAAATCGCCGCTTTCGTAAGGCCTAAGCGTTTCGCTGCTGCGTAATCGCTCGGAAGGCCAAGTTTTTCTCTGTACATCACGATCAGCTCATATGGCGTCATTCTGGCGTCCTCTCGGTGAGATGGTTCAATTATTCTTGACTACCCTTCCCCCTACAAGGTAAAAACCGTTTTAACCGGTTCAGAGACTCTGAACCAATAAGAAAAGGGGAATGGGGATGACCGAACGCTGCCGCCTTTGCGATGAACCCGCCGAACTCGGGGATCTGTGCTTCCAGTGCGAAGACCGCGCGATCACTGACTTTACTGCCTCGCCGTGCCCGTTGTTTTTCGACGAACGCGATCTTCAGCTGGTCCAACTGTCGGAGGGTGTGTGATGGCGTTCCCGTTCGGCTCTACCCGCCTCAGTCTCATTCGTCGACTTAATACGCTTCTGGCTCGGCTCTATGCCGGCAGGCACTTCCCCGGCTCCGTCGCCTATTTCTGCGACGTCTATAACGCCAACGTTCAGCTGGATAAGCTTGCCGCCACCGGCTATAGCTGCTCGACGCACTATCGCCGTCTCTGTTTGCTCGTTCATCGCTTTGAGTATCGCCGCCATCGTTTTGTCCATTCGAGGGCCGGCGTATGAGCCGCCGGGCCCGCACCCAGGTGGAGTTGGACTTCCGGAAGGTCCTGCTGCACGGTGCTCCGTTCATCCGCCTGGAGGTCACCGAGTTTGCAAATGGAAACAGGCTTCATCGTTTTCATTTCAAACTTGGGGGCCGTGACCGTCTCCACGGAGTTGTAGCCCCTGCGTCGCTTTGGGCGACGCGAATCTCGCACCCGATCCCGGCCCCTGGCCGGGATGACAGGCCGCAGAACGCCCCTGAAGGCCGCGCAAGCGTTTCACGGCCGATACCTTGCCCCCCGAAGCCGTGGGACCCTCTAGGCCCCCAAACGGCTTCTCAGCGCACGTTAGCGCGATTCCGGGCAGCCCGGCGCCCCGCTGCGGCACCGAACGGGAATCCCCGCCCTGAACAACGCCTTTCACGGCCTAAGCAGCTGCTCCTGTTCGAGCTACAGCGTGATTTCGTTTCCGTGCCCCCGGCCCACTCCCCCGAATCGATCCCCCAGGCCGGGGCTTTTTCTTCCACCGACCTAGCCGGTCGGGGAGTTGCGGCCCTAGTAACACCGCAACTTAGTCCCATGGGTGGGACTTCCACCGAACATTTGGACAGTACGCAACTTAGTCTCACCAGTGAGACTGGGGGTGCCAAATGATGATCGACTGGCTGACCATCCGGGTCCCCTACGAGAGCCTGTCCGAGGCTTCCAGGGCCAAGGTGTTGGCCATGGGTGACCGGATTACCCGCTACTGCCCGCAAACAGGTGAGGAACGGTGGACCTCTACGGCCTGGGACAGCATCCGGAGCGATTCTCACCAGATCAGCGTCAGGGCAGGGGCCTTGGAATTCTGGATTCAAGGCTCCCCGGCCAGGGTCATCGGGGATGGTGATGCGGTCTTTGGGGCTGGCCCTTCCGCCGCCCTCGATCTGCGCGGCTGTGCAGATCACATGATCCGGTGGGTGGCTGCCGCCCTGGGTACCCACCTTCCGGGGCCCGAAGCGTGGATCTGTTCCCGAGTTGACGTTACCGAGAATCTGGCATTGGCGAGCCTGGATGAAGTTATCCAGGCGCTCTCGATCCTCCGTGATTGTGAGGGTGGCCGGTACCGGGTCAGCCAACAGAAGGGCGACACAGTGTACTGGTCGCACGGCTCAACGATCCGAAGCGGTAAGGCCTATGCCAAAGGCCCCCACCTCAAATATCTGATGAAAAAGCCGGATTACACCGGGTGCCCCTATACGGCTCAGGACATCGCTAATGCAGATCGACTCTTGCGCCTGGAATTAAAGCTGGCCCGCGAGTGGTTCCGGCGAAACGACTGGTTGTCGATTAAACCCAAGGACCTTAAGGCTGAGTGGAAAAGCTACTTTGACCGAATGATTGGAGACGCAGAAATGGCTACCGAAGATGAATTGAACGAGCGCGTTTATCAGGTGGCGCCCACGGAAGGGCAAGCACGGGCAGCCCTTGGATGTTGGGCGTTGATCCAGTCGCGCGGCTGGGACGGTGCTCGGTCGTTGAATAGTAGAACCACGTGGTACCGCAATTTAAAGATTCTCCGGGACGCAGGTCTCGGCGATGCCGATCTTGCCAAAGGCAAGGTCGTTCCGATCCGCCGTCGGGTCATTGAGGCCTGCGCGGTGACTTCCTGGGCGCAACTGCACGCCGCTTAAAAAATAGGTAGAGACGTTATGAAAATTGAAATTATCAAAGGCCATGAGCAGCCCATCTCCCGGATGATCACTACTCAGACTGGCCAGAAAACGATTCACGAACAAACCGCTTACGCACACATGGGCGGCGCTTTTCCCGTGGAATTTAAAATTCCGCTGAACAGCCACGGCGACGCCTACCCAGTAGGCGAGTATACCCTGCACCCCGGTTCGTTCAGCGTTAACCGCTTCGGCAGTCTTGAGATTAATCGTTTCGAGATTCGCCTTGTCGCTGAAAAGTCCCTCGCAGCGGCTAAGACAGCGTGATTTTGGCCAAGCGGAGCGCGGAGGGCCACCGGCCCGGAGGTCCGAGGGACCGTTACACGTATGGGATGAGACCCAGGCTCATCGATGTTATGTGCCCTGTGGGTTCCCCGCACGGCTCAGTTACAGAGTAGGGCCCGCTCCGCAGGACGGACACAACCGTTTCGAGAACAGGAAAAGCAATGGAATTAATAGCGTGTGATGGTCAATGGCAACAAGGCCCCGGCGGAGAAGTTATCTGCGCTGGCACGCTACAGAACGTCCCCGGTGGTGGTCCTTTTGGTTTGCCACCGATGACGTACGACGATGCCAATATGCTTCTAGCCTCTATCGGCATTCTTTGGGCTGCGGTGTTCTGCGTTCGGCAGGCTCGTAGATTATTTTAACCTCGCGTGGAGAAACGTCATGGATTTTACCGGCGTTGATACTGCGATCACCGGTGCACTCACCGACCTGTCTCCGATTGGTCTGGCTGTGGTGACTGTGATTGCAGGCATCTGGGCGTTCCGGCAAGTCAAGAGCATGCTGGGACGTTAATCATGGTGGCCCCTTCGGGGGCCATTTTTATCTCCGAGCGACTACCGGTCTTTGGGAGATAAAAATGGGAGGTGATTATGGAAGGGGATTTTGGTCCGTGGCTTTATTTCTTCGTTGTGCTGGTCTCGCTGTGGGGCTTGCTCTCTGTTCGTTAGCGTCTATGCCAGCCGATGCGGCCCAGTACTTCTATCGCGCCTACAATCAGGGGTTGGGTGGGCCTGAAGTTTATATGTGGGCGATGACTGCTGACGCTGCGTGTTCGCAGTTGCCGTTAGGCGGTGTTGCTTCTGGTAGTGGATCGGGTGGTAACTGTGTTTATCAAAATGACGGTCAGAATACTTTGTCGGGGAACTGGAGGCGTAGGCAATGTACTGACGATCAAATTATCGTCCAGGACCCATCTGGCTGGTACTGCTCGGATGAGGTGCCTGAATGCCCGATTCCCGCCGGAGATACTCAGCAGGTTGTTTCATCCTCCCCGCTTGGCTCGGATGCCTGTTATTCCAATTGCGTAATGACCACCAGTTCCTCCGGTTCAGTGCCCTGGATTCAGGTTAACGGCGTGCGGCGGTATTTCTACGACGCCACCAGCACCGGTGTTTACTGCGATGAGTCTGACGGTGCTGAGCCTTCGGAACCGTGGGACGAATATACGGATGAGGATGGTTGTTATCAGGGGTTCGATGGTCGCTACTGTCCCGGTGGTGGCGGCGGCTGTCCAAACAGCGTTACTGCTCCTAATGGGCAGACCTATTGTCGTGCACCAGAGACAGATGAAAGTTGCAATGAGGCCGGTGGTTCTACCGGTGACTGGTATTGCAGTCAGGATGACCCCAATTATGAGGAACCCAGCGACGGCGATGGTAATGCGGATAGCGACGGTGATGGCATTCCCAACAAAGACGATCCTGCTCCCGAGGATCCCGACGCCGATGGTGACGGTACCCAGGACGGTGAACAGGACGGCGATGGCAACGGTATTCCCGACGGTGATCCCGGTGGCATAGACGACGGCGAGGGTGACGGCAACGAACCCGGCGACGGCTATCACGATGGCGGTACCTGCGAACCCGGCGAGCGCGTGGAGCCGGAGTGCTCCGACAATATGGACGCTATCCAGTGCGCTCTCGCGATCGAGCTTTTCCACGTCCGTTGTGACGCCACAACTGAGCACCGCGATTTTGTCGGCGATGAGGAATACCTGGAAGGCCCCTCGATCACCAGCAGCGAGGACGGCGATGGTGATGGCCAGGCTGATAACGCGATCCCTTCCGAGACCTTGGATGCTGGCACTGTGGTAGCTGGTCTTTCTGAGGACACCATCAGCTTCGGCAATCTCGCGTGCCCGGCTGATCGCACTTTCTCGATGCCAGGAGCCTTCGGAGGCTCTTTTACCCTGTCCTGGGAGCCGATCTGCGACTGGGCCGCGATGGTCCGGCCGATCGTCATCGCCCTCGGCTACCTCATGTCCGCGCTGATCATCCTGCGCAAATTCTCCGGAGGATCTGACTAATGCCCGCTTTCCTGCAAACCCTCGGCGTCTGGCTGTTCGGCGCGATCAGCGGCATGGTTGGCCGTGTGCTGGTGTCCCTGGGTATGGGCGTCGTGGCCTATACCGGTGTCGTTGAACTCGGCGACCAGCTGGTTAACCTGGTTAGCCAGCACTTCGGCGCCGCCTCCGACGTTCTAGCTCTGGCCAGTATCGCCGGTGTCGATGTGTTCATCAGTCTGGTGATATCCGCCCACCTTGGTCTGCTGGCCTGGATCATGGTCGCCAGCGGTTTCAAGCGCCTGTCGTTCATGGCCGGGCAGGGCGCTGAATAATGTTCGCCCTGGTCACTGGCACACCTGGCGCCGGCAAGACTTCCAGCACGCTGCTGCGCTTCAAGGATGTGAAGGATCGTCCCGTGTTTTATAGGGGTATCCGCGATTTGAGCCCGGACCTGGGCTGGTTCGAGTTGACCGATGACCAGGCCAAGGATTGGCATGAGAACGTCCCCGAAGGCGGCATTGTCATCATCGATGAAGCTCAGCAGCTTTTCCCTGTCCGCCCATCCAGCCGCGAAGTACCGGCTGGATTGAAGGCCCTGGAAACGCACCGCCACAAAGGTTTCGACGTGGTGTTCATCACCCAGGAGCCCGGCTTGCTGGACAGTCACGCCCGCAAGATCGCGAACGAACACTTCCACTACGTGCGCCCGTTCCAAGCGCCGATGATCACCGAGTACCACTGCGGTACCGGCGCCATCTCACCGAGCAACCGCGCCGATCTGGCCCGCTGCTCACAAAAGCGTAAGCCGCTTCCCAAAGCGGCGTTCGGCCTGTATCACTCCGCCGAGGTCCATACCCACAAGTTTAACCCGCCCAAGATGCTGTACATCCTGGGCGCCCTGGTCCTCACGGCTGTGGGTGCGTGGTGGTGGTTCTTTAGCAGCTTCAGCATTGGCGGCGTAGATCCCGACGCTGCAAAACAGACGGTCGAGCAGGGCGTACCCATGGCGCCAGGCACAATGCCCACACAGTCACCTGGCTCCTGGGCCGAGCTGCTGACTCCTGCCGTCTCCGGCGTTCCCTACACCGCCCCGATCTACCGCGAGGCCGCTATGAACGTCCAGGCGGTGCCGGTCGTTTCCGGATGCATGGCCTTCCGGCCGAATCAGTCCGACTGCCGCTGCTACACCCAGCAGGGCACCCGCATTCGGGATATGTCGCTGTCGATGTGCAAGCGCGCCCTGGCCGACGGCGTTTTCAACCACCTCGCCAGCGCCGATCCGGCGCCATCGCGTCCCCCCGATGAATCCCCTTCTCGGTCATCCGGCGATAACGGCTAGCGGCGGGCGAGGGGAGGCGGAGGAACGACGCACCCCCGCCCGCTGTTAGCCGTTCCCCGCGGCTGTCCAAATCCCATATCTTGTGCGCCTGGCGTTAACCTGGCGCACCACATCTTGTGTTTGGTTTAAACGTCGAGGAGGTACTGAACCGGGGCGCGGTGCTTTCGTTCCAGCTCCACTTTCAGCTGCTCAACGATCCAAAGGCTCATTACGTCGCCGGCGCTGTATTCGACGCCGGCCGGGTCGATCAGAAAGCTTCCGGATATTCGCCAGTGTGACCAGGTCGGGCAGTCTGTCGGCAGTCGGCCGTGTCGATGGATGGTTAGGAGTTGGAACGCCCAGGCCGGTGCCTGGTTAGATCTGAGGTATTTCCGTGCGGTGCTGATGTGGACGCCGATCAGGTCGGCTACTTGGCGGGGGTGCAGCCCGAAGGCCGCTGTTCTGAAGTCCATGTCGATCTCCCTTTATCCCGGAAGATCATGCTACTTGACGCTTTAACCCGGGCCGATCCTCTATTGAACATAACATACATTACACGTATAACAACAGAGTGCCCGCCTAACTTGAGCGTCCAAAGAACCTACTGTAACGGCAAAAATGCACCGCTATCTTTCAAAGCTGTTGGGCTGCCTGCGGCTCGCACTGAAGCGCTCGGCGATGAGCTGGGACATGTTGAAAATCCAAAGCATTTAATTTGCCATAAAACATGACAAAGAGTTATGGAAACAGCCATCCATATAATCCCAAACTTTCATTTCGGGGATCACTTTGGGCAAGACACAGCGTCCCAGCTCTACGGATAGAGACGCCGGTAATGCGGGGAAGATGTGTAGCTTAGAGAGCTTCCCATATCGCTCATGAATTTCGCCTTGGAAGGAGCGCCATGCAGATACGAATGATCGTTGCACTTCCGGGCTATCAACAACTGAATGGGAAGGAGATGGCACTTGAAAATTTGCAATTTTGGCGTCAGGAAGAACACGCTTAATTTGATCGCACTCTACCGATCCAGAAATGCTGAACTGTACAGATAACTCATCAAGTGGACCTTCGTGTTCTGGTAAAAAGTAGGTTACGGCGGGCGGCGGATCCGCCTTTTCAGGCGGCCAATGCCACTTATCAAAGGGTTCTCTCTGCGGTTGGTGAACTGTGACTTGAACCCGATCGCCAATCTTAGAACCGATATATATTAATGCAGGTATAGGGGCTAGCGCGAATATATCGATGTGTTGGATCTTGCGCTCTGTAATGCGCCGGAGTATACCGTCAATCGCATCGTCTATACTGCGCTTAACGGTGACCCAATAGGTTGGATCGTTTTCAATGAAAGGGATTGAATTTAAATCTAACACTTCTTCAGAATAGGACGGAAAGCGTGTGTACTCAGTCTTCCGAAGGACGGCAGCGCGTGCTATGTCGACAGGGATAGCGGTTGGCGTCCCCCGAATCCTGCCCGTGACGATAAGTGGTATGCTGCGCTCGACGTTGGTAGCATCATAAAGGCGTTGCACATGCAACTCATGCTCGCGCTTCATATCAACCAAGATTTGCTCAGGATACTCAGACGCTAACGCCTTATCATCGATAGTTTTGTGGCACTTAGCGCAACACAGAATAAGATTGCTCGCACTGCTAGCGAGCTGACTGGAACGTCCCTGCTCACCCCGCGGACCATGCGCACTATCCCCGACAATATGGCAGTATTCTCCAACGACTACTTTCTGGTCGGTCAAGAAGTTCTTATCAATTCGAGCATTGCACCCGCGGAACTGACACCTTCCACCAGACAGAACCCAAAGATCTTTGCGTACATTCGTCGGAATATAGGTTTTAGACATATTTAAGATCCCATTTCCAGCGACCGATGAGGTCAGGTTCTTGTCTCACTCCCCCACTCCATATACCCAGCTCATCTGTACCCACGATTGCGAATATCAGCGCTGGCGCTGAATACCGATCGCGCTGTATAGCTTTTTGCCAGTCAGAGATGTCGGTCATGGAAGGTGTAGGCTTCGCCTCAGGGTGGGTGTGCCACAGGCCAAGGTAGGTACCGGTCTTATTGGTGCTCTTCCAATACCGCCGAACCTCGTTATTGTGCCGCTTTGAGCGAAAAAAGGAGTAACGAGTTTGGCGATCGCCGTCTCCGGGTTCAGTCACGTTTTCGACACTCCCTACTTGGTCGGGTTGGAGCAACCTACCCATTAACACCCCACCAGCTTCGACGTCCGAGTTTGAGACTTGTCGATAATGGTAAAGAACACTTAAAGTAGGAAAAGTGATTACCAGTTGCCAGCCAGTTGGTGTACTGACCACGAGTCGCTGTGACGTGGCTAAGAACTGCAGCATGGACATGCCTCATGCGCAACATCACCGCTAGGCTTTCCCTCCCGGCATCGTTCGTACCAAGATGTTAATTCCAGCCCTTCTGACCTAGAACTGGACGCATCCCCTGCCCAGCAACTGTATCCACTTTTTTGGCCAAGAGCGGCCTCGCAGATGAGAAGAGCAGTTCTAGCCGCATGAATAGATGAATAAGGCATAAACCGTCCTCCGCAGCCGGTGATATTGCGGCTAACTGACTGTCCTGGTTTAAGAAACGACACTCTCATTGACGGGTCTGATCCTCCCCAGTCGCTATACAAGCACTCCAGACACCCAGCTTGCCCGTATTGACTCACCATGACATGCCCGCCAAGTCCTAAGGGTTCCAACCACCCCGATATCAACCGGTGTGGCCAACGATTTGCGAAGGCTTCACGATTTATATGCCTTTCTAGGCCGGGCTTCCCTGTGGTTAATACCAGAGTATCGCAGTTATTAACCTGGGTGGTTCTGGAGAGCCAGGTCTCGGCGGACACTGGTTCTGCTGTTATCTTCAAACCAGGACACTTAGATGAGAGATAACGCCTTAAGGCTTTGGATTTGTTAGTTCCGGCGCTGCCCTCCCCAAGGACATGCCGGTATATGTTATCGTACGTAAAAACATCATCATCAACTAACGTCAACTCATCAACGCCAGACATAGCCAAATGTTCTGCGACGCGGCCGCCCACGGCGCCGCAACCAATAACCGCAACATGATGCCGGGCCGAGATTTGCCCGGTCCGTTCGAGTAGGTAGTCTCGCCAGCACCGTTGAACGGTGAATGGCGTAATACTGCGAAACTCTTTCTTATTTTTCCCAAGAATCTTCGTCTCGAAAAGCACGCCGAATAAGCTCAGTCCCTCTGATCGCGGCTGCGAAAAAAGGAAAATATGGAGTCCTTTCTTGACACTTTCTTTTTGAGCCTCAATCCCACCCTCTTTAATTAAGTATATTAGCCATTCGTTTGATATTGCTTGGCCGTTCTTTGGCGGAAGTATCGGTGAAAAGAGGGGGAAATAATGGGCTTTACGATTGGGCGCTTTCTGATCTTTCGGCGAGCCGTAGTTTAGAGCCAGTAAACGCAGGCTTACTTTCCCTAATCCAGGCCGATTATCTTTATTCACTTGTCCATAAAGTGCTCGATCAGAAACTGGCGGTGCTGTCAAATTTGCTCGGTGACAGCCCGGTATGGATTGCCAATAGCCTTCAAACTCATCAGTCAACGCTCGGAAATCACGTTTACTTCTTTTTTTTGATGCTTCTTCAAGGACAGAGCACGCGCGCTGGAAGGCGAAGGCTGTAACCCTAGCCAAGTCCGTTGGGTCGTAGCTTTCACCTTCCTGGTCGGAATAACAAACTTCTCCTTTGTGATCAACATGAGCAAGACCAAAACCATCCTCTGCGTTGGCGAGAAACACCTTGGGCATGTTCGTCAGAGGAATAGGAACACATATCTCCAGATTCCAGCGCCCGCCCTCACGAGCAGCAGCATTGAGTTTCAGAGTCCCGTTCTCCGTAGACACCTCTGACACGCTCGCACCAACGGCTCTTAGAGCTTCTAGAACTTCTGGCTCCTGCATCACACACATTAAGCCGAAGAACCGGTATTCACGACAGACGCATCGACCTGATGAGCTTTAGCTTCGTCATGCTCTGGTGTGGGGAAATCATTCCCGAAGAATTTCGAGAGTGAATGGCAGGCAGCCACCTCATCGGGATCGTTTAGCGCGTCCTTCAAGGCGCCTCGTAGGTCTCTCAGGCTGGACTCAAGGTCTTCCATTTGCTTATCGGTCATCTTCTCCAAGAGATTGGCCCAGGGCATGACAGGAAGCTTAACTTTCAGCCGGAAACCAAAATTTCTAAGAGAAAGCTCCCAACTGTCCAGCATCTTATCAATCAACTCAACTAGTGCTTTGGGGTCGTTGGCCTTTTCGTTAATCCAATCTTTATATGGGCGAAACCAATGATAAGCAGCTACCGTTAGAGCAATGCTTGGCAGCCCTCCATGGCTGATGCAGTGATCTCTCCAACACTTTAAATAGCGTATAACACGGCGATACTGGGCTCGGTCGTCTCCTTCATGTCGATTAACAATCGCATTGCATAGCCCTTGTGGGTCAGATTCCTCCCAGAAACAGAGATCTGGCGATGACTGCTCTTTGCCTTTTGCCAAGTAGAGATTGCCACTTGAGTCTTCAACGTAGACCGCCAAGTCAACGTGATACTGAATATCCTCGCCTTTCAAATAGCTCACCGTCACACAGCTGCGCCGAATGTCTACAGTTCGGTTTGGATGGCTGAGAGCGTCTCTTACGGTCTTCTTAATACTGATAGGTGATTGGCTTTCGAGACCGCAATCAAAAACGACTGCAACATCGATGTCGTAGTCCCCATCCCTCGGCCGGATCCCAGTTCCCATCGCATAACTGCCTTGATTGAAGGTCCGAAGGATTTTGGGCGCTTCGTCCGGCAGATTATCTCGCAAGTTCTGAATTAGAAGGTTCCGCTTTTCTCTAAGGCCGGCGTTCTCATCAAGATCGCCCAGTTTTGTGGCTTCGTGAAATTCCACAAAGTGCTTATGCAGCTTAGCCATGTCCAGGCTCCTTTTGACAGGAAGTACACAATATATAGATCATTTCAGTGACATTTATCACAATATATAGACGCAGTGATCAAAATACAAGCAAACACTGTCTTTCTGGTCAGTCCTGTTATGGTCGAAAAAATTGAGACGTATTACTCCTATTCTGTTCCTGGCCCTGATCGATGCTGTTAGCACCAGGAACAAGCTGGTTAGCCCTAAAAGAGGAACGATCGAGAGCAGAAAGCAAATGTTAGCGATGAGGCTTGGTCGTCACTACCATTATCATATAAAACAAAAAGTTATGGGTTATACTTAGCGTGCTTTATTAATCCCACCCAGATATCCAACCCCAGCCTTCGCGGGTCTTTCATGGCAAACCATTAGGCTTGGGCTGTCCGTTTGACCTGGTTCCGGCGGGCTGCGTTAATGCGGCCGCCGCCGATAAAGGGAATCATTGTCGTTTATGATGGTCCACTCCCAGGGCGACTCACCACACCGAAATCATTGGGGGTAACGGTACGGATGCGCGATTGCGATACTGCAGGGCTGGCCGGCGTTCTGGACGCCCGGCGTCTATTTTTCGGGCTGGCCGGGATGCTGGCGCTGCTCGCATTCGAGTCGGCGGCAGCCCGGGAGCCGGTGTCTCTGGTGACGGTGGAATCCCGCCAGCTTGAAGAGCGTCTGCCGCTCACCGGTACCCTGACGGCCAAGCGCGCCGCCCTGCTTTCCACTTCGGTGTCCGGCCTGGTGACCACCCTTAATGTGGACCTGGGCGACCGCATGGAACAGGGCGACGTGCTGCTGGAGCTGGATTCGGAGCTGAATCGCCTGGCCCTGGAAGGCGCCCGCGCCGCCGCCGCCGAGGCGGAAGCCACCCTGGCGGACGCCCGCCGGCGTCTGGAGGAAGCCAGCACCCTGGCGGCCCGCCAGAGCATCGCCGCCACCCAGGTGCGCGGCCTGGAATCCGAGGTGGAGGTGGCCCGTTCCTCCCTGGCCGGTGCCCGCGCCGAGGCGCGCCGGCAAAGCGCCCTGCTCGCCCGCCATTCCTTGAAAGCCCCGTTCGACGGCGTGATCAGCCAGAAGCAGACCGAAGTCGGTGAGTGGGTGACGCCGGGCACCTCGGTGCTGGAGCTGGTCAGCCTGGAGGATCTGCGCGCCGATCTGTCGGTGCCGCAGGAGTATTTCCCGCGGGTGTCCAAGGACGACCGGCTGGAAGTGCGGCTGGGCGGCGACAGCGGCCCGGCCTACCCGGCCACCATTTCCGCCATCGTGCCGGTGAACGATCCCAGCGCCCGGACCTTCCTGGTGCGCGCGCAGCTGGAGTCGCCGCCGGCGATGACGCCGGGCATGTCGGTGCGCGCCACTCTCTTCCTGCAGGGCGATGAGGCCAGCCTGGCGGTGCCCCGGGACGCTCTGGTGCGCTACCCGGACGGCCGGGTGTCGGTGTGGCTGGCGGAGGAAGGCGACGACGGCCTGGTGGCGCGCGAGCAGCGCATCCGCATTGGCGACGGGCTGGCCGACCTGGTCACCGTGAAGGAAGGGTTGTCCGCCGGCGACCGGGTGGTGGTGCGCGGCAACGAAAGCCTGACCGACGGCCGCGCGCTGCGGGTGTCCGAATGAGGTCTCGCCGTGTTTGAAAAGATTGTACGCAACGGCACCCTGATGACCGTGGTGGTGTTGATCATCACCATTCTCGGCGTTTTGGCGGCGCTGCGCATTCCGGTGCAGATGATCCCCGACCTGGAAGTGCGCACCATCACGGTCCAGACCAGCTGGCCCGGCGCCACGCCCCAGGACGTGGAAAAAGAGATTCTGATCGAGCAGGAAGAATACCTGCGCAATATCCCCAATCTGCGCCGTCTCACCGCCACCGCGCGCAGCGGCGACGCGGAGATCGAGCTGGAATTTCCGTTCGGCGTGGACATCACCGAGACGCTGATCCGCGTTAATAACGCGCTCAGCCAGGTGCCCTCCTACCCGGACAATGTGGACCAGCCGCGCATTCTGTCCACCTCGTTTTCCGCCAACGCGTTCATGTACTACCGGGTCTCGCCCCAGGAGGGCAATCCCAAGGACCTGGACATGGACATGATGCGGGACTTCATCGACGACAACGTGCGCACCCGCATGGAGAGCGTCGACGGCGTTTCCCAGGTGGAGCTGCGCGGCGGCGCCGAGCGGCAGATCCGCGTGCTGCTGGACCCGCAAAAGCTGGCGGAGCGCGGCTTCACGGTGGCGCAGGTGCGCGAGGCGCTGCTGAGCCGCAACCAGGACGTGTCCGGCGGTGAAGTGGACAGCGGCAAACGGCGTTATCTGCTGCGCACCGTGGGGCGTTTCGACCAGGTGCCGCAGTTGCTGGACCTGATTCTGGAGCGCCGCGAGGACAGCGTCACCCGCCTGCGCGACGTGGCCACCGTGGAGCTGGACCATTTCCCGGTGCGCGCCGAGTCGTTCGTCAACGGCGAGCCGGTGATCAGCCTGGCGGTGCGCCGGGAGACCGGCTCCAACGTGATCGACATCAAGTACGCCATGTTCGATCAGGTGGACCTGATCAATAAGGAGGTGCTGGAACCCGCCGGCATGCGCATGTCGCTGATCTCCGACGACGTGCGCTATGTGGAAGCCTCGGTGGCCAATGTCTGGACCAACCTGGCGATCGGCGCGGCCTTCGCCACCCTGGTGATGTTCCTGTTCCTGCGCTCGGTGCGGGTCACCGCCGTGGGCGTGGTGGGCATTCCGATCTGTACCATCGCCGCCTTCCTGGGCCTGTTGCTGGCCGGGCGCACCATCAATGTGATCTCCCTGGCCGGGGTGGCGTTCGCCATCGGCATGACGCTGGATAATTCCATCGTCGTGCTGGAGAGCATCGAGATCGAGCGGCGCAAGGGGCTGGACCGGTTCCGCGCCTCGGTGGAGGGCATCCGCAAGGTGTGGCCGGCGGTGTTCGCCTCCACCATGACCACGGTGCTGGTGTTCCTGCCGGTGGTGTTCATCTCCCAGGAAGCCGGGCAGCTCTATTCCGACATCGCCATCGCCGTGTCCGCGTCGATCCTGATCTCCATGCTGGTGGCGATGACGGTGATTCCGACCCTGGCGGCGCGGCTCGATTTCGGCGCCGTGTTCGACCACGACGGCCAGGACAGCGGCTGGCTGCGGCGCGTGCACGGCGTCTCCCACTGGCTCAGCGCCACCGCGCCCCGGCGCCTGGCCACCATCGCCGCCACGGTCACCGGTGGCGCCCTGGTGCTGGTGCTGCTCACCCCGCCGGCGGAGTACCTGCCCGAAGGCGAAGAAGCCAAAACCTTCGCCTCCATGAACGCGCCGCCGGGCTACAACCTGAACGCCATGGTGGAGATCGGCAAGGAGGTCCAGGCCCATTTCCTGCCGCTGGTGGACGCCGACCCGGCCGCCTGGGAGCGCGGTGAGCTGCCGGCGCCGCCGATCCGCTACCTGAACCTGTCCATCGAGGCCCAGAGCCTGCGCATCATCGCCGAGCCGGTGGATCCGGATCATATGGAAGCGCTGATGGACTCGCTCACCGAATACTACGAGCGCTACCCGGGCATGCGCGCCTTCGCCGCGCGCGGCTCGATCATTTCCAGCAACGATGGCGGCACCCGCAGCGTCAATCTGGATATCTCCGGCAACGACCTGGCCACTCTTTATGAGGTGGCGCAAACCGCCTACCGGCGCGCCGAAGAGGTGTTCGACAACCCGCGCATCCAGAGCCAGCCGGCCAGCCTGTCCCTGGCCCAGCCGCTGCTCGAGGTGCGCCCGGACTGGGAGAGAGCCGCCGAGCTGGGCATGGGCGCCGGCGACATCGGCTTCACCGTGGCGGCGCTCACCGACGGCGCCTTCATGGACGAGTTCTTCCTCGGCGACGACAAGGTCGACATCTACGCCTACAGCAACGCCGGCGTGGATCCGGACCTGGCCGCCCTGCCCTCGCTGCCGGTGCACACGCCGCAGGGCGCCACCGTGCCGCTGTCGTCGGTGGCGCGGCTGGTGGAAACCGTGGACACCAGCAGCGTGCGCCGGGTCAACGGCCGCCGCACGGTGACCCTGAACATTATTCCGCCGCGCTCCGTGGCGCTGGAAACCGGCGTCGCCATGGTCCGCAACGACGTGATCGGCGCCCTGCGCGAGGCCGGCGAGATCCCGGCGGAGGTCAACGTGGATATCTCCGGCGCGAGCGACCAGCTGCAGGCCACCCAGGAGGCCCTGGGCGGCAACTATGTGGTGGCGGTGTTGCTGGTCTATTTGCTGCTGGTGGCGATCTTCACCCACTGGGGCTACCCGCTGCTGATCATGACCACCATTCCGGTGGGCATCGCCAGCGGCATCCTGGGTCTGGCTCTGTTGAACGGACTGGGTGAACTGATGCCATTGCTGGGCCTGCCCGGCTTCAGCCAGCCGTTCGACATGATCTCCATGCTCGGCTTTTTGATTCTGATGGGCACGGTGGTCAACAACCCGATCCTGATCGTGCACGAGGCGCTCACCAACCGGCGCGGCGGCATGGCGGTGGCCGAATCGGTCAGCGAGGCGGTGCGCTCGCGACTGCGGCCCATCGCCATGACCACCATCACCACGGTGTGCGGGCTGGCGCCGCTGGTGCTGATCCCCGGCGAAGGCACCGAGCTGTACCGCGGCGTCGGCGCCATCGTGCTGTTCGGCCTGCTGGGCACCGCCATCGTCACCGTCACCTTCCTGCCCGCGCTCACCGCCACGGTGTTGCGCCTCACCGAGCGCCGCGCCGCCTCATCTTGATGCAGGTCAATAGACCGCCCCTTCCGCGCTGCTACCTTTGCAGCCGCCTGAAACCGGAAGGGAAACATCATGCGAGATGGCAACGGCACGCCGTACCACTACCGAGTGGTACGGCATTTCACGGTGGCCACCGTGGTCTGGGGAGTGGTGGGGATGCTGGTCGGCGTGTGGATCGCCGCGCAGCTTGCCTGGCCCGCCCTTAATTTCAATCTGCCCTGGTTGAGCTTCGGCCGCCTGCGGCCGCTACACACCAATGCGGTGATCTTCGCCTTCGGCGGCTGCGCGCTGATCGGCACCTCGCTGTACGTGGTGCAGCGCACCTGTGAAACCCGCCTCGCCTTCCCGCGCCTGGCCGCCTTTGTGTTCTGGGGCTACCAGGCGGTGATCGTGCTGGCGGCGATCACTTTGCCGCTGGGCTTCACCAGCACCAAGGAATACGCCGAGCTGGAATGGCCCATCGACATCCTCCTGGCGGTGGTGTGGGTGGCCTACGCGGTGGTGTTCTTCGCCACCATCGCCCGGCGGCGCACCAGCCATATTTACGTGGCCAACTGGTTCTACGGCGCCTTCATCATCACCATCGCGCTGCTGCATATCGTCAACAGCGCCGCCATCCCGGTGTCGCTGACCAAGTCCTATTCCGCCTACGGCGGCGCCATCGACGCCATGGTGCAGTGGTGGTACGGCCACAACGCGGTGGGCTTTTTCCTGACCGCCGGCTTCCTCGGCATGATGTACTACTACGTGCCGGTGCAGGCGCAGCGGCCGATCTACTCCTACCGGCTGTCGATCGTGCATTTCTGGGCGCTGATCGCCGTGTACATGTGGGCCGGCCCCCACCATCTGCACTACTCCAGCCTGCCCGACTGGGCGCAATCCGTGGGCATGGTGTTCTCCATCGTGCTGCTGGCGCCCAGCTGGGGCGGCATGATCAACGGTGTCATGACCCTCTCCGGCGCCTGGCACAAGCTGCGCACCGACCCGATTATCCGCTTTCTGATCGTCGCCCTGTCGTTCTACGGCATGAGCACCTTCGAAGGCCCGATGATGTCGATCAAGACCGTCAACGCGCTCAGCCACAACACCGACTGGACCATCGGCCATGTGCACTCCGGCGCGCTCGGCTGGGTGGCGATGATCACCTTCGGCGCCGTCTATGTGATGACGCCGCGGCTGTTCGACCGCCGCCGGATGTTCTCGGTGGGCTGGATCAATGTGCACTTCTGGCTTTCCACCATCGGCACGGTGCTCTACATCGCCGCCATGTGGGTATCCGGGATCATGCAGGGCCTGATGTGGCGGGCGGTCAACGACGACGGCACCCTCACCTACAACTTCATTCAGGAGCTCTCCGAACGCCAGCCGTTCTACATCGTGCGGTTGCTGGGCGGCGTCATCTTCCTCGCCGGCACCCTGCTGATGGCGGTGAACGTCTGGCGCACGGTGCGCGGCGACCGTGACGACAACGGCGACCTTAATGTGCTCCGGGAGGCGGCGTAACCATGGCCAATCACCACGCGGTTATTGAAAAGAACATCGGCCTGATGATCGTTCTGATCCTGGTGGCGGTGAGCTTCGGCGGCCTGGCGGAAATCGTGCCGCTGTTCTGGCAGAAAGCCACCACCGAACCGATCTCCACCCTGCGCCCCTACTCCGCCCTGGAGATGGCCGGCCGGGACGTCTACATCCGCGAAGGCTGCCACGTCTGCCATACGCAGATGGTACGGCCGCTGCGCGCGGAAACCGAACGCTTCGGCGATTACACCGTGGCCGGCGAGGACGTCTGGGAGCATCCGTTCCTGTGGGGTTCGAAACGCACCGGGCCGGACCTGGACCGGGTCGGCCTGCGGCCGATCACCGAACAGTGGCACCGCGAGCATCTGCGTGATCCGCGCGCGCTGGTGCCGGAATCCAACATGCCGGCTTACCCCTGGCTGCAGCACGCCACGGTGGACTGGTCGACCATGGCGCGCACGCTGACCGTGTTCCAGCGCCATTTCGGGGTGCCGTACAGCGACCAGGACATCGAAGAGCAGATGGCCAAGGTCAACGGCGAGTGGGCGGACGCCACCGAGGAGGACGCCCTGGTGGCCTACCTGCTGTCCCTGGGCCAGGCCCGGCGGGAGCAGCGCCAATGAACTACCACGCCGTGATCACCGTGATCTTCTTTATCGCCTTTATCGCCCTGGTGGCCTGGGTGTACCGGCCCGGCCGCAAGCGCGACTACCAGAAACTGGGGGAGATTCCGCTGCGCACCGACAGCCACGGTCGCCGGAACCCGAAAGGAGACCGCCCATGAGCGACTTCTGGAGCGTTTACATCATCGCCATCGTGGTGCTCAACCTGGTCGGTTGCGCCTTTCTGTTGTTCGCCAACCTGCGCATGACGCCGGAGGAAACCCGCAGCGACACCACCGGCCACAGCTTCGACGGCATCCAGGAACGCAACCAGCCGCTGCCGCGCTGGTGGCTCTACCTGTTCGTGCTGACCCTGCTGTTCTCGGTGGTCTATCTGGTGCTGTACCCGGGGCTGGGCCGGTTCGGCGGGCTGCTTAGCTGGAGCAGCGTGGGCCAGTGGCAGGAAGAGGTGGACTGGGTGGAAAAACAGACCGCGCCGCTGTTCGAACAGTTCGCCAAGGTACCCATCGAGGAGCTGCACGCCTACCCGGAGACCCGCGACGTGGGCGGCCGCCTGTTCGCCAACAACTGCGCCCTGTGCCACGGCTCGGACGCCCGCGGCGCCAAGGGCTACCCGAACCTGACCGACGACGACTGGCTCTACGGCGGCAGCGCCGACGCCATTCTCACCAGCATCCGCGACGGCCGCCACGGGCAGATGCCGCCCATGGCCGCCGCCGTCGGCGGCACCGACCAGGCGGTGCGGGACATGGCG
>Ga0206123_10000852_pt1 | contig 29614 bp, 20 predicted proteins | sample Helgoland_Spring_2_FD_160086 | JGI IMG/M metagenome (GOLD analysis project Ga0206123, IMG submission 160086) | Pelagic subsurface seawater microbial communities from Kabeltonne, Helgoland, North Sea - Helgoland_Spring_Bloom_20160316_1 | ecosystem: Environmental > Aquatic > Marine > Epipelagic ...
TATTTTTCACAGTCTCCATAATCTATTTGCCAGCATACCTCATTTATCGCAATGTGGTTGGTTTTGAATAGATTACAGTAAATTTAAAATGGGGTTAGTAAATCATAAAGTTTTATTAAATCTTGACACTAAGACCAACCTATTGCAATACAAATTAGGTTTTTAAAATGTTTTTCATCTACATTTGTAGCTTTAAAATCTGAAGAATGGCGAAGAATTTAGTTATTGTAGAGTCACCTGCAAAGGCAAAAACAATTGAAAAGTTTTTAGGTAAAGACTTTAAAGTTGAGTCGAGTTTTGGACATATAGCAGATTTACCATCGAAAGAGCTTGGAGTTGATGTTGAAGGAGATTTTAAGCCAAAATATGAAGTTTCCAAAGATAAAAAAGCGGTTGTAAAAAAGCTTAAGGACTTAGCAAAGAAAGCAGAAACAGTGTGGTTAGCGAGTGACGAGGATAGAGAAGGAGAAGCGATTGCATGGCATCTTGCGGAGTCTTTAAAATTAGATAAAAGTAAAACAAAACGAATTGTTTTTCATGAGATTACCAAGGGAGCTATTCAACGCGCCATAGAAAACCCAAGAAATATTGATTATCATTTAGTTGATGCACAACAAGCGCGACGTGTTCTCGATAGAATTGTAGGTTATGAATTGTCTCCGGTATTGTGGCGAAAAGTTAAAGGTGGTCTTTCTGCGGGAAGAGTGCAGTCAGTTTCGGTGAGATTGATTGTTGAAAAAGAAAGGCAAATTGAAAAATTTATGCCAATAGCATCATTTAGAATTGATGCAGAATTTTTAAACGAGAAAAATCAAAAATTTAAAGCGAAGCTACCTAAGAATTTTTCATCAAAAGAAGAAGCTCTTAGCTTTTTGGAATCAAATAAAGAGGCTGCTTTTAAAATTGCCAGTCTCGATAAAAAACCAGCAAAGAAATCGCCTTCTGCACCTTTTACGACCTCAACTCTGCAGCAGGAAGCTGCACGGAAATTAGGTTTTTCAGTTAGTAGAACTATGAGTAACGCTCAACGTCTGTATGAATCAGGACTCATAACTTACATGAGAACAGACAGTGTTAATCTGTCTGATGAGGCACGAAAAGGCGCACAAGCAGAAATTGAAAGTGCTTATGGAGAATCATATAGTAAGCCAAGAAATTTTAAGGGGAAAAGTAAAGGTGCCCAAGAAGCACACGAGGCCATTCGACCTACTAATTTTGCTCAGCACAGAGCAAATGTAGACAGGGATCAGGCCCGATTATATGAACTGATTTGGAAAAGAGCTATTGCATCTCAGATGAGCGAAGCACAATTAGAGCGCACAAGTGTCAAAATTTCGGCTTCTACCCATAATACCCTATTCTCATCAAATGGTGAAATGATCACGTTTGATGGTTTCCTAAAAGTTTATCTTGAGGGTACGGACGATGAATTTGCAGAAAAGGACGGCATGTTGCCTTCTTTAAAACTAGACGAGTCTCTGCATAACATTTTTATTTCAGCAACAGAACGTTATTCCAGACCGCCAGCGAGATTTACAGAAGCATCGCTTGTGAAAAAACTTGAAGAATTAGGGATTGGGCGACCGTCAACATATGCACCAACGATATCTACCATTCAAAATAGAAATTATGTAGAAAAAGGTAGTGTTGAAGGGGCGCCAAGGAACTACACACAATTAGTGTTAGAAAACACTGACATTTTAGAGAAAAATTTATCGGAGAACGTAGGATCGGATAAAGGTAAACTGGTTCCAACAGATATTGGTATGATTGTCACCGATTTTCTTGTTAATCATTTTGAATCAATTTTAGATTATAACTTTACAGCTAAAGTTGAAGCTAGTTTTGACGCTATTGCTGATGGTAAAGAAAATTGGACAAAAATGATGAAAACATTTTATCAAAATTTTCATCCAAAAGTAGAAGATGTCGCCGCAAATGCAGGTCGAGAATCAGGGGAACGAATTTTAGGAACAGACCCAAAAACTGGTCGTCAGGTAAGCGTTAGATTAGGTAAGTTTGGTCCTATGGTGCAAATAGGGACCGTTGATGATGAGGAGAAACCGTCCTTTGCTAGTTTATCACCTGAACAGCAATTAAGCAATATTACTTATGACGAGGCGATGGATTTATTCCAACTTCCAAAAACCATAGGTGTTTATAAAAATGAGGATATTGAAGTTAACAATGGCCGTTTCGGACCTTATGTAAAGTTTGGAAAGAAATTCGTTTCGTTACCAAAAGGAGTAAATCCCTTAGATGTAGAATTAGACCTTGCTATTGAATTGATTCAAGAAAAGGAGAAGGCAGATGCACCCATATATGTCTATCGAGATTTGCCTGTGCAAAAAGGGAAAGGACGTTTCGGGCCGTTTATTAAATGGAATAGTATGTTCATTAATGTTAACAAGAAATATGATTGGGATAATTTGTCCGAAGATGATATTATTACATTAATTGAAGATAAAATACAGAAGGAAAAGGATAAACTAATTCACGTATGGGAGTCAGAGGGCATAAGGGTAGAAAAAGCACGATGGGGAAGACATCATATTATCAAAGGTAAAGTGAAAATTGAATTACCCAAAACGGTGGATGTGTCTGACATGACCCTTGAACAAGCGAAAGATTATATTGATTCAAAAGCACCAAAGAAAAAGGTTTCTAAGAAAAAAAAATCTAAGAAAAAGTAAATTATGACATTCAATTTTGTTTCACCTGTTCAGGAATTGGTATTGGCTCACAATGAGTTGTTATCGATGCAGGTTTTTGGAAGAAAATTAAGAATACATTCAGAGCAGCACGGTTTTCCCGATTTAGAAGGAGTCAATATCGCGATAGTAGGAGTGCTTGAAAATCGAAATGATATTGACTACATCGGAGAAGATCTAAGCTTAAGTGAGATTAGAAAATCATTATACTCATTATTCCCAGGTAATTGGTTCACAACAGTTGCTGATTTAGGTGATATAAGATGTGGAGAGACAGTTGGAGATACATATTTTGCCTTGCAAGAAACCATTTCGTCATTAATAAAAAAAGAAATCATTCCAATTATTATTGGAGGTAGTCAAGATCTTACCTACGCAAATTATAGAGCGTATGACGGCGTTACACCAATGATTAATATTGTCAATGTTGATAGTAATTTTGATTTGGGAGATTCGTCTAAACCAATTAAAAATAACAGCTTTTTAGGTAAAGTTATTTTAGAACAGCCTTATAATTTATTTAACTATTCGACACTAGGGTATCAAACATATTTTAATTCGCAAGAAGAAATTGATCTTATGGATAAGCTATATTTTGAAGCTTATCGTCTTGGTGAAATTTCTACTAATTTACAGTTAGTTGAGCCTGTAATGCGTGATGCTAATGTAGTAAGTGTTGATATGAAAAGTATTCGTTCTGCTGAAGTCAGTACAAAACAAAAGTATTCTCCAAACGGTTTTGATGGTAAAGAAATTTGTACGATATCGAGGTATGCAGGAATAAGTAATAAAGTATCTTCGTTTGGTATCTATGAATACAAGCCATCTAAAGATGATGACGCAACATCGATGCTAGTATCACAAATGATTTGGTATTTCATTGAGGGTGTTAATTGTAGAGTAAAGGATGATAACTTTAAGGACGATAAAAGTTATCAAAAGTTCATTGTCTTGGTGGAAGATGAAGAGTTAATTTTTTTTAAAAGTAATAAAACAGGTCGTTGGTGGATTGAAATTCCTTTTTTACCCAACGATAGTAATAAATTGAAGAGGCACACGTTATTACCTTGCATGCATGATGATTACAATGCAGCATGCAGTGGTAAAATACCAGAACGATGGTATAAGGCATTCAAGAAGAACTGCGTGTAAATCCGATGAAATGCACCATTTTTATCGATGAAATGCATTTTTTTCAGATTAAATGCATTTTTTTTGCGAAAAAAGTTGTTTTTGTGGAAATATATAAATATGTTTACCATCTGAAATTTAGAAAGAGATAATTTAACCTCGATTGTATAATTATGAAGAAGCTGATTTTATTAACGACCGTATTAGCAGTCTTAGCAAGTTGTGGTTCTGGTGACAGGGGAGAACTTGTAGGAGTTAAAGGGAAAAACTGGCATCCAGAAAAGCCTTATGGTATGGAATTAATTCCAGGAGGCTCATTTATTATGGGTAAGTCTGATGATGATTTAGCAGGTGTCAAAAATGCACCGACTAAGACAGTGACCGTGCGATCATTTTACATGGACGCCACCGAAATAACGAACAGTGAGTATCGTCAATTTGTAGAGTGGGTAAGAGATTCTATTATTCGAACACGACTTGCAATTTTGGCCGATGAAGAAGGATTAAACCCAGTAGATAATCCAGATGGGATTGGTGAATATGCATTTCAAGATGCTGACACGACTGGTATGACAGTTTATGAAAAGTACATGATGGATAATTATGCAGGAACAGGAGATGATTTTTATGAAGGTAGAAAATTGAACAAAGACGTTGATTTAATTTTTGATACAGACGAATATCCTGATGTGTACTATACGGAAGTTATGGATAGTATGTATCTGCCAATGTCAGAATCATACAATGGACAGCGTACTTGGGATGTCAAAAAATTTAAGTTTCAGTTCCAAACAATGGATATCAAATCTGCCGCTAAATACAAAGAATTAAAGCGAAGCGATGTCATTATAAAAGAAGAAATTGAAGTTTATCCAGACACTACGGTTTGGATAAGAGATTTTGCGTATTCTTACAATGAGCCAATGCACAACGATTATTTTTGGCATGAAGCCTACAGTGATTACCCTGTCGTTGGTGTAAGTTGGAAACAAGCACAAGCTTTTGCGCAATGGAGAACTATTTATAAAAATGGTTATCAAAAATCTAAAAACAAAGATTTTGTAAATAAATATAGGTTGCCGTCTGAGGCAGAGTGGGAGTATGCAGCTCGAGGTGGTCTTCAAGGTGCAACATATCCTTGGGGTGGTCCTTATACCAAAAATGACCGTGGTTGTTTCATGGCAAATTTCAAACCTTTAAGAGGAGATTACGCAGCTGATCAGGCTCTATATACTGTAGAAGCAGATGCTTACGAGCCCAATGATTATAATCTGTACAACATGGCGGGGAATGTATCCGAATGGGTATTGGCGTCATATGATCCATCATCTTATGAATATACATCTACAATGAACCCTGACGTTAATGACGTAGATAATGAACGTAAGGTCGTAAGAGGTGGTTCTTGGAAAGATGTTGCCTATTTCTTGCAAGTTAGTTCAAGAGATTATGAATATGCAGATTCAGCAAGGAGCTACATTGGTTTTCGTGTAGTCCAGGATTATATGGGTAATGATGTGACGGCAAATGCAGCTACCAATAGCAAAAAAATTAAAAGAAGATAAAACTTAACTTAACTAAACTAAAACAAATATTATGGCACAATCAAAAGGAGGCAAGAAATTTATGAACATGGCCTACGGCTTAGGCGCATCAATCGTTATTATAGGAGCATTATTTAAAATTATTCATTTTGAAATTGGGCCACTTACAGGAAATGTCATGTTGACTATTGGTTTAGTAACTGAGGCTATTATTTTCGCATTATCTGCCTTTGAACCAGTAGATGACGATTTAGACTGGGCCCTGGTGTATCCTGAATTAGCTGGAGGTAAAATGTCAGGTAAGAAAGAAAAATCTAAAGATGCTGAAGGACTATTGTCTAAAAAATTAGATGAATTATTAAAAGAAGCTCAAATTGATGGAGAACTTATGGCAAGCCTTGGTGATAGCATCAAAAATTTTGAAGGAGCAGCAAAAAACATGACACCAACTGTAGATTCATTGAATGCTACAAAAAAATACAGTGAAGAAATGTCATTAGCTGCAGCACAAATGGAGTCGTTAAATAGTTTGTATAAAGTACAATTAGATAGTGTTAATAGACAGTCTTCTATTAATGAGGAGTCTATAGAAAATGCAGCGAAGCTCAAAGAGCAAATGCAGTCATTAGCATCAAATTTATCATCCTTAAACGGAGTATATGGTGGTATGTTAAGTGCCATGAATAAATAGGATACGTCCATTCTTAAACCCAAAACTAATAATTATGGCAGGAGGTAAATTATCCGCAAGGCAAAAAATGATTAATCTGATGTATTTGATTTTTATCGCGATGTTAGCGTTAAATATGTCAAAGGAAGTGCTTTCAGCATTTGGATTAATGAACGAAAAACTGGTTGATTCTAATCAAGCTGCAGCTCAAAGAAATACTGATTTCTTTGCTGGTTTAGAACAACAAGCTCTAGAGCAACCAGATAAGTTTAGACCATTATTAAACCAAGCAACGCAAGTACAATCTTTGGCAAATGATTTAAATACTTATATCGCAGATTTAAAGGGTCAAATGACGTCTGCTTTAGACGATCCTCAAGATTATGAAATCATGGATAAAGGAGATTTTTTAGATAATTATTTTTTCATTGGTGAAAAGTTAAAACCTGAGGGAGAAGATTTTATAAATAAAATGGCGTCTTTTAGAAATGGTATCAAAGAAGTTATAGGAGAGACATATCCTGGTATTACGGCAGATGTTGAAAAGAAATTTGCGACGGAACCTGTTACCAACAGAGATGGAAACGTACTAGATTGGCTAGATTATCATTATAGAGGTTTTCCTCTAGTGGCATCCTTGACAAAAATGACACAACTGCAAGCCGACATTAAAACCACAGAATCTGAGGTGATGTCTACAATGCTTCAGGGGAAGTTAAAAATCGAAGCATCTCTAACAAACTTTGACGCTATTGTTGTTCCAGATAAAACAGCTTTTTTTTCTGGAGAAAATTTTACAGGAACCATTATACTTGGTAAAAAGGATAACACATTAACAGCAGATAAGGTTATTGTAAATGGGAATGAACTTGCCAAAGATGCGATGCAAGCGGGTCAAACAAAGTTAAGTTTTCCTGCTGGAGCAGTAGGAGAAAGAGATATTACAGGAGAATTTCAATTTGTAGAAGGTGGAGAAACCATTACAATACCTATAAAGAGCTCATATGCGGTTGTTCCAAAACCAAATTCAGCAACTATTTCTGCTGATAAAATGAACGTTGTTTATCGTGGGGTAAAAAATCCAATGACCATTTCATTTGCAGGGGTGTCTGATAATAAAGTACAAGCAAATGCAGAAGGGCTTACCAAAATTTCAGGAGTTGGTAAATATATGATGGACGCTACTCGAATCAAGGGTAGAGAAGTGACAATCAATGTATCAGGAACGTTACCTGATGGAGATAAGGTAAGTGATAAAGCAACTTTCAGAATAAAAGATTTACCTCGACCAACAGGAACAGTAAGAGGCGAAGATGGAAACATAAAAATGCAGCGTAATGCGTTAGAAATATCAACTATTGGTGCGAAATTTGAAGACTTTGATTTCAACCTTCCGTTGAAGGTTACAGGATTTAAATTTAAAGTGTTAGGACAGCCAACCATTAATGTTAACGGTAGTAAATTAGATGGAAGAGCAAAGGCGGCGCTGCGTAAGGCAAAGCGTGGTTCAGATGTTCAAATTTTTGATATTGAAGCAAAAGCCCAAGGTGTTAGCGTCATACTTAAAAAAGTATCAGCTGTCATCATCGAGCTTACCAATTAAAATTGAAAGTCTTTTAAAAAAGTCTCTCAACATAAAATTTAGTATGATGAAAAAACAATTTATAATCACAAGTTTCGCCATTATGACCATGTCATTAGGCTTTTCTCAGGCAAATATTTTAAATGCCAAGAGCCCACAAGAAATTGGCGTAAAAACAGATGCTCAGTTAGCTCTTGATAATGACAAGCCCCTAGAATACGGTTACGTAGATGACAGAGATATTTTATATTCTCGTATGACCTGGGAAAAAGTTGTTTTAGATGAACGTGTAAATTTTCCTTTGTATTACCCAATTGACACAAACAACATAGGATCAAACAGACGTTCATTATTTGATGTTTTAATGTCAAATGTGAAAAGTGGCGCAATCAGAAATATTTACGATGATTCTTATTTTAATACAAAACGTACATTAAAAGATATTGAAGCCGCTATGGTAATGATTGATACTACTGAACTAGGTATTGAGCAATTAAATGCTGGCGAAGCACTATCACCTGAATATATCAATCGACGTGATATCACCGCAGCAGACATTGTGGAGTATCGTATAAAAGGATTGTGGTATTTTGATAAACGACTCAGTGAACTTAAATATCGTTTGTTAGGCATCGCTCCTGTGGCACCAGATGTTAACTTTATGGATACTGATAAGCCGGATTTAGTGGAATTATTTTGGGTCTTTTTCCCAGATTCAAGAGAAGCACTACATAAGGCTAAAACATTTAATAAAAAGAACAGTGCTATACCATTATCTTTCGATCACTTATTAAATTCAAGACGTTTTAATGGCTATGTCTATCAAGAAGAAAATGTTCAGGGCGATAGAAAGATCTCTGAATATATCAGTGACAATGCCTTAATGCAGTTATTAGAGTCTGATCGTGTGAAAGATAAAATAAGAAATTTTGAGATGGATATGTGGAGTTATTAAACACTCAGTCTTATCAATTCATAAAAAAACTCCTATTTATAAGGAGTTTTTTTATGAATAATTCTTTACTATTTAATCGTCCAGTTATTACTAAACAAGTCATTTTAGTTATTTTTGCGTGATGAACAATGTTGATTACTTAATTGTAGGGTCAGGACTTGCAGGAATTTTATTTGCGGAAGTTTTAACGAGACAACATAAAACTTTTTTAATAATAGATGACGCATCACAACAGTCATCAGTTGTGGCTGGTGGATTGTATAATCCAGTAATTTTAAAACGTTTTACAGGAGTTTGGAAGGCTAAAGAACAGCTAGATATCGCGATGCCTATTTACGAACGTCTCGAAAACAGTTTAGGAATTAAACTTGATCATAAAATTTCTGTAAAGCGATTATTTAATTCCATTCAAGAACAAAATAATTGGTTTTTGGCTGCTGATAAACCTAATCTTTCAAAGTTTTTATCACACAAAATTATAACAAATGACAATTCAAGTATCAAGGCAGATTTTGGTTTTGGTACGGTACTGCGTACTGGAAGAATTGACACAAGTTTATTAGTTCAAGCCTACAAGGAAGAATTAGATAAGAAGGGTTTGCTCTTTGATGAGTCCTTCAATTATAACTTGCTTGATCACCATCAGGATCATTTAAATTATAACAAGATTAAAACAAAACATGTTGTTTTTGCTGAGGGTTTCGGTTTAAAAAATAATCCCTATTTCAATCATTTACCCTTAAATGGTACCAAAGGAGAGTTAATTACAATTTTTGCTCCTGATTTAAAAATAGATTACGTTTTGAAATCAAGTGTGTTTCTCATACCGATTGGGAATGATTATTATCTTGTTGGTGCTACTTATGAATGGGAAGATAAAACGAATGCAATTACCCAAAAAGCAAAGAGTGAATTAATTTCTAAGCTAACAAAATTTATTAAATGTGATTTTGATATTGTAAATCAAGTTGCTGGAATTCGGCCTACAGTTAAAGACCGAAGGCCGCTAGTTGGAAGACACAAAATTTATGACAACATGTATGTTTTAAATGGCTTAGGGACAAGAGGGGTTATGATTGCTCCTTACGTTGCACAACAATTATTTGATTTTATTGAGCATAAATTGCCTTTAAATTTAGAAATTAATTCTAATCGTTTTGAGTGAAACTACAGGCCCTAATCGAATTAAAGAGTTACTATTTTTTTCTGTAAATTGGATCGTAATGAATGAATATATTGATCCAAATATTTCTAGATAATCTTAATATAATTGGTAAGAAAACAATAAGTGTTACAACAATACTGAGAAAAGATATATTACGGTTGCTTCCTAAGAAAAAATAAGAAATCACAAATGCAGCCATAGCAAATGCAATACCTACGGCGTAGCTCACATACATCGCACCGTAAAAAAAAGAAGGTTCAATTTTATAGGTAGTTTGACAATTTGAACACTTTTTATGCATTAATAAAGCATCAGAAAGCTGATAGGGATTTTTATTTTTATACATGCTTTCCTCGTGACACTTTGGACAAGTTCCCTTCAAAATACTATAAATCTTAAAACCTTTTAAAAACATTTTTTTTAGATTATTTTTGCTGCCTAATAACAACACAAAATTAAACTTTTTTAAAGTTTATGAGTGTAACCTTTATTACAAAAATGTTAAATATCCATAAACTTTCTATCTCGTTTCAGGGAGATTATTTATTTGAGAATATTTCTTTTAGATTAAAAGGAGGAGATCGTGTTGGTTTAATTGGTAAAAACGGTGCAGGAAAATCAACCTTACTGAAAATTATTGCTGGAGAATTAGATTTTGATGAAGGTCAGGTTGCTGAAGAAAAGGAAATTAAGCTTGGTTTTTTAAAACAAGATATTGATTTTACTTACGGTCGTTCTATTTTAGAGGAGGCTTATGAAGCATTTACTGAAATCAAACAATTAGAAACAAAATTAACTTTTATAAATGAACAGTTGGCAGAGCGCACAGATTATGAAAGTGAAGCCTACAATCAGTTAATGATTGATGTTAATGATGTTCAACATCAATATGAAATAATTGGAGGATATAATTACCAAGGAGAGACTGAAAAAATCTTACAGGGCCTTGGTTTTCATCGGAACGACTTTAGCAAATTAACAGATACCTTTTCAGGTGGTTGGCGCATGCGAATTGAGTTGGCTAAATTATTGCTTCAAAAAAATGATATTTTGTTGTTGGATGAGCCCACTAATCACTTAGACATTGAGTCAATTATTTGGTTGGAATCATTTTTAAAGAATTATGCGGGTGCGGTTGTCATCGTTTCCCATGATAAAATGTTTTTAGATAATATAACCAATAGAACAATTGAAATTTCACTTGGCAAAATTTATGATTATCCAAAACCTTACACCGAGTATCTTGTCTTGCGTGCTGAACTGAAAACCTTGCAATTAGCGTCACAAAAAAATCAGCAAAAACAAATTGAGCAAACAGAAAAATTAATAGAAAAGTTTCGTGCAAAGGCATCGAAAGCTACGATGGCGCAGTCATTGATTAAAAAATTAGATAAAATTGATAGGATTGAGGTAGATCAGGATGATAACAGCGTAATGTCTGTGAATTTTCCAGTATCTGTCGTGCCAGGAAAAGTTGTTATAGATATTCAAAATGTTTCAAAACACTATGACGAACTTCAAGTGTTAAATAATGTAAATCTTCAAGTTGAACGAAATAGTAAAATCGCATTTGTTGGTCAAAATGGTCAAGGAAAATCGACCTTAGCAAAGATCATTGTTGGAGATTTAAGTCATGACGGATACATCAAACTTGGTCACAATGTTCAAATTGGTTATTTCGCACAAAATCAAGCTGAATACTTAGATGGGAGTAAAACGGTTTTAGATACAATGATTGATGCTGCAAATGAAACAAACCGATCAAAAGTAAGAGATATATTAGGTTCTTTTTTGTTTAGGGGAGAAGAGGTCGATAAATATGTCAGGGTGCTGTCGGGAGGAGAACGCAATCGCTTAGCACTTGCAAAATTATTATTGCAACCTCTAAATGTACTCGTCATGGATGAACCTACAAATCATTTAGATATTACATCAAAAAATGTCCTTAAAGATGCTTTGATGAAATTTTCAGGAACCTTAATACTAGTATCTCATGATCGAGATTTTTTACAAGGGTTAAATAATAAAATTTACGAATTCAAAGATCAACGCATCAAAGAATATCTGGGGGATATAGATTTCTTTCTAGAGCAACGCAATCTTGAGAATCTTCGTGAGGCTGAGAAACGGGAAGTTCATAAAAAAACCGAGACAAAATCGGATAATAAGCAATCATATAAAAATCAGAAAAAATTAAAATCTCTCAACAATAAGCTGAGTAAAGTAGAGTCTGAAATTAGTCAATTAGAAAAAGAAATTAAGGATATTGATATTGAATTAGCGGTCAATTATGATGTAACTGTCTCTGATCCAAAGTTTTTTGAAATCTACGAAAGAAAAAAGAATAATTTAACCAAGTTAATGGCAGAATGGGAATTAATTCAAGAGTCATTAGAAGAACTTTTATGAACAAAAGTGTTATTAATTTAGCTTTTTATTAACGTCTTTAGTCTTTCTTATAAATAACTTTGTCAATTAGAGAATTATCATCAATTGACATGAGAAAAATCATACTATCAGTACTTGGAATTGTTTTTATTTTGGTAGCCCTGTACTTGGGGAAAAATATTAGTGAAAGTAAAAAACAAACACGTCCAATTCCTGCCAAAGTAATTAAGACAGTATTTGTTGACACTGTAATAAATGGCAATGTTAAAATTATTATTCCTGCAAATGGGAGTCTTACCGCCAAAAGACGCATCGAATTGTTTTCAGAGGTACAAGGGGTGTTTAGAATTGGATCTAGATTGTTTAAAGCAGGGCAAAAATATAATTCGGGAGATGTTTTTATTCGTATCGACAACACAGAATATTATGCAAATGTACAATCAGCAAAGAGTAATTTTTACAATACCCTGACAGCAATCATGCCAGATCTGAAATTAGATTTTCCGGATGTATTTAAAAAATGGGAAACCTATATTGACAACATAGATTTAAAAAAAACAACCCCGAGCCTTCCTGAGTTGACTACCGAAAAAGAAAAGTATTTTATAACTGGCCGAGGTATTATTTCGGGTTATTACAATGTGAAGAATTTAGAACAACGGTTAAACAAGTACGCTATTTCTGCACCCTTCAATGGAATTTTAACCGAAGCGCTTGTAACAGAGGGTTCACTTATTAGAAGTGGGCAAAAACTAGGCGAGTATATAGATGATAGCGTTTATGAATTGGAAGTGGCGGTTAGCAGAAATTATGCAAGTCTGCTCAAGATTGGAGAAACAGTAACACTTCATAATTTGGAGAAAACAGAAACTTACAATGGTTCAGTTTCAAGAATAAATGGTAGCGTTGACCTTTCTTCCCAAACTATTAGTGCTTTTATTGAGGTAAAAGATGACGTATTAAAGGAAGGGATGTATCTAGAGGCGCAACTTGGTGCCAAGGAAGAGAAAAATGTGATTGAGATTGATAGAGCTTTATTATCAGACACAAATGAGGTCTTTATTGTAAAAGATTCCTTGTTATTGACACACCCTGTTAAACCCGTTTTTTTTGGGGATAATAAAGTCGTTATTAAAGGTATTCCAAATGGGACTTTTTTACTTGCCAAGCCAGTGCCTGGCGCTTATCCTGGAATGCTAGTAAAGCCATATGTAAACAACACCAATCAGGATTAATATGAGAAAACTTATTGGTTATTTTATAAAGCACAGTGTTGCGGTAAATATTGTCGTCATCGCCTTTATTATTTTTGGATTTTTTGGTGCTGTAAATTTGAAATCATCTTTTTTTCCCCTCACAGACTCAAAAAATATTAGTATCAATGTTATTTATCCAGGTGCTTCACCGCAAGAAGTAGAGGAGGGGATTATTTTAAAAATAGAAGACAATCTAAAGGGTCTGAATGGTGTTGAAAGGGTTACATCTACATCTCGAGAAAATAGTGGTAATATAAACGTAGAAATTGAAAAAGGTAAAGATATTGATTTCATGCTTCTTGAGGTCAAAAATGCAGTAGACCGTGTTCCGTCATTCCCTGTTGATATGGAGCCTTTAGTAGTGGCAAAGCAAGAGCCAGCAAGGCCAACTATTACCTTTGCAATTAGTGGTAGTGATATTCCTCTGGCAACATTGAAGCAAATAGGGAGACAAGTTGAAAATGACTTAAGGGGAATAAAGGGAATTTCTCAAATTAATATAACGGGATATCCTGATGAAGAAATAGAAATTGCTGTTAATGAGGCTAATTTATTAGCATTTAATTTAACCTTTTCTGAGGTATCACAGGCTATCAACCAGGCTAGTTTGATTACAACGGGTGGAACCATTAAAACGAATGCTGAGGAATACCTCATTCGCGCTAACGCACGTTCTTATTATGCAGACAAATTATCAAATGTCATTATCAGATCTGATCCTACTGGGCGTGTCATTCGTTTGAGAGACATTGCTGTTGTAAGAGATCAGTTTTCTGAAACGCCAAATGCAAATTATTTTAATGGTAATCAGTCTATAAATGTGACGATTACCAGCACCAATACTGAAGATTTAATCTCGTCCGCAGAGAAGGTGAAAAATTACATCTCGGAATTTAATCAAAAATATGAAAATGTACGCTTGGATGTTATAAGTGACTTGTCAATCACCTTGGTTCAGCGTACTGAATTACTAACTAAGAATGCTATTGCAGGAATGTTATTGGTTCTTGTATTTTTATCCTTGTTTCTCAACACGCGATTAGCTTTTTGGGTAGCCTTCGGTTTGCCAATTGCTTTTTTTGGAATGTTCATGTTAGCGAGCTATTTTAATGTAACCATTAATGTACTTTCATTATTCGGAATGATTATTGTCATTGGTATTTTAGTAGATGATGGAATTGTCATTGCTGAAAACATATACCAGCAATACGAAAAGGGAAAGTCACCAGAAGAGGCGGCTATTGACGGTGTTATGGAAGTATTACCTGCAATTATATCTGCAATTGCCACGACGATACTAGCGTTTGGAATATTTTTGTTTTTAGACGGTAGAATTGGTGATTTTTTTGGAGAGGTTTCTGTCGTAGTTATACTGACCTTAGTAGTTTCTTTAGTCGAAGCGTTGATTATTTTACCTGCGCACTTGGCACATTCCAAGGCTTTAAGAGTTCAGAGTAATAAACCAAAATTAGGTGTTGCCTCTTTATTTCAAAAACTATTTTCAAAGTTAAGGTACATCAATACATTTGGTGATTTTATCATGCGATGGCTAAGGGATAGATTATATAGCCCATTGTTGAAATTTGGTTTACAATATAAAATTTTAACCTTTTCATTTTTTATAGTGTTTATGATTCTGACCTTAGCTAGTTTTCAGGGAGGTATTATTAGAGGGGCGTTTTTTCCTCAAATAGCTAGTGATCAAGTTAGAATTACCTTGCGAATGCCAAATGGGACTAATGAAAAAGTTACTGATAGTGTTATTTCGTTTATTGAAGATAACGCAATTGACGTGACCAATTTAGTGAGTGATGAATTTTTAGGTGAAAATCCTGAAAAACCATTGGTTGAAAATATGATTCGTAATATTGGACCTGGATCATCGACTGCTTCTTTAACTATTAATCTTCTACCAGGAGAAAATCGTCCAAACGAAATTACAACAACGTTAATCTCAAATCGCCTAAGAGATGTTGTAGGCCCAATGATAGGGATCGAAAGCTTAGTGTATGGTAGTGGTGGAAATTTTGGAGGTGTTCCTGTATCTGTTTCATTGTTGGGAAGTAATATTTCAGAACTCAAGGCGGTTAAAAAAGAGCTCAAACAACAACTTCAGGACAATATATTATTGAAAGATGTCACCGATAATGATCCTGCAGGAATTAAGGAAATACGTTTACAACTTAAGGACAATGCACAAGCACTTGGATTGAACCTAAGAAATGTAATGCTTCAAGTACGTGCTGCATTTTTTGGAGTTCAAGCCCAACGCTTTCAAAGAGGTCAAGATGAAATACGTGTATGGGTGCGATATGATAGGGACAATCGTTCATCAATAGTTAATTTAGATAATATGCGAATTACCACACCAACAGGTCAAAAAGTGCCGTTGAGTGAAGTTGCCTCTTATAATATTGAAAGAGGAGATGTTGCTATCAACCATTTAGATGGGCGCAGAGAGATTCAAGTCCAGGCCGACATTAAAAATCCTAAAAAAACAAGCTCTACCGATATTATGGCAGAGGTACGAGATGAAATTATGCCTGAAATACTTTCTAAATATCCAACAGTAACGCCATCATATGAAGGACAAAATAGAGAGCGTATCAAATTAATGGACTCATTAGCTGCGGTTGGCTTTACCATTTTAGCACTAATCTATATTGTTATTGCTTTTACCTTCAGAAGTTACAGCCAGCCTCTCATGTTATTACTATTAATACCATTTAGTTTGCCTGCAGTTGCATGGGGCCACTGGATTCATGATTTCCCTGTAAATATATTATCTATGCTAGGAATAATTGCCTTAATTGGTATTATGGTTAACGATGGTCTGGTGTTAATTGGAAAATTTAATAACAATCTCAAAGAAGGTATGGCTTACGATGACGCATTATTTGAGGCAGGACGTTCTCGTTTTAGAGCTATTTTTTTAACATCTATAACTACTATTGCAGGTTTGGCTCCTTTAATTCTTGAGCAAAGTAGACAAGCACAATTTTTAATTCCAATGGCTGTATCCATAGCTTATGGTATTGGATTCGCAACTGTATTGACTCTCATCATATTACCTATTTTTCTTTCTTTTGGAAATTGGGTAAAGCGGCAGGTAAAATGGTTGTGGTTGGGGAGACATATCACAAAGGAAGAAGTAGAACGCGTAATAAAAGAACAGCATGAGCTCAACTATTAGAATTTGCAGTATTGTATACTTGTTTGTTTGTTTACAGATGCAAGGGCAACAAATATTACAAAAATCTGAAGCAATTGCTTTGGCCCTTGAGAATAATTATGGAATCAAAACTGCAAATAATAACGTCATTATTGCTGAAAATAATTCAGATGTTTTAAATTCAGGATATTTACCATCTCTATCGGGAAATGCGGGCGCAACATTAGATGTACAAAACACAGAGGGTCAATTAGTAAATGGAGAAACTAGAACGGCAGACGGTGTTGAAACTAAACGATACAATGCATCTGTCAATTTAAATTATACACTTTTTGACGGTTTAGGGAGGTATTATAATTACAAGCGTTTGAAAGAAGCTTATCAGCTCTCGGAGTTACAAGCTAGGGAAACCATCGAAAACACCATAACCCAATTGTTGTCAGTATACTTTGAGGTTGCTCAAAACACTGAAAATTTACAAACTTTAACCAAAGTGTTAGACATTTCGAAAGAACGTTTAATAAGAGCTAATTATCAGTTTGAATTTGGGCAAAATAATAAATTAGGAGTTTTAAATGCAGAAGTAGATATTAACAACGATAGTATTAATATTATTACAGCAAAACAGCGTCTTATTAGTTCAAAACGCGATTTGAATTTAGTTATGGGGAACGCCTTGAAAACAGAATTTAGTATTGATACAACAGTCGTTTTTTTATTACAGCTTAAGAAAGAAATACTACTTTCAAAATTAAAAACTAATAATGTCAATCTCCTACAAATAGATAAGAATATTAATATTAGTACTTATGACATCAAAGCGAACAAATCGACGTATTTGCCAACACTTGGCTTGTCTGGATCTTACGGTTGGAACGAGTCGTCCAACGACAATCCTTTAGCATTTACGATTCAAAATACAAATACAGGATTCTCTACAGGACTAAACTTGACATGGAATCTTTTTGATGGAGGTTCTAATATGACTCGAATCAAGAATGCTAAAATCAATTTAGAAAATCAAGAACTTCAGAAAAATGAAATTAGTCTCACTATTGAGAGAGATTTTAATAATGCCTGGGATGACTATCAAAATAAGCTCGAAATATACCGCATACAAGAATCAAATATTATCACATCAAAAAATAATTTTGATCGTACAAATGAACAATTTAAAATAGGTAGAGCAACGTCTATAGAATTTAGACAGGCTCAGATAAACTTGTTAAACGCTCAATTGAGTGAAAATCGTGCAAAATATCAGGCGAAAACTGCCGAGATTTTGGTGTTACAAATTAGTGGGGAGTTGTTAAATATGGAATTTTAATATGAATGTGACAGAATATTTTTTTCAATGCCCATATTGCTGGGAAACGGTTTCAATGCTTATTGACACCTCTCAAACTTCTCAATCGTATATTGAAGACTGTGAAGTTTGTTGTAATCCAATCCAGTTGGATCTTAAGATTGAAAATAATATGATAATTCAGATAGAGACTCAAAATATTGAACAGTAGTAAGGTGTAATGAAAAAATTGTAAATAAAATCTTACAATTAAGCGCTTCATCGAAAAATATTGTAGTTTCATCTGATATATGCTATATTTAACAACTGAAAAAGTCCGTAAATCAGCTGTTATGTTAAAACCTATAAAACTTACATTGTTATTTTGTCTAACCTCTCTTATGACATATGCTCATATATCAACAAAAGAGAAGAATGCTTTATTGGCTATTTATAATGCCACTCAGGGTGATTATTGGACACAGACTTGGGATCTTGAGGCTGATGTATCAACATGGCAGGGATTAACTATTGAAAATAATTCAATAGTGGCCATAGATTTAAGTTTAAATAATTTAAGCGGAACGTTACCCATTGAAATTGGGCACTTACATAATCTTCAAACCCTTAATCTTTTTAGAAATAATATCTCAGGAGTTATTCCTTCAAGTATTGGAAATTTAAAACAACTTGAAACCCTAAATATTGCTTTTAATAAATTAGAAGGAGAGCTACCTGAAACAATCGGTCAACTTATGAGCTTAGTGAATCTAGAATTGTTTATGAATAATATTAACGGGTCCTTGCCAGCTAGTATTGGTAATTTATCAAAACTAGAAAAGTTAGCATTATTTAATAATCAACTTAATGGTGCTATACCTGCCGAGATAGGGAATTTGAGTCTTTTAAAAGAGATTTATTTAAGCAGTAATGACCTGTCGGGTAAAATACCAAGTTCTATTCAAAACCTAACCGTATTGGAAAAACTAAGTTTATTTGATAATAAATTGTTTGGTGCAATTCCTTCAGGGCTGGGTAAACTCGCTAGATTACAGGAGTTAATTCTTTCAGATAATTTGCTATATGGTATTGTGCCATCGGAATTAGCAGAATTAAAAAGCATCAAAGTATTGATGTTAAATAATAATCAAGTGAAAGGTGATTTTGCCAATCTTGAACGTAAATTACCACAGGGAGTTCAATTTGAGTATCGTAACTTAGATAAAATGAAAAACTCAGTATTAGCTACCAACGATTAACAGTCTACGTATTTATTCTGAGGCCAAAACATGTGCTGTCAGAAATCCTAATTACTCCAAACATACTGTTACTAGCTTTCTAATAATTGCTTTTTATTCGAAGTGATTAAATGATTGATAATATTCTTTTTTTTTATCAGTTTTTCAAGCACTATCAATAAACTTTTTGATATAAAATTTAAGCACCAATTGTTTTTTTAATTCAAAAAAGTATCTAAATTTATAGCTTTTAGAAATTTATGAGATTCTTGAAATCCCCCGGCTTATTTGTTATTATTTTATTTTGCAATTTACAAGTATTATGTGCTCAAGAACCAAGTTATATAAAATTTAGTGGAGGCCTTAATGCTATTGACAATAGCAACGGATTCAATATATTTTGGGATGTTGATCAATTTGAATTTAGTAATCCTTATTTCATTGAATTGGAGGGGAGATTTAGTGAAGATATGTCATTCTCAATAATGACAACAAGTAATGTCTTTGAGTTAAAGCGATTAAATGAGGATGGTGACGGTTATGTTTATCCATTGTTTGACTTTTTTGCTGTAAACGTCACAGGTAAGTACTATTTTGATAAATATATTTTCTATAATGAAGACACTAATTTGGATCTATATGGCGGTTTAGGAGCAGGTTATCATTATGTCGCTGAAGGTGGTGCTTTAACATTTAACGTTACGTTTGGTGCTAATTATTGGGTGTCACAATTTTTTGGAGTGTCAGTACAAGCCATTGCAAACAAGGGTTTTCGTAATGAGGTGAAATATGTTGGCGATTTTTATCAATATAATATTGGGCTCATTTATCGCTACTACACGGTACCAATTGCAAAGAAAAAGAAACGCAGTAACAAAAGAAAACCTCGAAAAGCTTCCTCAAATAAAAAGAAAAGTTCTGTAAAAGTTCAGCCCAATAAGAACAATCAAGAAACAAAGCAACAAGAGAATGAGAATATTTCTAAAAACGGTACATTAAAACAAAAAACAAAAAACAAAAAACAATAAAGATAAATAGTGTAGTTATCGTATGACTGTTGTGTTTTAGTTAATCTAAAACTAAGACTCTAATTTAGTATATTGTCAAGTTTAATTTATTTAAATAGTTTGAATAAAAAGAGTTTGGTTACCCTATTTCTGTCTTTCCATACCTCTTTTCTGTAATTGGCATTTAATATTAATAGTTTAACTCGAATAGAGACAATGTTCATCAGAATTCTTGATTTTGCCCAATAATTTCGAATATTTTTAAAGAAAACCTTTTTTTGAGCGATACCAAATAAGTAAAATATAAATTTATGATTATTTTTTAGCTCGAAAATTTTAAAATTATTGAAGTAAAAATGAGTTTTTTTTATAAATAAGGCATGAAATTTACTTGTCTTAAAAAGTGATTCTAAAATATTTTGAGAAATACTGTTTGTAGAACAAATGTAGTCATACATATTCCGTATTCCTATTGTATTGTATATGTGCCCGTAGTCATTAATTTCAAAATTAAGTATGATATTCTCGAGGATATGATATTTTGATGGAATAAAAATATTGTGATAATTTTCTTTATTTTCTAAGACATTTTGACTGATTAGAAATTTGTCATAATGTGAGTGAAGAATATGTCGATGCAACTCAACTGGAGCGAGCCCCCCATCTTTTGAGATTAAACTTAAATCATGGTGATACTCAAAATACTTTTCTCCAAAAGTACTGGTTTTATATTCATAATTGTTTCTGAGAAGTAAGGAAGCAGCCTCTTTTAATTGGGATTCTTTTACAAGAATATCAATATCTCCAATCATGCGTTCACCTATGTCTTCAAAGTAGTTTGCAGATATAAGTGCCATACCTTTTAGAAAAACGTGCTCAATATTTTGTTGTCTTAGTATAGAACTTAATTCTTTAACTTGTCCAAAAACAGCATTGTTTCTATTTCTATTTATCTGAGTTAATTCAGTGAGATAATTATTTAAATCTTTCGGTAAAATATCTAATAATTTTTTCTGTTTTAGACGACAATAAATAGGTGGGAGTACCAAGTGATGACTTCCAATTTTGACAAGCTTTTCCCAATCAGTTTCATGGTAATTTCCTAAAATAGATTTGAGATAGGTTTGATTATTCTCAAACTTTAAAATGGCTGCAATATGCTGAATTGTGTCGTATGAAAACAATGACCTTATATTTAAAGTAAATATAATAAATAGGCTCTAAGTAGTTACACTAAAGGGATTAAGTTGTTAAATACTGAAATAGCTTCATTACTATGATGATAACGGAGTTCATGAAATGATATTTTTGATAGCCACTTAATAAAAGATTTTGCGTGTAATTCACTATGAGACAGCCATGATTCAGAAATAAGTTCTTCTAAAATTATTTTAATATCACCTTTTTTGAGGGTGGTTTTTATTGGTTTGTGACTGTAACGAACAAGTACAACATTTCGACAAGGATAGTCTAATTGATTAAGATTTTTTAAGGGTTTAGGAGGAATAAATTTTTGATGGCCTTTTGTCTCATTGACATAAAGAGCAGGTAATTTGTCAAAATCTTTTACAAAAGGCTTTATTGCTTCAAAAGATTTTTCTTTAACAGAGATTGCAGCTGGAAGCACATAAATATGATTGTTTTCCCCAAGCATGGGAGTCACATCATCAGCAATTAAATCATAACCAGAGAACATTAATAAAGATGATAGGGTGCTTTTACCACTACCCGAGTTGCCAACTAGCATTATGGCTTCCTTACCATTACCAACAGTTGAGGCATGAAAAGTTCCAAGCCATTCAGGTTCTTTTTTATTGTGTATGCAATTTAAAAGTTCAAAAGTAAATTTTCCTTGAAACAAATGGATATTCTTATCATCCCAATGCCACGCTGTATTGTTTTTGTTTTTTAAAGAATAGCCGAAATTATCATAAGAGACTATTATTGTATCGTCACAATGTTTAGATATTGTTTCTAAGTGACTAAATTTTTCATAAACAGTATTCAAAGCTTTTATTGAATCATATCTAATTTGTAGTGCTTGGTCAAATACTTGTATAAATTTGGAATTATTTGAGATGATTTCAATGTCATTATTAACAAGAAAAGGATCAGAAGTATTTGTTTTTTTTGATAGGTCTGTAAACGTATTAAAAAAAGAAGTTTTGAGATTTATTGGATAACTTTTATCTAAAGCGTCAATGTATTCATGCTTTTTTTTATTTAGTTTAAAGGTTTTGTAAAAAGGATAGGTTTTAGTATCTAAAATTAGATAACTGTTTGAATTATTGAAATAAACTAAAATGTAGTCATCGATATATGTTTCTGACACCTTTAAACTGATAGTTTTTTAATTAAGAAATTGGATTATCTCCGCCACCAACGGCACTATTTGCATGCGTTCGGTTGGGATTTAAGATCATGAAGGTTCCAACTGCCGTCATCGCTGCATATTTACCCATGGTCTTTAAAGCTTCTTTACGTGTTATTTTATTCTTATTTTTTTTTCTCAAAACAATGTTATTTAGAATCTAAAATTAATATAATTTCTATAAATTACCATATATTTTATTCTTTTTGTGTTTAACATAGCAAATACGATATCATTGTTAATTATGCCGATTAGGTTGCATATCATAACTACGTATAAATCCTTGTCTTTATAAGATAATTGGTTTTTGTTTGACGTCTAAAATCAAGAAGATTCATCTTTTAAACTAATGAATAGTTGGTGCGATATTTAAAGACAATAGAAAAATTTTACAACAAAAAAGTAGATGCGACAGGTTTAGCCATATTTCGCATGATTTATGGATGTATTTTATTTTGTGTTGTTTTAGAATTATTAAAATATCGGCATTTAATATTTGATGAAATTCCCTATTTACGTTTTTCGAATATTGATTATAAGTACGTGTTAATACTATGGCTCATTGTGATTTGGCACATTATCATGGGATTATTCACGCGTATTGCGACCATCATTAATTATGTCTTATCTGTGGTCTTTATAGCAACCATTAATAATTTTGGGAATCATGTGTTTAATATTATGGTAACCATTAATTTTCTGCTAATGTTTATTTCTGTTGCGAGGGTTTATTCAATCGATGCAGTTATTATTAAAATTCAATCACCTATAAATAACATAAGGTCATCAAATGTTTCTGTTTTAAATTATTACAGTCTCGTATTTATGTCCCTTGGCTTGATGTATTTTAGTTCAATTTTTGATAAATTATTTGTTGATTATTGGGCAAATGGCATGGCTATTTGGACATTTTTCTCAATTCCTTCAGAATTTGCTCGAGATAATTTTAGTTTTTTATTGAATAATAAAATTTTGACTCAAGGATTGACATACTTGTCACTAATTTTTGAAACACTTTTTCTTTTTTTGTGTTTTAGAAGAGGTACTAGAGTCATTATGCTTGTTGTAGGCGTGTTGTTTCATATGGGGATTCTCTTTTGTTTTTCAATAACTTATTTTCAACTCACCTTCCTTAGCTTATATATCTTATTAATACCATTTTCATTTTGGTCATTTTTAAAATTAAAATGTCAATATCGTCATAAAACCACTGTATTTGTTGTGGCAGGTTATCGTTGGTCAGAACAATTGTATCAACTGCTTTTAAGCATTGATGTTTTAAACGCATTTGACTGTAAATTTGGTGATAAGACACTATTAATGGTTAACAAATCTGTAAAGGGTAAAATGATTTATATAAAAGTATCTGATAGTTACATTCACGATTACAAGCAAATCATGCCTTATCTTTTTAAAAGAATTCCCTTTTGCATGCCTTTTGTCTTAGTCATTGGGATTTCTAGAATTAGAGCTATTATTGTAAATATATTAAAGTTGATATTTAGCTTTAAAATTAAATCTACCAATGATGATAATGAAGCCTATTTAAAATCTTATAAAATTAAGACTATTGCATCAATATTATTGTTGTTTGTAATCTTACAGGGGCACGCTTTATTAGATACAAATTTTGCAAGAAAGATACATTTGCCAGAATCAAATATCCAAATTAAAGGATTAGCTAGAGCTTTTTTTGGAGTAACGCGGCATAATGTTTTTACCTATGATTATATGAATTCCAATTTAAAAATTTTCAGTGTTGGGATTAGTTATGTTGATGAATCTAATGAAAAGTGGTTACCATTAACTTTAGAAAATGGAACCGTAGGGTCTTATAAAAAAGGCCTTTGTCGAACACGAAGTTTTTATTCAAATCGAGATGGAGTTCTTGATAGCCTACAATTAAATAATTACGTTAGAGATTTTACGGCTTTTTGGAGTGTTAACAACGACATTGATTTAGACAGTGCTAATTTTAATGTCTATGTCAAAAAAGTGAGAATGTATTTTAACTGGGAAAAAGACAGGTATCAAAAAAGTCGCAGCATCCCTTGGACAAATTTAGGAAGGGTTGTTTGGAAAGATTCTACTTATATTTCCCAATTGAATCATTAAAAACATAAATTAATACAAAAGTCCATCTCATTAGGATGGACTTTTACTATGTTATGGATTATTTTTTACTTAACAAGTATTTGTTTGGAGACAGTTTGCGAGTTGTTGTTTAATTGCACTAAATAGATACCTGTGATTAAGTTTTTGACATCAATTCGGTTGGTAGTGTTATAAGCATCAATGGTTGTTTTTAAGATTGTTTTTCCATTGATATCATAAATAGTGACGTTGGTATCTTCAGCTAGTTGTCCAGAGATGATGATTTGCTTGGTGTTATGAATAGCTTTAATACTTATTTCATTGAGATCTATGTCCTTGTTTGACAAGGCATCATTAGGTTCAAAATGCAAGAAGAAACGTCCACTACCAGAGATAGTTTCATTGACATCAACGATGTAAGAAGTCATATCATTTAAGAGCGTCCAAGTATCTTTGTCACGATCTTCCAGGTAAATGACCACGTCATCAGGTATGACTATATCGTCAATGCTAAAGGTGATTTGTTGCCCTGTTACTGCTTCAACTCCTAATGGGACAATACTTTGAGAGACATTGTCTAGAGGCAGTGTTTGTATGGCCAATTCTTCGTCAGTGCTATTAGTGACTAATTTAGAATAAAGGTTATAATTGTCACCACTGTCAAAAATATCTGAATCTAAGCCTAAATCAAATCCTTCAGACACGTTATTATTTTCTAAGAAGTAGAGTTCAGTGTGTCTTATTTGGCTGCCATTTTCAAGACTAAGTCTTAATTTGTGGAAACTCACGTCAGAGGTTGAGCGTCCATCTTGCAGAAAGTCATCACCTCCAACGATGGTTCTCATATCAGGCGTAAAGGTAACGGTTACATTATCAGATTTAGCAGCTAGATAAAACCCTTGTCCAGGAGCAACAGTGATAGACTGAGTTTGAGCAGTAGTTTTATTATAATACACCCATCCATCTTCATCATTAATGCCGGTGTATCCTAGAACGCCAATGTATCCACTGTCTAGTTTATCTTCATTTGCTACAATAAAATCATACATATCTATGTAGGATGGGTAAGGATTTCCAACCACATTCCAACGAGTTTGTACATTTCTTAAATTCACAGAGACATTACCTGTTTCAACTTGCCCAGTAAACTTGACTGTTTGACTACTAACTGCAGGGGTAGAGACTCTGTATCCTTTTCCAGATTCAATCATGGTACTTGTATCATTAACAGAGTAAGGGTTTCCCCAACCGTAATAGCCATTATTGTAGGCATAAAATGCATACAGAGTACCATTATTGTAAATAGCATTTGTTCCGTTAACCACGTTGTTAGCAATAACATCTGTCCAAGATTGGTTTTTTACAGGAGATGCGATTATATCATTTCCATTGGTGTCCAATTCCCAGTTATTAGTCCAACGGTTGTAACTGGCGTTTCCAGTAGCTGTTCCTGTGACAATTAAGCTAGAAAATTCGTCATCATCAGAGAATAGGCTTGTCGTTCCTTCGTTAGTAAAATCAACTGTGGTCAATGAACCATCTTTACCAATGCTAAATTCTGCACCAGCTTTAACGATTATTGAATTAACCTGTGTATCACTTGTGAGTCTCAAATGTTTAGTATTTGGTATTAACACATCAGATGAAGAGGTAGGCAAGGAGCCTTTTGACCAACGTGATGTATTTGTAGCAAGGTCACTTTCAGTACCTAACCATAAATTGTAATTTGAAGTTCCTGTTAGGGTAACATCCTCCCATTCTAATTTTTCATCATCATCATCTTGATACACCTTGATATATAATTTAATGCTGTCACCTATAACCGTGTTCCCCGTTAATGAATTGATATCACCACCAATGATTGTATCATCATCGATATCGTTGATGTAAGTAACAATATTTATTGGACTCCCTCCATTAAGGCTATATTGTAATTTGATGTAATCTTCATTCCCTAAATCATCTGTTTTCCTGATTTTAACAGTAAAGTTTAAGTTTGTATAGCTTGAAATAATAATATCATTTGTTTCCCATGTTACTGTATTTCCATCAAGTTTGCTACAGTGTATATGGTCGTTGTGTACTCGAACATCTGTATCACTACCTGGATCATTCATAGACCAACTAATGCCATTAATACTTGTTGTGCTTGTGCCAGAACCAGAAATGGTGTCAGACGATTCATCTGATAAATCTTCATAAAACAACTCATCAGGCGCAGGCGTTACGGTAATGTTTTGGGTGCTAGTTGCATTACAACCATTAGCACCCGTTGCAACAAGGGTTACCGTGTAGGTTCCTGTAGCATTATAGGTGTAGCTAGGGCTAGCAAATAAGGAAGTTCCAAAACTGTCACCAAAATCCCATGCGTATGATGTTGCATTACTGGACAGATTATTAAATTGTACCGAATTTCCTAAAACAACAGAGGTTGGAGTTATGGAAAATGCAGAAGTTACATTGGTAACTGTTATCACCACATTACCTGTCATGGTTTGTGTACAACCCTCGCTGTTAGTAGCCTCAATGGTGTAGGTGCCATTATCAGAGAAAGCGCCATAACTAAGAGCACTCCCTGTACCTGCAATTGGAGCTCCTTCATTAACACCATCTTTAAGAAGTTGGTAGTCAACACCGACATCAGAATCACTCAAGCCAATGGTAGTTGTTTGTGTATTTCCTGAACAGTAAGCTAGGTCATCACCAGTAACGGTGTAGGCTGTAATTGGAGAACAGTCACTCATACCAGTGAGGGTCACATTATCAATTTTATATTCTTCGCTGTTAGAATCATTATTCATTGCAATAATAATTTCTAAAGTATTTCCAGATATTCCTGTTAGTGACCAAGTAAATGTGCCATTATTGTTGTCTCCAGCATATTGTGCATTTGGAACGTTTGTAATACTTCCACCATCTAACTTATAGTAGAAATTTATAAAATCCTCATCACTTTCAAAATCGCCATCAAATTCGATAAATGAACTCAGTTTTAAATCATCATAATTAGATATGTTGATTGTTTGGGTTTGCCACTCTGCAGTACCATCAATATCATCACCTTCAAATATGTTATTACCATTATCATTTCTTACTTCAAAACGGTCCGCATTGGTGCCAGAGGTATCAGTACTCCAAGTAGTTCCGTAAGCATCTGTGCCAGATGTATCACCTTGGTTTTCGTCCTCAAAATTTTCAAAGAATAACGTTTCTATTGGGTTATTAACAGCAATCGTTGTTGTTGCAGTAGTATCACTACCACAACTTGATGTTGCAGTTAAGGTAACAGTATAGGTCCCTGTGGCGGTGTATTGGTGGCTTGGGCTCGTCTCGGTTGATGTGGGACTACCATCACCAAAATTCCATGAATATGACGTTACATTAGAAGAGGTATTGGTGAAATTGACAGTATTATTTACTTCTATGGTATTGTTATCTGTTGTAAAACTTGCTACCGAATTGGTTATTCCTGAAACCGTGATGTCATCCAAATACAGTTTATCATTATTCTGACCGGCATCACAACGAAATCTAATTTTATTTTGTGTATTGAATGTTTGACTTGAAGCTAAGATAGTAACCGATTCATTGTAACATACATCTTCTGTAAAGTCATTATCCACCACATATTGCGCTATAGTAGTCCAATTTGAACCATTATCTGAGCTGAATTCAATATACCAATCTTCATTACTTTCAAAGCTCTGAACAAGATACTCAAACTCTACAGTAATCTCATCGTAAGTTGTAAGATCATAAGTGTCTGAAAATAAACTAGAATCTTCACCTGAGTTGTCTTTTAGCCTTATCTTTTGGCTATTATCAAGACATTCATAATTATAAGTATATTTTGAACAATCTTCACCTCCATCATTCCAGTTTCCAAAGCCTGATTCAAAATCATCATTGGTAATTACTGTTGTCGTAGAGCAGTCATTACCTTGCGCACTTAAAAAATTCATAAAAAGACCAAACAAAAAAATGGGTAGCACTCGTGTTATTGCAGAATATTGGGTATTCATCTTGGTTAAGTTTTTTTTGTTTAGATAACAGTGGTTTAGCTCTGAGGGGAATGTCAAAAATAAGGCAGGTAACACTGTTTAAAAACAAAATCGATAAGTGGTAAGTATTACTTGTTGTCTGCAATTAAAATGTGAATTTCATCGATGAAATACACCATATACTCAATGTCGCTTTTTTTAAAAATGTATGAATGGTAATGTATTTTTTATCAATGGTATGTTTTTAGTATTTTTTGATAAAAATCTAATTTTTTTAATATTATATAATTGGTAATCAAGAATTTAGAGAATGAATAAGGCGAAAAAGCCCTTCCGATAGGGAAGGGCTCATTAGATGGCGTCTTTTTTAAGTTTCTTATTTAATTAATATTTGTTTGGAGACGGTTTGTGAGTTGTTGTTTAGTCGTATTAAATAAATTCCTTTTATTAGGTTTTTTAGGTTAATACGTGTTGTAGGATTAAAAGCATTGATGCTTGCCGTCAAAGTCACCCTTCCATTTAAATCATAAATGGTCACATTTGTCCTTTCACCGAACCGTCCTGAAATAATAATTTGTTTAGTCCGTTGAATAGATTTAATATCTACTCCATTGAGATCTGATACATTAATATTATTTGATAACGTATTGCAGTTAGTTACAAAGCCCCATTGCCTAGTGCCACATCCATTCTCATCACGATTAAAAGGATCAGAAAGTGGTGCAGTTGTTGAAAAATAACAAGGGGAATATACTTTCCCCTCATAATACACTTGATCTGCATTAAAAAAAACATGACTTGCGGGATACTCAGTCCAATTCAGATACTCAGAACAGTTTTGACCTAAAGAACTTTGGGTCACAAACACAACGATTAATAGTGTCGTTATTTTAAAAATTTTTAAGTTTTTCATGTGAATGATTCTAAGAATTTTTATTTAACAAGTATTTGTTTGGAGACAGTTTGCGAGTTGTTGTTTAATTGCACTAAATAGATACCTGTGATTAAGTTTTTAACATCAACACGGTTGGTAGTGTTATAAGC